>Ga0102944_1000798_pt1 | contig 22755 bp, 22 predicted proteins | sample SalPonD_shore_MG_FD_78172 | JGI IMG/M metagenome (GOLD analysis project Ga0102944, IMG submission 78172) | Salt pond soil microbial communities from South San Francisco under conditions of wetland restoration - Salt Pond MetaG... | ecosystem: Environmental > Aquatic > Marine > Intertidal zone >...
CAGGGTGAACAGCGGCAGGAAGACGATGATGATGATGCTGATGCCGAAGGCGATGGGCCGGCCCACCTCGCGCGCGGCCTCGCCGGCCAGCCGGGTGAGGGAGACGTCCTCGCCGCTGCGCTCCTCCAGGTGGCGGAAGATGTTCTCCACCATCACCACCGAGCCGTCCACCATCATGCCGATGCCGATGGCCAGCCCCCCCAGGCTCATGAGGTTGGCCGACATGCCGACATAGTCCATGGCGATGAAGGCGATCAGCGTGGCCAGCGGCAGGCTGGCGATGACGATCAGGGTGGAGCGCAGGTTGCCCAGGAACAGGTAGAGGAAGATCAGCACCAGCACCGCCCCCTCCAGCAGGGCGTCCTCCACCGTGCCCACGGCCTTCTCGATCAGCTCGGCCTGGGAGTAGAAGGGCACCGCCTCCATGCCCTCGGGCAGGGCCTTGTTCACCGCCGCCAGCTTGTCGTTGACGTCCCCCAGCAGCTCCTGGGTGTTGGCATAGATCAGCTTGAGCACGTAGCCGCCGGTGGACTCCTCGCCGTTGGCGACCTGGGCGCCGCGGCGGATGGCCGCGCCGAACTTCACCTCGGCGACGTCGCCGACGGTCACCGGCGTGCCGCCGTGCTCGTGGATGACGATGTCGCGCAGATCGCTCAGGCCCTCCTGGCCGGGGCTGACCCACCCGTAGCCGCGGATGATGTGCTCCTCGCCGCCGCGGTTGATGAAGGAGCCGCCCACGTTGCGGTTGTTGCTGGCGATGGCGGTGCGCACGTCGCCGATGGTGAGGTCGTGGGCCTGCAGGGCCTTGCGGTCCAGGCGCACCTGGTACTGCTTCTGGTGGCCGCCCAGCGACAGCACGCCGGTGACGTCGGGCACCGTGCGCAGCATGGGCTTGGCGATCCAGTCCTGGGCGGTGCGCCGCTCGGTCAGGGAGTGGTCGTAGCCCTCCTTGTTCTCGATGGTGTAAAGCAGAACCCGGCCCAGGCCGGTGGTGATCGGCCCGAGCTGGGGCTCACCCAGGCCGGGCGGGATGTTCTCCCGCGCCTTGGCCAGGCGCTCCATCACCAGCCGCCGGGCGAAGTAGATGTCCGTGCCCTCCTCGAAGTACACGTTCACCCTCGAGAGCCCGAAGATGGAGGTGGACTGCACCCGCTTGAGGCCGGGCAGCCCGTACATGCTGATCTCCACCGGATAGCTGATCAGGGTCTCCACATCCACGGGCGACAGCCCCGGGCTGGCGGTGTAGATCTGCACCATGGGCGGGGTGACGTCGGGGAAGGAATCGATGGGCACGCGGTTCAGGGACATGTAGCCCGCCGCCGCCACGCCGGCCACCAGCACCAGCACCATCAGCCGGTTGCGCAGGGCCAGGTTGATCAGGCGTTCGATCATTGCGCTCGCCCCTTAGTGGTGATGCGCGGCGCTGCGGCCGCCGGCGGTGAGGGCGGACTTGAGGTCGAAGGCGCCGCGAACCACCAGCCGGTCGCCCGGCTGGATACCGTCGAGCACCTCCACCCGGCCGCCGGCCTCCTGCCCGAGAGTCACGGGGACGGCGCGGAAGTGGCCGTCCTCTCCGGAAACGCGCGAAGGGTCGCGCGAGGCCCGGGCTTCGCCCTCCGGGGCGCCGGGGACGAACACCATGGGCCGGTCCTCGATGGTCTGCACCGCGTCCACCGGAACCATGGCGACCCGGCCGCCGGCAGTGGACACCGTGGCCTTGCCGAACATGCCGGCGCGCAGCAGGCCGTCGGCGTTGGCCACCACCGCCCGCACGCGGACGGTGCGGGTCTGGGCATCCAGCTCGCGGGAGATCCAGTCGATCTTCCCGGTGAAGCGCCGCTCGCCCAGCGCCCGCGAGCGGAAGCGCACGGTCTGGCCGCTCTCGATCATGGGCAGGTGGCGCTCGTAGGCCTCGAGCAGGACCCACACCCTGCCGGTATCCACCACGTGGATGGGGGTTTCCTCGGGGCCCACCGTCTGCCCCGGCGTCAGGTCCCGTTTCTGGACCACGCCCGCCAGCGGGCTGGTGAGCCGGTAACGGGAGAGGGGCCGCCGGCTGTCCGCCTCGATCCCCCGGATGCGCTCCCGCGCGATGCCGTACAGGCGCAGCTCCTCCATGGCGGCGTCGCGCCGGGCCCGGGCCTCCCGGAAGCGGGCGCGGGCGTCGAGCAGCTCGGCCTCGGAGCTGATCTGCTTGTCGGCCAGCTCCTGCTCGCGCCGGAAATCGGCACGGGCGGTCTCGAAGGCCGCCTGGGCGGTCAGGTAGCGCGCCTTGGCCTTGCCCAGGGCGACGCTGTCCATGATCGCCACCGTCTCGCCCTTCTCGACGCGCGTCCCCAGGTCCTTGGTCACCCGCACCACCTTGGCGCGCAGCCGCGGCCCGATGCGGGCCACCCGGTCGGCATCGAAATGGACGGTGGCGGGCATCTCCAGGGTGCCCTCGGCGCTGCCGGCCTCGGCCTCGGCAACCTGGAGGTCGAGCCGGCCGCGCTGGGCCTCGGTCAGATGGAGCTTATGGCCGGCCGGTTCGGCAGGGTCGCCGCCCTCGCCGGCATGACGGTCGGCGGCTCCGGAGGCGGCGCCGCCGACGAGACTCCCGCCCAGGATCAGGACGAGGGCCAGGGCGTGCTTGCGTTCAGTCTTCATGGTCCGGGATCTCCGTCTCGTCGCCGGCGGCGCGGGGCTTGGGGCCCAGGGCGATCAGGCCGCCGGTGGCGCGTTCGAGGTCGGTGGCGGCGGTGACCAGGGCGCTCAGGGCGTCCAGGTAATCGCGCCGCACATTGAGCAGGTTGTCGCGGGCGGCGGTGACGGCGGGCACGCCCACCTTGCCGGCGCGCAGCGCCTGCTGGGTCAGCGCCAGGTTCTGCTCGGCGCTGTCCAGCACCGCGCCCTTGAGGGCCGCCAGGCGCCGGCGGGCGCCGCGGTATTCCGCCAGGGCCTGGGTCACCTCGCGGCGCACGGTGATGCGCAGGGCATCGGCTTCGAGCTGGGCCCGCCGCAGCCGCGCGGCCGCCGCCTCCTGCTCGCCGCGGTAGCGGTGCAGGGCCGGGATGGGGGCGGAGACGCCGCCGCCGGCGACGTCGGCGCCTCCCTCGCGCTTGTAGAAGCCGAACACGGTGAGGTTGGGCACCAGTTGGCGCTCCGAGAGGGTCAGCTCCTTTTGCGCGGCGGCCACCTCGCGGCCAGCCGCAGCCAGGTCGTCGCGGCGCCGCAGGGACCGCCGCAGCAGGGCCCGCCGGTCCGGCAGGTCCAGGGAGCGCCCCCGGATCTCGCCGGCCACGGCCAGGTCGCGGGCCGGGTCGGCGGCCATCAGCTCAAGCAGGCGCACCCGGGCCCGGTCGGCGCGGGTGCGGGCCGAGGCCAGGGCGGCCTCCGCCCGGCCCACGCCGATGCGGGCGGTGTTGAGGGCCATGCGGGTGGCCCCGCCGGCCTCCAGGCGGCCGCGGGCGTAGTCCCGGAACTCCCGCGAGATGGCCAGCACCCGCTCGGCGGTGGCCACCGCCTCGCGGGCCACCAGCAGGTCGAGAAAGGCCCGGCGGGTGCGGGCGGCGGTGGCGGTCTGCAGGTAGGCCAGGCGCGCCCGGGCGCTGTCCACCCGGGCCCCGGCCGCGGCCATGCCGAGGCCGCGCTTGCCTCCGGTGAACAGGGTCTGTGCCACCCGAACGCCGAGGTCGGTGGTGGTCTCGGCGTCACCGCGCCGGCTGGCGGCGGACAGGGACAGCTCGGGATTGGTGGGCACGATGCGGGCCGCGTGAGTGCGCTGGCCGCGCCGGATGCCCACCTGCTGGCGGGCCTGACGGATGGTCAGGTTGTGCTGCAGGGCCCGGCTCAGGGCCTGCTCAAGGTGAAGCGGCTGGGGCAGATCCGCCGCCGGCACCGGCCGGGCCACAACGGGCCAGGCCAGCGCCAGCAGGACGGCCGCCCCCGCAAGGGTTTGGCAGTTCATGGGGCTGAGTCCTCGAACGCATTCGTCGGCCGCCGCCGGTCACGGGCGGCGGTGCGATGGGCTGCGCGCTGGCGTCGGACTCAGGCTCTGGGAGGCTGGAACGGGGGGTCGGCGAAGGCCGTGGTTACCGGGCCGCGGTAGGGCGGCAGCTCGGCGATCGCCTTGGGCGCGGCCAGGGCGGCCGGCTCGCGATGGACGGCGACGAAGTGGACGGGGGAATGGGCGCAGTGAGCCCCGGACGGAGCGGAATCCCCGGCCGGCGGTGCCGCGTCGGCGGGACGCTCATTGTGCGCCCCGGCCTCGAAATGACCGGGGTGACCCTCGAACGCCCAGGCGGACTGGGCGAACAGGACGCAAACGAGGAGGATCCAGCCGAGCAGCGTGCGCATGACGCGGGATGGTGCCAGCACCGGACTGCACCGGCAAGCCCGGGGGGCCGGCGGGCGGCAGGCTAGCCCTCCTCCCCCAGCAGCCCGGCCCAAACCGCCCGCCCCAGGCGGTGGCCCTCCTCCAGGCTCAGCAGGCGCACGGCCGGGTGGTCGGCCTGCCACTGGCGGGCGGCGTCGGCATCCACCAGGAAGCGCACGTCGCAGCAGAAGGCGCCGCGCACATTGGCGCGGGCCGCCTGCGGGTCGGGGATGGTGAGGGCCAGGCGCACATCATCGGGCTCGGCGTCGAGGACCCCCTCGGGGGCCACGCGCAGGCGGATGTCGTCGCCGCTGGCCGGGCACAGGGTGGTGACCTCCGCCTCCTCGCCGATGAGGCCGGGCAGGAACAGGGTGTCCCAGGCGCACCAGGCGAACAGGTCGCGCTCGCCCACCCGCAGCTGGTGGCGGGTGGCGAACAGGTCGAGGCCCCAGAAGCCGATAACGGCGCCGTCGTCATCGAAGCGCACGCCCCACCAGGCGGACAGGTGGCGGCGCACGGTGGCCGGCGGCAGGCCGGTGGCGCCGGCCAGGGCCTCCGGGGTCACCGGCCGGCCCTGCGCCAGCAGCCCGAACAGGGGCCGCACCAGCGGCCGTCCGGCGGCACCGAAGGCGGGGAAGATTGCCCGCAGGGTCTCGGCCATCTCGGGGATGCGGGTTTCCATCGGGGCTCCGAACCGCGGTTCACGGAATGCGGCCGCGCGAGGACCGCACCCCCAGGATACCGCTTCCCGCCGGCATCGGCCCAGCCGGGGGAGGGATCAGCCGCCCAGCCGAGTCATCTCCAGGAAGCCGCCCCCGGCGCGGTCGCCGGAGACCTTCATGGCGCCTTCCCAGTAGGTGGGGCTGAGCGGCGAGCCGCCGACCATCTCCTGGGCATCGAACAGGGGCTCCAGACGCAGGCGCTCGCCGCGCACCCGCAGCTCCCAGGCCACCGGGTAGGTGTTGCCGGTGTCCGGGGAGGTCCAGGTGCGGCCGGGGCTCCACCCGAGGTCGTCGCCGCGCAGGTAGGCCACGCTGCGGTCCGGGCGGATCCAGGTGCCGGCCCGGAACACGGTGGCCCCGGCCGCGTCGCGGAAGCGGTAGGCCATGAGCGCGGCGCCGTCGTCGAAGCGCAGCCCCACCCAGTCCCAGCCGGCGGTGCCCGCGGGCAGAAAGGTGGAGGTCCACTCGTGGTCGAACCAGGCCACCCCGCTCGCCTCGCCCTCCGGCAGGCGGCCGCGCACCGCCATGGCCGGATAGGAGTAGTAGTAGCTGGCCGCGGTGCCGGCGGCGTTCTTGGGACTCACCCCGCCGGGCCCCTGGAGCACCGCCTCGCCGCTGGGCCGCAGCCGCAGGTCCCAGTCCCCGGGCCCGCCGCCCAGGCGCAGGCGCCATCCGCCGTCCGCCGCGGCTGCCAGGCCCCAGTCATCGATGCCCACGTCGAGGCGGCCGGAGGCCGCCCGGCCGCCGTCCAGCCCGACCCGCGCCAGCCGCCGCCAGTGGCGGAAGCGCCCCGAGCCCGGCTCGCCCAGGGCGGCGTGGGCGCTGATCACCTGGCGCGGGGTGAAGGCCGAGGGGTTGGCCAGCCACTCCCCCGGCTCGGGACGCTGGCGGAAGAAGGTGGCCTCGAAGGTGCGCTCGGCGCCGGATTCGGCCAGGCGCAGGAAGCCAGTGAGATACCACCACTCGGTGGCGAAGTCGGGATGGGCGGCGTGGTCGCCCGGCAGCCGCAGCGGCCGCTCCGCGGTGACCCCGGCGTAGGGCGCCCACTCCGCCGCCCGCGGCCGGGCCGCGGCGGCCAGCGGCAGCCCGGCCAGCAGGCGCAGCAGGGCGCGCCGTCTCATCCCGCCTCCGGGGGACGGGCCTGGAGCCAGAAGGTCACCGGCCCGTCGTTGGTCAGGGTCACCTGCATGTCGGCGCCGAAGCGGCCGCAGGCCACCTCGCCGTGCACCGCCCCGGCCCGCTCGCTCAGATAGGCGAACAGGCGCTCGCCGGCCTCCGGATCGGCGGCGGTGGAGAAGCCCGGACGGGTGCCCTTGCGGGTGTCGGCGGCCAGGGTGAACTGGGGCACCAGCAGCAGGCCGCCGCCGGTGTCCGCCAGCGAGCGGTTCATGCGGCCCGCGTCGTCCGGGAACACCCGGTAGCCCAGCAGGCGCTCCAGCAGCCGCTCGGCCTGCGCCTCGCCGTCGCCGCGCTCCACCCCCACCAGCACCGCCAGGCCCGGCCCGATCTCGGCCACCGGCTCGCCGGCCACGTCCACCCGGGCCTCGCTCACCCGCTGCAGCAGTCCGATCATCGCCGCCTCCTTCCCGGAACGTACCGTCTCCGCCTCATTCCTCGCCCACCGCCCGCGTCGGGTCGCGGCGGCCCTGGGCGCGCCCGAGGAGCCAGCCGCCGGCCGCGGTGGCGGCCACCAGCACCGCCAGCGCGGCGGCCAGCAGACCCCACGGGAAGGCCACCGGAAGGGCCCACAGGAAGGACTGGTCGTTGACCACCTTGACCAGGATCACCGCCACCACCGCGCCCACACCGAGGCCCAGGACCCCGCCGAAGGCGCCGCTGAGGCCCGCCTCCCAGGCCTGGGCGCGGGCCACGTCGATAATCCGAAAGCCCAGGAAGCGCAGCATGGCCAGCTCGCCGCGGCGCTCCACCGCCTGCACCGCCAGCGACTGCAGGGTGCCGATCAGGCCCACGCCCACGGCCACCACCACCAGCACGTAGGTGACGGCGAAGCTGCGGTCGAACACCGCCAGGCTGTGCCGGCGGATCTCGGCGGCATCGGCGACCTCCAGCGCCGGGGCGTCGGCGAAGGTCCGGCGCAGGCGCCGGCGGATGGCGCCCCGGTCGGCGCCGGGCGCCAGGTACAGGGCCAGCTGGTCGGCGCGGTGGTCGCCGGTGAAGCGGGCCAGGGCGGCGCGGTCCATGAGCAGGTGGCCCCACTGATAGGAGTAGTCCCGCCACACCCCGGCCACCGTCAGCCGCCGCGGGTGCCCCCCGAGCGGCACGTCCAGGGTGTCGCCGGGCCCGACCCCGTACTTGCGGGCGAGCACCTCGGACACCAGCACCTGGCGCTCGTCGCCGGCGTCCGGCCAGTGGCCGCGCATGACCTCCACCGCGCCTTTCGCCTCGGGCAGCTGCAGGCGGCGGGCGGTGACCCGCACCGGCGCTCCGGGGTCGGAACCGCCGCCTGCCGGCGCCCAATCCAGCCGCAGCCGGCGGTAGGGCTCCAGGTGGCGCACCCCGGGCCAGTCGGCGATGGGCCGCCAGCGCCCGGCGGGGATGAAGACGTCCGCGCCGTCGCCGCCGCGCACGTAGAGGTCGGCGGCCAGGATCTGGTCCAGCCAGTCGGTGACGCTGGCCCGGAAGGAATGGATCATGGTGGCCATGGCCACCAGCAGGGCGAAGCTCACCAGGGCCGCGCTCACCGCCATGGCCGCCCGGCGCGGGGCGCCCAGCAGCTGGGCGCGGGCCACCAGCGGCGCGACCCGGTCGCGCCTCACGGGCAGGGCGCGGGCCAGGCCGCGCAGGGCCAGCGGCGCCGCCAGCAGGCCGGCGCCCAGCACCAGCAGGATGGCGGCGTAGCCGGCCAGGGGCCGGCCGTCCCAGGCCGGCAGCCGGCTCAGGCCGGCGGCGGCCAGCAGCGCGGCGGCCGCCAGCGCCAGGCGCCCGGCGTAGGCCGGCCCGCGCCGGCCCTCGGCGGCCCCCCGGCGCATGGCCGCCTCCCCCGCCCCGCGGACGTTGTCCAGCACCGGCGCCAGGGTGCCGGCCACCGCCGCCAGCACCCCCAGCCCCCCCAGCACCAGCATGTCCCCGGCCCCGGCGTGGAGGCGGGCACCGATGTCGCTGAAGTAGCCCGCCCCCAGGTCGCCGCCGAGGGCGTTCACCCCCAGCCAGGCCAGCCCCAGCCCCAGCGCCAGGCCCGCGGCGCTGCCCGCCACCCCCAGCACCACGCCCTCGCCCAGCAGCCACAGGGTCAGGCGGCGGCGATCCATGCCCAGCACGCGCAGCACCGCGAAATGGGTGCGGCGCCGGCGCATGGACAGGGTCAGCAGGCTGTAGACCAGGAACGCGGCGGTGAGCAGGCCCACCAGGGCGAGCACGTTGAGGTTGGTGCGGTAGGCGCTGGTCATGGCATCCAGCCGGCGCGCCTCCAGCCCCGGCCGCGACAGGCGCACGGCGTCCCCGGCCACGGCGCGCAGGCGGCGGGCGAAGGCCTCGCGGCGATCGGGCGCGGTCAGGACCACATCGATGCGGTCGAGCTCACCGCTGCGGCCGAAGGTCCACTGGGCGGTGGCGATGTCCATCACCGCGCCGTCGCTCCAGAAGGCCGAGGCCGGCAGCCGGCCGGCCACGGTCAGCGGCCGGGTGGTGGTGCCGTACTGCACGCGCAGGGTGTCGCCGGGGGCCTTGTCCAGCCGCGCGGCGGCACCGCGCCCCAGGAGCAGCGCGCCCCGCTGCAGCAGGTCGGTGAACGACGGCCCCTTTTCGCCCAGCTGCGGCAGGTAGTCGCCGCGCACCCCGGCGTCGCGCAGCAGGTCCACCCCCAGCAGCGGCAGGCTGCCGCCGCCGGCCACCGGAACCGTCATGCGCAGGGCGGGATAGGCGTCGGCCACCTCCGGGAAGGCCCGGATGCGGGCGAGCAGGGCCTCGTCCAGGCTTGCCCCGGCGGGCAGGACCGCGGTGGAGGCGCGCCCGGACAGGGCCTCCACGCCCTGCTTGAAGCTGTACAGGGCGGAGGCGTTGACCCAGTGGATCGCCGCCACCATGGCCACGCCCAGGGCGATGGCGCCGGCCATGCCGGCGGCCTGCCAGGGCTTGCCGGCCAGCGGCCCCCACACCAGGGCCCGGAACAGCAGGCGGCCCGCCCGCACCCGCCTATGCCTCCGGCTGCAGGCGGTGGTGGGCCAGGCGGTAGCGGGTGTGGGCGCGCGCCGCCACCTCCGGGGCGTGGGTCACCACCAGGGTGGTGGCCCCGGACTCCGCCACTACCTCCGCGAGCAGGTCGAGCACCGACTCGGCGGTCTCCTCGTCCAGATTGCCGGTGAGCTCGTCGGCCAAAAGCAGACGCGGGCGGTGGATCAGGGCGCGGGCGATGGCGGCGCGCTGGGCCTGGCCGCCGGAGAGCTGGCGCGGGTAGCGGTCGGCGTGGCCGGCCAGACCCAGCCGCCCCAGCAGGTCCGCCACCTCCTCGTCGGTCCAGCGGCGCCCGTTCAGCGCCAGCGGCAGGGCCACGTTCTCGGCCAGGGTCAGGTGCGGCAGCAGGTGGAACTGCTGGAACACGAAGCCCAGGTTGCGCCGCCGCCACTCCGCCGCCGCGGCCTCATCCAGAGCGGCCACCTCGGTGCCCAGCACCTCGATCCGGCCGGAGGCGGGCAGCGCCAGGCCCGCCACCAGATTGAGCAGGGTGGACTTGCCGACGCCGCTCGGCCCGAGCACGGCGGCGAACTCGCCGGCGGCGAGCTCCAGCGACAGGCCCTCCAGCAGGGGCCGCTCGGCACCGGGATAGGCGTAGCGGACATCCTCGAGGTGAACCGCGGTTTCGGTCGGCAAGGGGGCTCCTCGTGCAGGCGGCCCCCTCAAGCTACCCCGCCGCGGTGCCACCCTCAACCGTTGCGCCGGCGGCCCCTTGCCCGCCGGCGCCGCACACCGTATCTTGGGGCTCTACTCCGGCCGCTCCCCAGATCTTGGGGACAGGGAACCCGGTGCGAATCCGGGACTGACGCGCAGCGGTGATGGGGACGAGGGCCGCTGGAGGTGCGACCTCCGGGCACTGTCCCGCCCCTGAGCCTCCCGCGGATGCGGGCTACGGGAACCACCCGTAGGGGCTCAGGGGCGGGATGGGAAGCCGCGGTCCTCGGCCTTCCTCCGGGAAGGCCGCCCCTCAGTCCGAAGACCTGCCGGAGGCCCCGCTACTAAACCGTCCTCTGTCGGCGGCTACGGGAGAGGTCCGTAGGGGTTTAGTAGCGGGGGAAACCCGTGCGAGCCTTCGCGCCTCAGGGCTCCGGGTGATCCCGCCACCCAACCGGGACGGCTTCGGGCCTTCGGCATCGACCGTTGCGGGTACAGTGGCGGGACCCGCCCCGGCTCTCCGCGTTGGCTCCAATCCGCGAGCGATTGGAGGCCTCCCATGCAGCAACCCCAGCCGGCCGGCACCCCCAGCCCGGCCCCGCCTGTCCCCTTCCCCGAATGGGCCCGCACCCAGCTGGAGCGCGTCCTGCGCGCCCTGGAAGGCCGGGGTCCCGCCAGCGAAGCCCGCACCCGCCGCCGCATCCGGACCGTCCTGGCGGACCTGGAGGGCGAGCTGCCGGCCGCCCCGGAGCACCATCAGGTTTGCGACCACCTGTGGGCGGGCCTGCTGCGCACGGGCCTGCCCGCCGCCGCCCGCTTCTTCCGCCCCGCCGCCGGGCGCGGGGCGCCGGTGCTGTGGGTGCGCCGCGGCGACGGCGGCGCCGACGCCCTCGACCGGCGGCGGATTCATGCCCTGCTCGGGCGCCGCAGCCGCCGCGCGGCGGAGGACGGGCTCGACCCCGCCCGCATCCGCCGCCTGTGCGCCCGCCAGCTGCGCAACGGCGCCGGCGAGGCCGACCTGGTGCGCGCCCTGACCCTGACCAGCCCGGGCCAGGCCGCGGTGCTGAGCCATCTGTGCGGGGGCGCTGCGCGCTCCCGGGCGGCGAAGGTCTGAGGCCCGGCTAGCCGGCGGCCGGCGCCGCCGCCTCCGCGCGCACCGCGCGCACCGCCCGCTCCAGGACCTCCTCCGGGGGCAGCGCCTCCGGGGCGGCCTCCACTCCGATCACCACCCACGGCGGCAGGTCGCCCAGGCGCTCGCCCAGAGCCAGGGCGTCGGCCAGGCCGAGGCCGTGGCCGGAGACGGCCCGCGTCCGCGGCAGGCGGTCGGCGGCGGTGAAGCGGTGCAGGGTCCCGGGCGCCGCCCCCGAGCGCACCGCATCCACGATCACGGCGCGTCCCGCTGTGCCAAGCGCGGGGATCAGGGCAGGCCCGGGCCGGTCCAGGCGCTCCAGGCGGACGCCGGGGAGGGGCTCCCCGGCCGCCAGACGATCGATCACCGCCCAGCCGGTGCGGTCGCCGCCGAAGGGCGAGCCCACCCCCACCACCACGACCTCGCCGGCCATCAGCGGCGCTCGACGGTGAGGTCCAGGAAGTGCGTGGCGCAGGAGATGCAGGGATCGTAGTTGCGGATGACCTGCTCGCCGAGCCGGCGCAGCTCGTCGTCGGGGGCGTCCAGGCCGCGCCCCTCCAGGGCCTGGCGCAGGTCGTCCTCGATGCGCGCCTGGTTCTGGGCGGTGGGCGGCACGATGCGGCTGGCGGTGAGGAGCCCGCGCTCGTCGGTCTCGTAGCGGTGCCACAGCACGCCGCGCGGCGCCTCGGTGGCGCCGAAGCCGGTGCCTGCGCGCGGGGTGACCTCGGCAAAGGGGCGGTCGGGCGCGGCGTAGTCCGCCAGCAGCCGGACCGCCTCGGTCAGCGCCAGGTGGATCTCCAGGGCGCGCGCCAGCATGCTGTGGAAGGGGTTGGCGCTGGGCAGCGCCAGCCCGCTCTCGGCCAGCAGCGCGGCGGTCTCCGCGGGCAGGCGGTCGGCGTTGACATTCAGCCGGGCGAGCGGCCCCACCAGGTAGGGGGCGCCGTCCAGGCGGGCGTGGAAGGCGGTGGAGTGCGGCGACTGCTCCTCGGCAAAGCGGCTGTCCCAGTCCGCCTTGTCCAGGTCGAGGCCGGTGGTCGCGGCGATGCGGCCGGCGTTCATGGGGTAGTCGGCGCCGCGCAGGGCCACCGACGGGAAGTCCTGGGCCGCCTCGGGAAGCCCGATGGCGGCGCACCAGCGCACCAGGGCCTCGGCCTCGGGCAGCGCGGCCTCCAGGCGGCCGCGCAGCTCAGCCACCGCGGTCGCCAGCGGCGCGCGGTGGAAGCCGCCCACCCGCGCCCCCACGGGGTGCACCGCGCGCGCGCCGAACAGGGCCATGAGCTCGTTGCCCAGGGCCTGCAGGCGCATGCCCCGGCGCACCTCGTCCGGGTAGTCGGCGGCCATGTCCAGGGCGCCGGCATAGCCGAAGAAATCGGGCGCGGCCAGCAGGTGGATGTGCAGGGCGTGGGACTGGATCCATTCGCCGCAGTAGAACACCCGCCGCATGGCGCGCACCCAGTCGCCGGGGTCGACGCCGAAGGCCTGCTCCAGGGCCTGCACCGCCGACATCTGGTAGGCCACCGGGCAGATGCCGCAGATGCGGGCGACGGCGTCGGGCACCTCGTGCCAGGCGCGGCCGACGAGGAAGCGCTCGAACAGCCTGGGGGGCTCGTAGATCCGCAGCTGCAGGTCGGTGATGCGGCCGTCCTCGGCGGTCACCCGCAGGGCGCCCTCGCCCTCCACCCGGGCGAGCACCGGCACGTTGATATCGACCCGGCGGTCGTCGCTCACGGGCCGTCCCCGTCATCGGCCCAGCGCGCCCCGGCCTCGCCCATGGGGGCGCGGTTGCTGTGGATGAAGCGGAAGCGCCGGGCCACGTCCTCCCGCAGCAGCCCCAGGCCCTCGAAGCGCCGGCCGAGGGCGTCGGGGTTGGGGTTCTCGGCGGGCCCGTAGCAGCCGTAGCAGTCGCGGCCGAAGGCCGGGCACAGGGCGCCGCAGCCGGTGCGGGTGACCGGCCCCAGGCAGGGCTGGCCGAGGCTCACCAGGACGCAGACGTTGCCGTCGCGCTTGCACTCCATGCACACCTTGTCCGCCTCCTCCACCGGGGGCACCCCCCACAGCAGGGCGCGCACGGCGGCCAGCACCTGGCGGCCGTTGACCGGGCAGCCCCACAGCTCGTAGTCCACCGCCACGTTCTCGGCGATGCCGGTGGAGCAGGCAAGCGAGTCCACGAACTCCGGCGAGGGGTAGACGTCGGCCAGCCACTGCTCGCCGTCGTGCAGGTTGCGCAGGGCCTGGATGCCGCCGGAGGTGGCGCAGGCGCCGATGGTGACCAGCACCCGCGCGTTGGCGCGCACGCGCTGGATGCGCTCGGCCTCGTCGGCGGAGGACACGCTGCCCTCGACGAAGGCGATGTCCACCTCGGCCTCCGGATCCACCGGGCCGGCCTCGGCGAAGTGGACGATGTCCACCAGCTCGTACAGCCGGATCAGGTCCTCGCCCAGGTCCAGGAAGGCCAGCTGGCAGCCGTCGCAGGAGCTGAACTTGTGCACGGCGATGCGGGGCCTGGGGCCAGGGGCCGGGGCCATGGGCCATCTCCTCTGCCGGTTCCTTCTTCCACCATAAGCTGCGGACGGCGGCGTGGGAATCCCCGGGGCGAGGGTTGCCGGGCCCCGTTATATCTGATCGAATATAACGACATCCGCCGCTTCCGCGTGAGTCCTCCATGTCCCAGCGCAGCCCCATGCGACCCGCCGGCCGGCTGTGGCTGGAGAAGGAATCCCGGGGCTTCCTGGGCCAGGGCCGGGCCGAGCTGCTGGAGCGCATCGACGAGCTGGGCTCCATGGCCAAGGCGGCCCGGGCCATGGGCATGGGCTACAAGCACGCCTGGGACATGGTGGAGGCCATGAACAACCTGGCCGAGGCGCCGCTGGTGGAGCGCACCACCGGCGGCCGGGGCGGCGGCGGCACCCGCCTCACCGAGCACGGCCGCCGCATGATCGCCGAGTTCCGCGCCGCCGAGGCCGCCTACCAGCGGTTCCTGGAGATGCTGGCCGCGGAGTCCGGCGACCCCGAGCGGCTGCGCTCCCTCATGGGGAGGATGGCCTTGAAGACCAGCGCGCGGAACCAGTGGTGGGGCCGGGTCGCCGAGATCCGGCCCGGCGAGGTGAACACCGAGGTGACGCTGACCCTGAGCGGCGGCGAGCCCATGGTCGCGGTCATCACCAACCGCAGCGCGCAGGAGCTGGGGCTCGCCGAGGGCAAGGAGGTGCTCGCCCTGGTGAAGGCCAGCCACCTCCTCCTGACCGGCGCCAGCCCGGACCTGAAGACCAGCGCGCGCAACCGCCTGTGCGGGACCGTCGAGCGGATCGAGAGCGACGACGTGGAGGCCGCGGTCACCCTGCGCCTGGCCGGGGGCACCACCATCACCGCGGTGGTGACGCGGGACAGCGTGACCGCCCTGGAGCTGGCGGAGGGGGTCGAGGCCTGCGCCCTGATCAAGGCGCCGCACGTGATCCTGGCGGTGAATCAGTGAGGGCGGGCCGGGATGGCCGCCCCTGCCCGCCGACCCCCGCCGCCTGCCCCCGCAGGCCCTGGGCCCCACCGCAACCGCAAGGGATTCCCATGCTGAAACGGCTCGTCCCGGCCCTGCTGGCCCTGACCCTCGCCCTGCCCGCCCACGCCGGCAGCGTGCGGGTGGCCGTGGCCTCCAACTTCAGCGCCGCCATCCAGGCCATCAAGCCCGAGTTCGAGCAGGCCACCGGCCACGAGATGCTTATCAGCACCGGCTCCACCGGCGGTCTCTACGCCCAGATCCGCAACGGCGCCCCCTTCGACGTCTTCCTCGCCGCCGACACCCGCCGGCCGCGCAAGCTCGACGAGGCCGGCGCGGTGGCCCCCGGGGGCCGCTTCACCTACGCCCGGGGCCGCATCGCGCTGTGGAGCCCCGACCCGGACCGGGTAAACGGCCCGCAGACCCTGGCGCGGGACGACTTCCGCCACCTGGCCATCGCCAACCCGAAGACCGCGCCCTACGGCCTGGCGGCCAAGCAGGCGCTCACCAGCCTGGGCCGCTGGCAGGCCCTCCAGGGGCGCATGGTGCAGGGCCAGAACATCGGCCAGACCCATCAGTTCGTGGCCAGCGGCAACGCCGAGCTGGGCTTCGTCGCGCTGTCCCAGATCAGCGGCCCCAACCGGCCCGAGCGGGGCTCGCGCTGGCTGGTGCCGCAGGCGCGCTACAAGCCCATCCGCCAGCAGGCGGTGCTGCTCGACGGCGCCGCCGAGCGCGACGCCGCGCGCGCCCTGGTGACCTTCCTCAAGGGCCCGGCGGCCGCCAGGATCATGCGCGCCTTCGGCTACGCCCTCCCGGCCGGCGACTGAGGCGGCCATGCTGTCGCCCGCCGATCTCCAGGCCTTCCGCATCACCCTGACCCTGGCGGGCCTGACCACGGCCATCCTGCTGGTGCTGGGCACGCCCCTGGCCTGGTGGCTGGCCCGCACCCGGGCGCGCTGGAAGGTGGCGGTGGAGGCGGTGGTGGCCCTGCCGCTGGTGCTGCCGCCCACCGTGCTGGGCTTCTACTTCCTGCTGGCGCTGGGACCCCACGGCCCCATCGGCGGCACCCTGGAGGCGCTGGGCGGCGACGCCCTGGCCTTCTCCTTCGCCGGCCTGGTGGTGGGCTCCATGGGCTACAGCCTGCCGTTCGTGGTGCAGCCGCTGCAGGACGCCTTCGCCGCCATCGGCCGCGGTCCCATGGAGGCCGCCGGCACCCTCGGCGCCGGCCCGGTGGACCGCTTCTTCACCGTGGCCCTGCCGCTGGCCCGGCGTGGCTTCCTCACCGCCACCACCCTGGCCTTCGCCCACACCCTGGGCGAATTCGGCGTGGTGCTCATGGTCGGCGGCAACCTCCCCGGCGAGACCCGGGTGCTGTCCATCGCCATCTACGACCATGTGGAGGCCCTGGAGTACACCCAGGCCCACCTGCTCTCGGGGCTCCTGCTGGCCTTCTCCTTCGCCCTGCTGCTGGCGGTCTACGGACTCAACCGGCGGTTCAGGGTGGTGGGCCTGTAGACCTCCTTCGGAGGACGCAGCCGTGTCCGACCCCTTCCTCCGGGCCCGCTTCCGGCTCCAGCGGCCCGGCTTCACCCTGGACGCCGCCTTCGAGGCCCCCGCCAGGGGGGTGACGGCCCTGTTCGGGCCCTCGGGCTCGGGCAAGACCACCATCCTGCGCTGCCTGGCGGGGCTGGAGCACGCCGCCGGCGAGCTGCGGGTCGACGGCGCGGCCTGGCAGGACGGCGAGCGCTTCCTGCCGCCGCACCGGCGCCCGCTGGGCTACGTCTTCCAGGAGGGCAACCTCTTCCCCCACCGCAGCGTGGCCGGCAACCTCCGCTACGGCCAGCGCCGGGCACGGCGGCCGGCGCTGGCGGAGACGGAGGTGGTCGAGCTGCTGGGGCTGGGCCCCCTGCTCAAGCGCCGTCCACACGCCCTCTCCGGCGGCCAGCGGCAGCGGGTGGCCCTGGGCCGGGCGCTGCTGGCCGGGCCGCGGCTGCTGCTCCTGGACGAGCCGCTGTCGGCCCTCGACCGCACCAGCCGGAGGGAGATCCTGCCCTACCTCGAGCGGCTGCGCGACGAGCTGGGGCTGCCGGCGGTCTACGTCAGCCACGACCTGGACGAGGTCGCGCGTCTGGCCGACCGCCTGGTGCTGCTGGGGGACGGCACCGTGCGCGGCGCCGGGACCCTGGCGGACATGGCCTCGCGCCTGGACCTGCCGCTGGCGCGCGCGGAGGACGCCGAGGCCGTGCTGACGGCCACGGTGGCGGGCCAGGACCCGGACTACGGCCTAACCTATCTGGACTTCCCCGGCGGACGCCTGAGCGTCCCCCGGCGCGACCTCGCCAAGGGCGCCACGGTGCGCGTCGGCATCCACGCCCGCGATGTCAGCCTGGCCCGGGACCGGCCGCAGCGCACCAGCATCCTCAACGTCTTCCCGGCCACGGTGACCGGGCTGGAGGCCGACGGCGAGGCGGGCATGGTGGCCCGCCTGGAAGCCGGAGGCATCCCCCTGCTGGCGCGCATCACCCGCAAGTCCCGGGACCAGCTGGGGCTGGAGCCCGGGACGGCGGTCTACGCCCAGGTCAAGACGGTGGCGCTGGCGGGCTGAGACCGGCCGGGCGCTTCCCCATCCGCGCCGCCCCCACCGCCCCCGCTCCCCTCACCAGGAGCGCCGCGGCCAGCAGGGCCGCCACCAGCACCGGCCCGAAGGGCTGGTCCCAGGCCATGGCCGCGGCGAAGGCCACCCCGTAGGCCGCCAGCCCCAGGGCCGCGCTCAGCGCCAGGGCCGCCCGCCAGCCGGGCGCCACGCGAAACGCCGCCCACGCCGGCAGGAAGGCGAGGGCGAAGGCCCCCATCAGGCCCACCGTGGCCGTGCCCAGGGCCATGCCGGCGGCCACCAGCAGGTCGAAGCCCAGGTGCCAGCGCCACGCGGGCAGCCGGTTGGCGCGCTCGTGCTCGGGGAAGAAACGGGCCCGGACCAGGCGGTGCATGAGCCACGGCAGGGCGGCCAGGGTCACCGCGGCGAATGCCAGCAGTCCGCCCAGATCGGCCCAGCCCGCGAAGTACAGCTGGCCGTCCACCATGGCGTGGGCCAGCGACTCCCCCAGGGGGGTGTTGGCGGCCAGCACCAGGGTGGCGCTCCAGCCCAGCAGGATCATGACCGCGTAGGCGGTGTTGCCGCGGGCGGCGGCGAAGGTCTTGAGCGCGGCGGCGACCCCGGCCGCGGCGGCACCGCCGGCGGCCGCCGGCACGCCAACCCCGAGGCCGGCCAGGGCGCCGGCGGCGGCGATATGGGCCAGGCCGAGGGCGGCCAGCCACTCCTCGCGCAGGCGCAGCAGGGCGCCGAGCAGGGGCAGCACCGCGGCGGCCACCGCCCCCGCGGCCAGGGGGACCCGGAACAGGGGGTCGGTGAAGGCGCTCAGGGGGTCCACGGGCTCACCTCCAAACGGCGGTCGCAGGCGGCCTCCAGGAAGGCCCGCTCGTGGCTCACCAGCAGCACGCCGCCGTGGCCCTCCCGGGTGCGCAGCAGCTCGGTGAGCAGCTCCAGGTTCTGCGGGTCCAGATTGTTGGACGGCTCGTCCAGCAGCACCAGGCCGGCGCCGCTGGCCAGGCTGGCCCACACCGTCAGCAGCTGGAACTGCCCGCCGGACAGGCGGTCGATGCGCCGGTCCAGCCAGCTCGCCAGGCGGGCGGGGGGCGCCGCATGGTGGGCCTCCAGGTAGCTCAGGTACTCACGGCCGCGGAAGGGCATCTCGGGCAGCCGCACCGGCCGCTGACCCTGATAGGCCAGGCTCAGTCCGGCGGCGCGCTCCAGCCGCCCCGCATGGATCCGGGCGCTTCCGGCCACGGCCTTGAGCAGGGTGGACTTGCCGGCGCCGTTGGGGCCCCAGATGCCCACCACCTCGCCGGGCGCCACGGCGAAGGACAGCGGACCGAGCACCGGGCGCTCGTAGCCCACCACCAGCTCCTGCGCCGACACCAGCATCGCCCCTTCCCGCGGCCGCGGGGCGGCCGCCGCCCCCCTTCCATCGGCTGCGTTCACCGTCGCGTTGGTCATGGAATCTCCTTGGGCCTGGCCCGGCCAGCGGCATCCATCGGTTAGCGGTCACCCGCGATGGCGGCGACGTAGGCGTCGATCAGGGCGAAATACGCCTCGGCACCGGCGCCCAGCTCGGGGTCCAGGGGCAGCGCGGCCGTGCGCCAGCCGGTGGCGTCCGCCACCTTCCGCACCGGATCGCGCGGGTGATAGGGGTGGCGGATGATCACCCCGGCCGGGCGCGCCTTGAGGTCGGCGATCAGGCGCTTGAGGTGGGAAGCGCTGGGGGCGATCCCGGGCTTGGGCTCCAGATAGCCGCGGATGGGCACTCCCAGCCGGTCCATCAGGTAGTTGATGTCCTTGTGGAAGGCCACCACTCCCGGGCTGTCGGCGACGCGCTCCTGCCAGCCGGGCAGGCGCTTTTGGACCTGCTTGCCGAAACCCTCGGCCCGGCGCCGGAAGGCCTCGGCAGCCGCGGGCTCCAGCTTCGCCAGCCGGGCCGCCAGGGCCTCCGCCACCCGGGCCATGCGCACGGGGTCCAGGTTCACGTGGGGATCGCCGGCGGGATGGACGTCGCCCATGGCGCGGTCGGCGCGCTGGTAGGTGCCGGTGAGCTCGACCTGCGCGGCGGCCTCGAAGTAGCCCTGGTGACCCGGGCGGATGCCCGGGTTGGCGGCATTGCGCAGGGCGGCCGGCAGCCAGCCCACCTCCAGCTCGGCACCCACCGCCAGCAGCAGGTCGGCCCGGCGCAGCCGCCGCATCATGCTCGGCTTCGCCTGCAGGTAGTGCACGTCGCGGTCGGGCGGCGCCAGCGTGGTCACGCTCACCGCATCGCCGCCCACGGTGCGGGCGAGCACGGCCATGGAGGTGGTGGTGGCCACCACCCGGGTCTGGGCCAGGGCCGGGGCCGCAGCGGCCAGGACGAGGAACAGGGATAACAGGATGCGGATCATGTCGGGGCTCCCCCTCTAGAAGTCGTGGGCGCCATGCTTGCCCATGCTCAGGATGTAGCGCAGGAAGTACTGGTCGGCGGTCTCGCGGCCGCTGCCGGTGGCGATGCGCGAGTGCGACCACTGGGCCTGGATGCGCGTGAAGTGGGTGGGGGTCCAGGTCAGGTTGGCCGAAACCCGGTGCGAGCGGCCGTAGTGCTCCGCGCTGCCGGTGGCGCCCACCGCCTTCTGGTTGGTGAGCCCGACCATGCCGTAGCGCGCCCCCGCCCGCCAGTTGGCGGCGAAGCCGTAGCGGCCCTGGACGTAGAAGCCGTCCTCGCGGAAGGTCCGGTCGTCGCCAACGGTGGGGGGTTGGGCAGGGTTATAGGCCACCTCCAGGTCCTTCACGGCGTACAGATACTCGGCACTGATCTTGAGGTCGCCGCGCCCGTACTGGTGCGGGGCGTCGTAGGCGTAGACCCAGTCGGTGCCGGCCAGCCAGTACTGTCCGGTCAGGATGTGGTCGTCCGGGTCGGTGTGCAGCTCCTGGTGGTCGCTGGCATAGACCCCGAACACCCCGGCCTGCAGCTCATGGGAATAGCCCAGGTTGGGCGCCGCCTTGGCGAAGGCGGTGAACAGCCGCGGGCCGGCCTTGGGGTCGCCGTAGCGGTCCACCACGCTGGCTGGAACTACGCCATCCAGGGCCGATTCGCCGTCGAAACGGCCCACCACCTCCTGGTCGCCCTGCAGGGCCTCCACCCCGAAGCGGGTGTAGAAGGGCGTGGCCGGCGTCCAGGTCAGCTGCACGCCGGTGTCCCGCAGGCCGTGGGCGCCGAGCAGCTGCTGGTAGGGCAGGGTCTGCTCCACGAACTGCCACTGGTGGCGATGCTTGTCGTTGTGGTAGCCGATGCCGGACAGGAAGCGGCCGGCTTTCACCTGGAGCCCCGCGGGCAGGGCGCGGGTGGTGAAGTAGGCCTCCTCCAGATCCATTCCGCCCGCCTCGGTGATCACGGCGTGGACGAAGGCATCGAAATACGGATCGACGCTGGCCGAGACGGCGAGCTCGGTGGGCTTGAGGCTGAACCCGGGCTCCTCGCCGGCATGGCCGCCGGCATCGTGGCCGTGGGCCTGGTTGATGCCTGCGGCGGCGGCGACCAGCGCGTCGGCGTCGCCGCTGCGGTCGTCGGCGTAGGCGATGCCCTCGAGGATGACCGAGAGGTCGGGATTGAAGCGGTTGCCGGAGGTGACCTCGGCACTGCTGGCGCCGCCGGAGGCGGCCCCCAGGTGGGGGGCGGACTGGCCCCAGGCGGGGCCGCCCGCGATCAGCCCGAGGGCGGCCCCCAAGACGAAAGCGATCCGCTGCATGGGATCTCCCTTTCCAAAGACGGAAACCGGAACGGCGCCCGGCGGGACCACGGCGCGCCACGACGGCCGGGGCCGTCGCGCGCACAGGGCGTCGGAAAATCAGGCGGTGCGGTTCAGGAAAGGGAGCGGTGCGGCGGGTCGCGGGCAGCGGCGGGGCGGACGGGCGCGGCGGGCGGTGCGGGCGGGAGGAAGGGGGAGCTCTCGGGGCTGCGGCTGACCCCGGGGAGCACCGGCACCGCGGGGATATCGGCGGCGTGGTGGGCAACCGCGCAGATCTCGCAGACCGGCCCGGCGCCGTCCAGGGCATGGTCGATGGCGTGGGCCAGCAGCGCCGGCTGAGCCAGCACGAACGCCACCGCCAGGGCCATGACGGCCCGGCGCAGGCGGCGGCGAACGGCGTGCAGGAGGGTCAGCGGATTCAAGCGCGGCGCCTCGGCTGGGAACCACGAAAACGGCCCGGACCGGCGAACCGGGCCGGGCCGTTTCCGGCTTGGGCAAAGCTAGGCCGTGAGGCCCGCTCGGCGGGCCCCACGGCCTATCGGGATCGGCGAAACTTAGCCGTGGTGGCCGCTGAAGCGCCCCCACGGCCTATCTGGATCGGCGAAACTTAGCCGTGGTGGCCGCTAAAGCGCCCCCACGGCCTATCTGGATCGGCGAAACTTAGCCGTGGTGGCCGCTAAAGCGCCCCCACGGCCTATCTGGATCGGCGAAACTTAGCCGTGGTCATGGCCGCCGGGGCCGTGGACGTGGCCGTGGTCGAGCTCTTCCTGCTCGGCCTCGCGCACGTCCTGGATGCTGACGTCGAAGTTCAGGGTGACGCCGGCCAGGGGATGGTTGCCGTCCACGGTGACCTCCTGGTCGCCGGACTCGAGCACGGTGAGGATGCGCACCCCGTCGTCGGTCTCGGCCTGGAACTGCATGCCCGGCTCGATCTGCTCGGCGCCCTCGAACTGCTCGCGCGGGACGTTCAGGACCATGGACTCGTCCCGCTCGCCGTAGCCTTCCTCGGGCTTGATGGTCACGGAGACGTCCGCGCCCGGCTCCTTGCCCTCCAGCGCCTGCTCCAGGCCGGGGATGATCTGGCCAACGCCGTGGATGTAGGCCAGCGGCTCCCGACCCTCGGAGGTGTCGATAACCTGGTCGTCGTTGTCCTTCAGGGTGTAGTCGATGCTGACGACCCGGTTCTTTTCAACCTGCATGGTCACTTCCTTTTGCCTTACGAATGACGGCTTGCGAATAAAGGGACGCGGCGGCGGGCAGGAGCCTGCTACCACGGCCCCTACTTTAACCCAGCCCGCTGGCTCCGGCCAAATCCCCGGAGCCGAGTGGGCTTAGAGCCCCTTCACGGCCAACAGTTCCCGGATACGCTCGTAGGCGAGCACCGGCCCGTCGCGGCACACGAAGTGCGGCCCGAACTGGCAGTGGCCGCAGCGGGCCACGGCGCAGTGCATGTTGCGCTCCATGCTCAGCCACACCCGGCCGGCATCGAAGCCGCGCCCCTCCAGGTCGCGGGCGGCCGCCCGCATCATGGGCTCGGGGCCGCACATCATGGTCTCGGTGGTGGCGGGATCCAGATCGAAACGGTCGAACAGCTCGGTGACCAGGCCCACGTGGCCCGACCAGTTCTCGCCGGCGACGTCGGCGGCCAGGCCCACCTCGGTGTCCGGGGCCTTCTCCCAGGCGGCATAGCGGCGGCGCCAGATCAGATCCTGGGAATGCTTGACCCCCTGCAGGATGGTGAGCTTGCCGAAGCGCTCGCGCCGGGCCATGACGTAGTCGATCACCGAGACCACCGGGGCGCAGCCGAGGCCGCCGGTGACCACCAGGACGTCGCGGCCCTCCGCCCGCTCCAGCGGCCAGGGACTGCCGAAGGGCCCGCGCAGGCCGA
>Ga0102944_1000799_pt1 | contig 22744 bp, 24 predicted proteins | sample SalPonD_shore_MG_FD_78172 | JGI IMG/M metagenome (GOLD analysis project Ga0102944, IMG submission 78172) | Salt pond soil microbial communities from South San Francisco under conditions of wetland restoration - Salt Pond MetaG... | ecosystem: Environmental > Aquatic > Marine > Intertidal zone >...
ATAAGATATATAAAAGAGAAAAATAAAAAATAGAAATAAGTTAAATAAAGGTTTACATTCCCATACCAGGTGGAAGACCTCCCATACCACCCATGCCTCCCATGCCACCCATGCCTCCAGGACCACCTGGGGGCATTCCACCTGGGGGCATAGCGCTCTTCGCACCCGCAATCACATCATCGATGCGTAAGATCATTGAAGTAGCCTCTGTCGCGCTTTTAATGGCCTGAACCTTTACTGCGGTTGGTTCAACGACACCAATACTCATCATGTCCGTAACTACTTCACCAGACTCGAGATCGAATCCAGCAAATTTATTACCCTTTTGATGAGATGCTCGTAATTTCATCAGAATATCAATCTGGTCTAATCCAGCGTTTTCTGACAAAGTTTTCGGAATGATATCAAGACTATCAGCAAAAATTTCAACCGCTAATTGCTCACGACCACCTAAGGTTGAGGCATATTCGCGTAATTGAATGGCAGTTTCTAATTCAGGAGCTCCACCGCCACCAACAATCTTTTGATCTTCCACGACATCTCGTACAACGCAGAGAGCATCATGAATCGCTCTTTCAACCTCATCTACAATTAAATCAGTACCTCCTCGGATTAAAATCACGACTGATTTTGGGTCAGCGCAATCTTCAATGAAGATCCATGAGTCGCCCATAATCTTTCGTTCTTCGACTAATCCAGCGTGTCCTAATTGTTCAGCATTAACATCATCAAGGTCGTTAAAAATCATTCCGCCAGTTGCGCTTGAGAGTTTCTCAATATCAGATTTTTTCACTCTACGAACTGCTGTGATACCTTCTTTTGCTAAGAAATGTTGAGCCATATCATCAATTCCTTTTTGGCAGATTACGACATTTGCGCCAGAATTTTTAATTTTGGTGACCATATTTCGCAACATTTTCTCTTCTTCGTCTAAGTAGGCTTGCATTTGTTCGGGGCTGGTAATTTGCAGTTTGCTGTCAAATTCGGTTTTTTCAATTTCAATAGCGGATTGTAATAGAAGTATATTAGCGTTGGCTATAGATTTGGGCATCCCAGGATTGACAATTTCTTTATCTAAGATGATACCTTTAATTAATTTCGTATCATCAATCATTTCGCCTTCTTTCTTTTGAATTTGAACTTTGTCAATATCGGCAACCCATTTTCCATCTTCATCTTGTTCTGCGATAGCTTTAATGGCTTCGATGGTTAATTCAGCTAACATATCTTTGCTTTCAGACACAATTTTGGATGACATACACGTCATAGCAGCATTTTTTAATCCTTCATAGTCATCAATGCCGCTTCGAATAGACATAGTGTTTAACACTTCGATTGCTTTATCGGCAGCCTTTCGAAATCCTTCGGTAATAACTGTTGGATGTATTTTTTGTTCGAGCAATTTTTCGGCTCGTTTTAAGAACTCACCAGCAAGAATTACGCTTGTAGTGGTTCCATCTCCAACTTCAGAGTCTTGAGTCTTCGCAACTTCAACCATCATTTTGGCTGCTGGATGCTGGACATCAATCTCTTTAAGGATGGTGGCTCCATCGTTAGTAATAACAACATCTCCGAATTGGTCCACTAACATCTTGTCCATACCACGTGGGCCTAAGGAAGTTCGTACTGCCTCCGCGATCACTTTTGCGGCAGCAATATTATTTTCCATCGCATCCTTCCCACGAGTACGTTCAGTACCTTCTTTCATTATGAAGATCGGTTGACCTCCAAGTTGAGCACACATATTTAGTTCATCTCGTTAAGATTTGTTTTTGTTTTTATTCTATTATATTATTGTAATTAAATAATTCTATTAAAGATATTTAATGATCTATATATCATATTTTTAAAAAATTTTTCGATTGTAAAAATTTAAAAATTGGGTTTTAAAAGGAGTCTTTCTGGAACTAATAATGAATTAAGATTTATTTTTTTTGCTTATGAATCAAAAAAACCATCCCCCACGAGATTTACTGGAATTGGATTGGTATTGATAATTTCTTTTCTTTTTTCCTATTGCCAGGCTCTCCGTATGATAATTTGGGTTTTCTTAAAGGTTATTTCACCATTAATACGATTTCAGATTTTATTTAAATAGTTTAAAATAATATAGTTTAAATACCGACCGAAATAAGAATCTATAGGTGGTATAAGAATGATGATTGAACTAGAAGAGGATGCTCAGAATGATAATCATATTAATTCAAAACCCAAAAGACCAGAAGAGAGGAAAAATCAATTCGATGTCTTTCTCGCCGTTAAATTATTTGGAGAAATTTTCAGCAAGTTTTTAGCAGAGAACGACTAATCTCCTTTTTTCATCTCTATTTTTTCTATTTATAATAAATATTTTACTGTAAATATCAACATTTTGGACTAAAATCATTAATTATGGGAGATAAATTAAAAAAAAAGGTTAGAAATCCTTATTTTTATTATAATTCGTGATTTATTTGTTTTATTATTAAATACCCAGCCGAAGCTAACCATGCAGAAAGCGGAGCCATCAACAGCCATTCCCATAATGGTGCCCATTGCCAAGGTGGTAAAAAAGTCCAAAAATTATCTGTATACCATAAATAGGGAACGGTGTAAAAGAATCCAAAGAATATCGGAGTTAATATCCACGTATTTATAACAAATAAAATCCTTACTGTTTTTGAATCGTCTATCCCAATTCTTTTCTCAAGGATATCTGGGAAAATTATGAATTGGGAAGATACAAGAATTCCGCTAGCCATAAAAAAAATAAATGCAAAATCCGCTACAAGATCGTGCCAAGGATACCCAATTGGAAAGAGGAGATCCCACACATCTCCAACATCTTCTGAAATAATACCAGTAAAGAATAACCCTGCAGAAGCTATTAACATAAAGATTAATGTTAAGTTTGCCAATACTCTTCTTAGTGAACTAGCGTTATTTCCTTTAAGGATCTTTCTCATATAAAAAGCTGGTGGGATCAATAGTAAAGCAGAATTCATCATTCCGTAATTAATTATAATTGGCATTGGAGTGAGATCTTGGTTACCTAAATCACTAATATAATTTATTAGAGGATTAAAACCTGCTGGGTCAAAAGATGGTCCCGCGGGATCTAATTGACCGATTAAAAGTCCTATTATTATACTCCCTAACCATGTTATAATTACACCTATCCATGAAAGCTTAACGACTCTTAGATTGATTAAAAAGTGATAAAAATTATTTAATATCTCTTTAAAGTTCATATTGATTCCAGAAGATAGAATATAGAAATATTTAATAAGTTTTTTTCGCGTACCACAAAAAAATAGTTAACTGCTAATAATAATTATTTTGGCAAGTCCCTTTTTTTCAAGCGTAAATCTTTACTATGGCATCTTCGACATTTTTTTGCTCGAATTGGATTTAAAGCCCCACATTTTCTGCACACACTTTTCATGAGTAAATGATGCCGAGCAATTCTTTTCTTAAATGGGTCATCTATAGGCATTATATGTCAATCCTCTCAGTTAATTCTAGTATTTACGAATATCAAATCCTTTATAATTATTATTAAAAACAATTCATCTAAAATAAAATTTTTGACTTAACTAGTGAATTTAAAGCTTGAATCTATTTTGAATGGAATCTTTTGTTTCATTAATTTTGTTTTTAAATAATTCTCCAGAAACTAACAAAGCAATTCCAATTTCGTTTTTAAGCAAAAATCCCTTGGAAAAAATAGTTTGAATTAACGAAAAGATAATTCCATATAGGAGACCTATTAACCAGATGAATAAAATAAATATGCTCCCTTCAATCTCAAATATAGTTTTAACAGATGTATTGAGGGCTCGATAAAATATAGCCCATGCGAGTAAATACAATAATTCGGTAAAGATGGCGATTTCAACAATTCGAGATATAATTTTGGTGATTTTGCCCTCTGAAAAGTTATTGTTCATGACTCTAATATCATGAATACCAAAGATAAAACGTTTACTCAGAGTTGCTCCACTACGAAAAGCTAAAAATACAAAAAGAGTTCCTAAAGAAAACAGATTTTCTAATAAAAGAATACCTATTAATCCAATAATTACCCAAATAAGAAAATTAAGAATCTTAAATGCGCGTTCATGAGAATTCTCAAGATTCTTTTCCGTTTTGATTAGTTTTTGAAAAAATTTTGCCAATCTGTTTTGAAAAAAGGAACCAAATGAGATAAATAGGTTCATTATAATGAAGGGTATTAGAATGATATAAACTAAAAATAAATTGATTATACTGGTCATCTTTAATAATGCTAATAATTATTTAAGGGGATATTTATTTTATAATTGAAATATGACAGTATTTAAGGTTATATAAAACCTATCCTTAAAATTAATATAAAACCAAGCCAATCATTAAACAAAAAATTTTAGAAAAAAGCTAATACCACTTCTTCATCATGAATCCATAGTCGATAATAATAAAATTAAAATTTAATAGATAATAGATCCTTAATAACTAAAGATTATTGCATGAAAAATGCCCAAAGAAATAACTGATGAGGATATGTTTCTGGATTTATCTGAACGAGCAATTCATTGTAGAGTAAAGCGTGTAAAAGATACAGTGAAATTAAAACTGAGAACTACAAAATATTTATATACCTATAAAACAGATCCAGATTCTGCAGAAAGACTGTTAAGGAATATTAGTTGTGATGTAATAGAGCTCTAATCTATCTAATCTCTTAGTTTATCAATATTTAATAAGTAAATTTTTTTCTTCCCATGAAGTTCTTACCTGCTTGTGAAACATGTGTTAAATCTGGTTTCCTATGTGTAAAATGCCAGGAGAAATTAGATGAGGGTGAGATTAGTCCATTTGAGTTAGACCTTGCCAAAGATCTGATTGAAAAGCAGAAAAAAGAAAAATATAGCTTTCTCGAAAATGTATCATTTTTTAAAGCGATTGATTATGAGGATGTTGTAATCTTAATTGTGGGGAGAGGAGATAAAATAAGGATCAATCAAGATCTAATTAATTGGATCAAAGATGCTTATGAAATTGATAAGATCATATTAATTGAAAAAACAGATAAGCCTAGACCTGTTTTAGAGAATTTAATAGCTCCTGGGAAATTGATGTCTTTAAATGAGATTTTTTTAGCGACTGGAGATGTAGAATTTAGAGCAGTAATTCGAAAGGGAGATAAGGGAAAAATTCTATTCACAAAGCAAGAGATTGAAGAATTAGTTCAAGAACTCACTGGAAAATCTGTAAGAGTTGAAAATATCTAATCTTCTTTTTTTTATTAAAGATTTTCATAAATCAAGAAAATTCCGAATCTTAGTACTTAATATTACCAAGGTCTTCAGTAAATAATCATAAAAGTTATTTTTGAGGTTAAACTTATAATTAATGGGTTATCTTAGTGGACGAATATAAACAAGTTATTCTAATTAGAACGGATTTGGGAATGAGTACAGGAAAAAAATGTGCTCAAGCATGCCATGCGAGTATAAGTGCATCAAATATAGTAAGGCGAGAACAGGTTTCTGTATGGAAAGCATGGATTAATTCTGGGCAGAAAAAAGTTATTCTTAAAGCTAAATCATTGGATGAATTATCAGAGATTCGAAGTCAATTAGAACGAGAAAAAATTCCAAATACGTTGATAAATGATGCCGGCTTAACTCAACTTGCTCCTGGAACCGTAACTGCCTTAGGAATTGGACCTGTCCTTTCAAGTCAAGTAGATAAAATAACTGGGAATCTTAAACTATTGTAAATATACCTAAAATTGATTAAGTATGAATTACGATGTTAAATTTGAACATAATAATGAATCTGAAATAGAGAATTTTGTTGGAATAGAAATATTCAGTACTTCCGAGATTGAGGGTATTGGTGGGATCTACAAAGACAGTTATAAAGACTTTATTGTTAAAGAAATAATTGAAAGTGGAAAAGTATTAGAAATTAAAGAAGATAGAGAAATCAATCCTTATTTGCCAGATAAAGATAATTTTACAACATTTAATTTAATAAAAATCAATATGGATACATTTAAAGCGGTTAAGAAGATTTGCAGAGAATTAAAAATTCCAAGAGAAAAGATTTTTTATTCTGGATTAAAGGATAAGTGTTCTATTAGCGTTCAGAAAATATCAATTAAAGGAAATTATATTGAAGATCTTAAAAACTTAAATATTCGAGAGATATTTATACGTTCAATAAGACCAACCAAAAAACCAGTTAATTTGGGAAGCAATCGGGGTAACAATTTTACTATTTTTATCCGGAAAATTGAAGATACACTAAATTTAAAAGATAAGATTGAAGATACATTAAAGAAATTAAGAAATAATGGATTTCCAAATTATTTTGGTCTGCAAAGATTTGGGAAATATCGACCTAATTCTCATTTAATCGGGCGCGCTCTTTTGGAAGAAGATTATGAAGAAGCTTTCAAGGTATTTGTGTCACATACATACTCCTCTGAAAGTTCAAATCTTTCGATTTTAAGAAAGGAAATTGGGAATTCCCTTGATAATACTAGCAAATTAAAGGTCGCTTACAAAAAATTCCCTAAAAGTCTATCCTATGAATGTAAATTAATTGAACACATTATTCAATATCCAGGAGATTATAAAGGAGCGTTTGGAAATTTAAATAGTGATTTACTCAATTTGATAATAAATGCCTTTCAATCATATCTATTTAATAAAATGATTTCTTTACGAGTAAAGAAAGGCTATCCATTGTTTCAACCTGTTGAGGGAGATAATATAGGGATCTTAGATGATATAAATGGAAATTTAACTGATGTAAGATATTGTTATGGGAAAAATTACGATAATTATTTAGATAAAGCGATTGAATTAAACCGAGCAACCATAGTTGTTCCCATTATTGGATTTGATACTGATTTGGATCAATTTCCTTTTATGAATCAATTATTTGAGGAGATAAGAAAAGAAGTGAATCTAAGTCCAAATATTTTCAATAGTCATTTCTTAGACAAATATGATTTAAAGGGTTCAATCAGAGCTCAAATAGTCAAACCAATTGGTTTAGAATTAGTAGAATATTCAGATGATGAAATATATCCTGGAAATAAAAAGATTAAAATTGAGTTTTCTCTTAACAAAGGTTCTTATGCTACGATGCTCCTTCGTGAAATTATGAAATAGGTCAATTTATATCAATATTTTTTATAGTCTCCATTCCTAAGATATCTATTACTTTTGCTTTAATTTTCTTTGAAATTATTGAATTAACTGGAAATATTATGTCTAAAATAATATTTCTTTTTTTAGGAGTTCTAAAATCAACCCAATATGGTATAAATAATTCATTCTGTGGTTTTAGATCCAGAGCAAAATAATCAATCCAGTCTTTCCATGTTTTTATCTTCTTTAATAATTTTTCTGACAATAATGCTTCATATGGATTTTGATAATCAATTAACTTGATCCTTATTTTATCAGTTTTTTCTATTATTTTGATTTCTATTTTAAATTCCTTTTCTAATACGGAACTTTTTTCCTCGGATCCTTCTGGAATAAAATCTTTTAAAAAATCTTTAAATAAATTCTTTTTCTCTATAAAATGAATTTCGAATGGCCTTGCTTGTTGATTATATGGCTCTTCCCAGTTATAAATATCATTAGTTTCTGCTATATTCAGTAATCTTTTTCTGGTAGTATGGATAGATTGCCAATTAAGATCTGCTCCAATCCATTTGCGTCCTAATTTTTCTGCGACTGCTAGCGTTGTACCTGAACCCATAAAAAAGTCTGCTACAATACTTTCTTTTTCACTCGAAGCTAAAATTATTCTTTTAAGCAACCTTTCAGGCTTTTGAGTAGAAAATCCTTGGTATTCTGAAGTATTTGCTCTTATATACGGAATATCTATCCATACATCTCTTGGAAAAACTCCTTCGTTTTCTACATATACTTTTTGGCTTAACTTAACTCCATCATGGCTTCCCCCTCTATTATAGTAATATCCTTTTGCATCTTTTTTCAAATTGTCTTTTACTCTATTGGAATATTCCATATAAATCCGGGGATCATCAATAAAAATATAATCATCTGATTTTGTGTAAAATAAGATTGAATCATAGGATCTTACAAAAAAATTTTTAGTCCGAGCCGAAGCTGCGGGATAATGCCATATTATTTCATTTCTAAAATTTTCTTCCCCAAAAATTTCATCCATTATTAGTTTAATATAATGGCTTACATGCCAATCTAAATGGACATAAATCGAACCTCGTTTAGATAAAATATGTTTCATCAGCATTAGTCTTTCATATAAAAAATTAAGATATGAATCTAATCCCTCCTTCCATTTGTCATTATATGCGACATTTTTGATACTTTTTTTGTGATTTCCAATGAATAATTTATGATAATAATAACTATGAGTGAAAAATGGAGGATCAAGATAAATAAGATCAATTTTATCCTTAAAATTTCTTTTTAAAAACTTTAGAATGGTCTTATTATCTCCAAGAATAAGTTTATTTATCCAATTATCGCTATTATCGATCAAATCGTTTGGTTTAATTGAATCAATTACATTTTTATTTTTTTTGAAATTATCAATAAAACTTGGATATAAAACTTCTTCTGATTTGGTTAATTCTAGATTCTCAGAGGAGCCATTAAAAATCCCATCTTTTGGTTTTATATTCCTTTCCCAATTTAATTTGACCATCTCATTTGTAATATGTTTGGCATAAAATTTAATTTTATTACACAATTTAAAAAACTAATTAGTTAAAAAGAAAAATGCGACGAGAAAATGTCAGATAACATTGACAATTGGCGGAAAACTCATTATACTAAAGAAGTTAATCCCGAAATGTCTGGGGAAGAAGTAATTTTAGGAGGGTGGATCCGTAATTATCGAGATCTTGGTGGTCTAAAATTCTTAAATCTACAAGATAAATATGGAGAGCGACAAATAACCTTAAAAAAAGGTATAGTATCTGATGAAGTATTTAATAAGACTGAAGTGGGATATCAGTATTGTATTATGGTGAAAGGAAAAGTAAAGTCATTTGAAAAAGCTCCTGGGGGAGTTGAAATAATTCCATCAGAAATAAAAATATTAAATAAAACGCCAGAAAAACTCCCTATAGATATGACCGGAGAAAGCATTAGCGCTTTAGATCTCCGACTTGATAATAGAGCATTAGATTTAAGATCTTTAAAAAACCAAGCGATCTTTGAAATTAGGGGACAAATGCTACGTTCTATTCGTAAATTTCTTTTTGAAGCGCATTTTACTGAAATTACTACCCCAAAAATTATCGGTTCAGCGACTGAGGGAGGTACAGAATTATTTCCAATTATGTATTTTGATAAAGAAGCGTTCTTAACTCAATCTGCACAGTTATATAAGGAACAATTAAGTGGAGTGTATGAAAATGTTTTTGAATTAAGCCCATGTTTTAGAGCGGAAAAACATCGTACACGTAGACACTTGTGTGAGATTTTTGTTTTAGATGTTGAAATGGCGTTTGCTGATATGTCTGATGTCTTAAAAACTTTAGAACAAATGATTCATAATGTTATTAAAGATATTAGAGAGTATCAGATGAGTGCTTTACAATTTTTAAATATGGAAAATGAAACAATCGTACCTGAATTACCATTTCCACGCTATAAATATGAAGAAATTATTGATTTAATCAATAAAAAATTAGACATCCCCCTTGAATTTGGTGAAGATATTCCCACTGAAGCGTATCGAGAACTTGGAAAGGAATTAGAAGGTTATTATTACATTACTCATTGGCCTATGTCAATTAAACCATTCTACATAATGCAATCGGAAGATCCTAAATACAGTGAATCTTTTGATTTACAAAAAGGATGGTTAGAATTAACTTCTGGAGGAACAAGAGTTCATAATCGAAAAAAATTAGAACAAGCGATTGAAGATAAAGGATTAAATCCAGATGCCTTTGAAACACATCTTAAAATATTTGATTATGGTATGCCACCACACGCAGGATTTGGATTAGGAATTGCGAGATGGTTGGCTATTATATGTGGGCTAGATGATATAAGAGAGGCAGTAATGTATCCAAGAACTCCTGACCGATTAACACCTTAAACCTTTTCGCATATTTTTCTCTATAAATTTCAAGTATTTTTAATTATAAAATTGTCAAAAAACCAGAAACTTTTTTTATACTATGAATGAAAAAATTGAGGGATATATTAAAGCGGGAAAGGCTCTAGTAGCAGCTAAAAAGTTGGCTAGAAAACTTGTGAAGCCAGGAATTCCATTTTTAGAACTAGGAAATAAATGCGAGGATGAAATTTTCAGGCAAGGAGCTAAACTTTCTTTTCCGATTAATCTATCATTAGATAAAATTGCTGCTCATTATAGTCCTCCAATAGATGATTCCACCGTCGTTCCTGAAAAAGGATTGTTAAAAATAGATATGGGCTCTCATTATAACGGTTATATCGCTGATTCAGCAATCACTATAAATATTGATGGAGATCCTAAATTACAAAATTATGTAGAAGCAGCAAGAGCAGGTTTGGAAGCAGCAATCAAGATTTTCAAGCCAGGTACAAAATTATATGAATTAGGAGAGGCAATAGCAAATGAAATTATTTCTCGCGGTTTGCGACCTATCACCAATTTAGGAGGACATCAATTAGAACAATATAATTTGCATGCAGGTAATTTTATCCCTAATTTTAAAGATAAAAGCCATAATTATACTTTAAAATCCGGAGACGCCTATGCATGTGAACCTTTTGCGACTTCGGGAGTTGGGAAGGTGGTTAATGGAAAAGATGCATATATTTTTCGTTTTGTAAAGAAAAAAACAAAAAACATCTCTTATGAGCATCTAAATTATATGAATAAATTTGAAGAACATTTCGGTCATCTTCCATTTTCGCCAAGATGGATACTTAAGGAAAATTTAATTCCTAAAAACAAGATTAATCGAATAGTGAATACTTTCGTAAGAAAGGGTATATTAGAAAAATATAATGTCTTAATTGAGAAAACTGCTGAACCAGTTTCTCAGTTTGAGCATACTATTGTTATTGATGAGGATGGTAATACCATTGTCACCACAAGAGAATGAGGTATTAGGGAATTTATATTCTATTATATTATGTGCGGGAAAAGGTACTCGATTTGGAGAAAAAACTGAAGTAATTCCGAAACCTTTAATACAAAATGAAGAGCTGAACAATAAACCCATTCTACTTCACACTATCAATCATTTACTTCAATCCAGAATAAGAAATATAACTATTATTAAAGGATATCGTGGAGATCAAATAGAAGAGTACATTTCTTCTCTTAAGAAAGAATCAGAATATAAAGATTTGAATTTAATCACCATTGATTCTGAAGGGGAATATCAAAAAGGACCATTTTTCTCATTTCTTTCTATTAGAAAAAACCTTAAATTGCTTCAAGAAAATCATTTTTATTTGATCATTCCAGGAGATACGATTTTTGAGTCTGGTTTTTTTGAATATATTACTCAGTTTTATTGTGAAAATAATTCTATTCTTTCGAAGTTTCCAAATCTCTTTTATCGCACTGTGAAGATCAAAAAGATTGAATCTAAAAGATATATCCCTATAATAAAATCCAAATCTTTAAACCAATCCTTATTAAAAGAGATTCAACTTCACAAAAGAGATGAATTATCAAATCAGAAAGAAATCAAACAACTTTACCCAATACTTTTAGTATCTTTCCAACTTTTTCAAAAAATTATTGAATCTGAAAAAAGATTTAAAGGAAATTCTCTTAGAGAATGGCTGAACTTTTACTCCTACGAAGGAAATAAGATATACATTCATGAAATAAAGAAAGGATATGAATTTTTTGATATAGATACACCTAACGATTTAAAATCATATTTTAAAAAAAAAGTGGACAATAGGTTTCATTGAAATCATGCTTTCTAGTGGAGTATTTCAATGAAACAGCTTTAAATCTTCATGGAATTTAAGGTGAGTTTCTGCAAAGACATATCTATGATGAATAAATATCTACTAAAGACCGCTATTGGATAACAACATATGAGTTACCGTTTAAAAAGCACAATAAATCCGGCAGTTTGAAACTTAACGCATCATGTATAATCTCAAATTCAAAAACTCAGCAATCCGGTAAGACTTTATGAATTTTGTAAGATATATAGGAAATATTTGTAAATTTTTGAAATTTTTATGACTATGCTGGTATCTAAAAATCTTTTGTGTAAAGCATTAATCAAATTTACCTAGAGTTATTAGATTGAATGTTTGAAGGGTTTATTCCCAAAAAACTAACAGAGATTTGGTAAAAAAGGATTCAATAAATATTCTCAAAATTACACCCGAATTGAATAATAACGCAACGTTTTATAGGTGTTTTATTGCTCTCAAACCAATGCAAAAAATTTCTATTGTCCACTTTATCAATAGAAAATTAAATATTTAAATCTTTTTATCATAACTCAAACAATATCTATTCTGATTTATTAGAAAATAATAGACTTGATTTAAACACATTTAAAAAAAATAACTCCTATCTTTTTATTATATTAATTTTTTATATTCTCTAGTAAACTAATTTAAAAAAAGTGAAATTCTTAATTTATTATGTCTCAGGCTGAAATTCCAATAAAAATAGTATTGTTCGGTATAGGAATGATAAAAGGAAAAATCATAAGACATATCTCTCCTTTATCTGCTGATGCAATCATTGATAAATTACCACTTGTATTAAGGGGAAGATTTAGTTTTGGTTCCAAAAAATATTGGACTTTACCCGGAATTGAAATTTATCGAGGAAGAAGTGAACGATCAAACAAAGAAGGAAAAAAAGGGGATATTGTGTATAATCCCAAAAGTGATGAACTCTTATTTTTACTGGAAGATCAAACACTCCCAAATAAAGTTAATAAAATTGGAGTAGTCGAAAGTAATTTGGAGTTAATCTTAAATGCTCGAAATGGGCTAAATACAAAAATTAAAAGAGATTTTACTCGAGCTTGATTATATTATGGTATTTAAAAAAAGATTAACTTTAGTGTTTTTGATTATTTATTTATCTGTTTTTCTATATCTATTGCTTTTCATATTTGTCCCTCCCGTTCAAAACTTTATAATAAGCATAAGAGAAAATCTAGCATTACTTACTGAGGGTGATAATTATATGTGGGCATTATTCATTTCCTTTTTTATTTGTTTCGTCGGGTCTGCTTCAGTGGGTTTTCCCGTTCCTTTTCCTTTTGTATTGTTTTCATTATCAAATTCTATATTTTATAGATTTTCAGCTGATCCATTTAATTTAACTGTTCAGCAAATCGCATTAAATCCGGGCTTTTGGCTGGAAATCTCTGGAGTCGCTATAATTGGAGGTTTAGGAGCTGCGCTTGGAGAATTAACAGGGTATTTCATCGGATACAGTGCTAAAAAAATTGGCGAAAGTCGAAGTTCAGGTGTGATTGAAAACGTTAAAGGATTTGGGAAGCTTGTTCTTGATAATGAACGAAGAACTCCTCTATATATATTTCTATTTGCTTTAACGCCCTTACCGGATGATATTTTATTTATTCCACTTGGCATGATTAAATATCCCGCATGGAAATGTATAATTCCTGGATGGCTTGGTAAGAATATAACCACTTATTTCTACTGCTCGTGGCCTCTTTTAATTGCATTTGGATTTTTAGCAACAGGTGGAGAAGCGAATGATTTTACCACGGTCGTTACAGAAGCAATATTACTGCTTTTTACGATAACTATAATGTTTTTTATTATGGGTTTTGATTGGAATAAATATCTTATGGAAAGAACAAGAAAAAGAGAAGAAGCAGCTAAAGCTAACTTTGAAGAATAGAACTAATAATATATGATCACTCTTTCTCTAGTAAAAATTTAGCCCCAATTAATTAATATTTAGATCCTCTTTTTTCCAGGCAATTTTTACAGACAAAAACAGTTTTTCTATTATCTTTTGAATTCTCATCGTAATAGGTCCTTTTGTAAATATAATTAGAGCATATATGACAAGTTGCAGAAGTACGTTCTTCCTTAAGCAAGGGACCCAAATCTTCGAATGTCAATATAGTATCACTATTTAAAATTAAATCCGTTTAGAAATTTCTATTTCGATTTGCGATATGATATCTTTTTGAAAATTATTTTTATTTCTTCTTCGCTGTTTTCTTCCCCTTTGATAATATGGACGACTGCCTAAATTTACATTTGATATTTGAATCGAAGGAAACATACGTTGCTTTAATATTTCAGCAATCTCTACTGCTGTGGAGATTTCTTTTCCTTCACCTTTTATCAAAATAGATTTCTCGCCTCCAGAGAATGCGAAGATCGCGTCTTTTATGGCCTGATCCTTATCATCACGTTGTCTTATCATAATAATATTATTATTCATCTAAGAAACCTAGTTTATAATCGTCTATTTTTACAAAAAAGAAGTTCTCATTCTAGTATATACGTAATGTAATATAAATTCTGTTGTATCTGATAATCTTTTTTATTTTTTTCTCTTAATATAAGGAGTATTAATTTTCTATTTCAAATTGAGCCTTAGATTCAAGCAGGTCTAATATATCATGATATTGATGAATTTTCTGATCAATAAACTCAAGTAATTTTCTTTCACTGGTATCAAGATAATCATAATAGGGGAAAACTATTTTTAGTTGATCTTTAAAATCTTCTAATATTGTTTCTAGGAATTTTTTTGGTTCTTCCAATTGTTGAAGTACTTTTTTCTTGAATTTTTCCTTTTTTTCATTAAATTCCTCCATCTCTTCTTTTGATTTGAGTTTCCTTAAAACTTCTGTATTGGTTTTAATTTGATTTTCAATTTCTTTTCGAAATTCTGGAAGTTCAGCTTCTTTTGTTTCGGAAAGATCATCCCAAATATATGATCTATCCTCCTCATTAATCTTTGCAAAATCATTATCAAAATCTGGAATTAACGCGAATCTCTCTTGCAATTTAGTAATAGCCTTTTGTCCTATAATATTTTTACAGTAACTCAATCTTTTTTCAATCTCCTCCATATTTTGTTTTATTTTTTCAATTATATTATTATTTTTTTCTTTCATGTCTTCGATTTTCAATTCATAATCTAATTCAACTATATCATAAGCGGAACGTATCCCTTTATCAGGCTCCCTGAGTTGTATAGCAGCAATTCCGAGATTTTTATCTTTTTTCTTAGTATGGTCAAAAACTAAACCAATTGCTCTAGAATTGGGAATTTGATATCCTAATTGCGTGAGACAATCAATTGGGGAGAAAAAAAAACCAAAACCAGGATGAGTATGCCACCATCCAATAATAAAATCTTTTTTTTTATCTCTAATGGCCCTTTCATAAGTTGATGCATCAATTTGGGCCATATCGACATATTGTTTACTTTCATATTGAACTCCCGCACGGTCTCCTACAACCATAGGTACTGCATCTTTTATAATCTCCTTATTATCATCAATAGAACCTATTAATATTCCATATACCTCTCTCCATTTATTTTCGCTTAATCTATTATTTGCATATCTATAGCTATATCCTATAATTCTTTTATATGCCTTCCACTTAAGAATTAATTTTATACCATTAGATTTTTTTTTCTTTTCTTTTCCTTTGAGGAACTGCGTGAGTTCGGGTGTTTCTAATGATTTTTCATAATAAGATGTCTTCTTATTATTATGCTTATTTTTAAATTTGGGCATTTCTCTCCTATTAATTAGTAATTTATATAATAATATAATTTTTCCATTTTAACAAGAAACTATTATAATACTTTATATTTTTAACTTATATATAGATAATCACCGAGATTTATTATTTAACAAGTAGAAATTAAGGGAAATGAATGAATAATAGAAAACGAATCGTCATTGGTTTCTGCGGATTGCCCGGATCTGGAAAATCAACTGCAATTAAAGCAATAAAGGATTTTGGCACAGTGATAAATATGGGTGATTTAGTTAGAAAAGAAGCTAAAAAATTGAACATACCTGAAACCGATGAAAATTTAGGAAAAATTTCTAGACTTATAAGAGAAAGAGAAGGAAAAGGGATATTAGCAAAAAAATGTGTTGATTTAATCCAAAAATCTGAAAATAATATAATTTTTATTGATGGATTGAGATCATGGGAAGAGGTGGAAATATTTCGTAAAATGTGGCAATTTCCTATTATTGCGATAAAAACTAATGTTAGAAAAAGATTTAAGATCATCAGCAAACGAAATAGAAAGGATGATCCCAAAACTTTAAAGGAGTTTAAGAGAAGGGAAAAACGAGAAATTGAATTGGGTCTCAAGGATGTTATTAGAAGAGCAGATTATAAAATTAGAAATTCTTCCACAAAAGAAATGTTAAAACAAAAAACCACAAAAATAGTGAAAAAGATTATAGAAAAAAATTATAATTAACTTATTTTAGGTAATCACTAATAACATTCGCTAAAGAGACTTTACTTACTTCATTATCAATTGAATCTGTTCCTATAATTTCATCTCCGCCTGCTGCTAAAATACGATACTTTGCATTCTGAAGCATCAGAGCATGAGTAGCTGCTGCATATATCTTGTTGGCACCACTATCCTTGGCTATTTTAATTGCCTTCGACATTGTACCTCCCGTAGCGATTATATCATCTGCGATGACTACATCCTTATTTTTTAAGCTTAATTTTCCAGACATAGTTATATCACCGGTCTTTACATCTCTTTTTTTTTCAAAAAAGTCCACAGGGACATCCTCACCAAAATGCTTTGCAAAAGCTTTAGATCTCTCAATAGCACCCTTATCGGGAGATACAACAACAATATCTTTCGCACCTAAAGATTTTATATAATCAGCAAGAATTTTCATTGAATCTATATTTACTGCTTTACAAGTTAATTCCTCAAGAACAGCAGGATTATGAATATCGACTACAAAAAGTTCATCGATTTCCATTGAATTGATCATTTGTAAAACAACCTTAGCAAATTCAGATTCACCTGGTCTAAATATCTTATCTTGTCTCGTATAGGCAAGATAAGGAACTACCAAAATTATTTTTGCCACTCCAATGCGTTTCACAGCATCTATCATAATAAATAATTCAATTAATCGAGCATTTTGATCTCTACTAGCGCTGGGACCCGTTGATTGCACAATAATTATTTCTTTTCCCTCTAATATTGTCTCATCTTCTAAATTTAGACGTAAATAGTTTTCTCCATCTGGAAATCTTTTGAATTCTGTGTTTATATGGGGGATACTTAATTTATTAGCGATTTTAACTCCAAGCATTTGAGAAGCCGGACCAACGATGAGATATTTCTGCATATTAATTCCACAAATAAGATTATTTAATAATAATTATGTAATAATTACTTTAAAATTAATTTTTTAAGAATTCCAAACATTTTTCAAAAAGATCATCACGATGGTTCTTAAAAGAATGTCCACCATCTTTATAGATAATAACATTAGAATCTGGAAGATTTAAATGATTTTTTATGAACTCAAGATTTTTAAAAGGTATACGTGGATCGTCTTCGCAATGAGCTAATAGTATTCGGTTAATATTTGATTCCCTTTCCTCAAGATAATAAATTGGGCTTACTTTTTTAATTATCTTCTCTGGAAATGAGATATTTGCAACACTATGATAATCATATCTGGTACATAATGCGATTAATTTTTTTATTCTCTCCTCTCTAAATCCTCGGGTCAGAATAATTGCACCTCCTAAACTTCTGCCAAATAAATATACTTTATTCGCATTTATTCTTTGTTTTTGGGTTTTAAAAAGCCAATCTACCACATAATTAAAATCTGAGAATATTACTGAAAGATTTTTAAGCCAATTCTTACCCGTTTGTTTAGCCGTTTCACCATGAGCCCGATAATCATAGGAAAGAACATAAAAACCCTTTTTTGCAAACTTTTCTGAATATAATTTCACAAAATAACTCTCTCTATGGTCTAATAAACCCGGCATATTAATTATCCAAGACCCCTTGGAAGAAATTTTAGAAGAGAAGTAAATACTACCTTTTAGAACTAAATCATCTGCTTCAATTGGAATATCAATATTTTCAACTGAAATATCTTCCATATAAAGAGTTTAAATTTTATCTTTTTTATACTTTTCAATAGTTTTTCTTAATGTTCGAACAGCTAATTCAGCACAATGCTTATGGTCATCGGGGAGTCCATTTAAAGCTTCGTCTATTTCTTCAGCAGTTAATTTTTTGGCGTCATCTAAAGATTTTCCTTCAATCATGAGGGTTGTTTGCTCCCCGGCTGCCACAGACGCTCCGCACCCATCTGTGATAAAATTCACTTTTCCAATTTTGTTATTATCATCTATTTTTAAAAAGAACTGCATAGTGTCCCCACAAGGACCGAGATATGATTTATCAACTGTGATTTCCGCATCTTTTGGTTTTCCCCAATGTTTAGGATTATGAAATAATTTTACAATATATTCATTGTATTCTTTAAGCTCCTCCTCAATTATTTCTTGTTGAAGTTTGTCCACAAAATCATCGAAACTATTTTTATCCATTTTTCAATAATTCCCCTTATCTTTTCATATAAATAGTAAGCTACTTAATCAGAAAGTCAAATAAAAATTTTCTATTATTAAATAAAATATGCCGCCTTAAAGAAGAGTTTTAATCATTATGTTTCAAAACATGTTTCTCGAGAATTTCGTAATCCTCGGGACTTATTTTATATTTTTTGATTATCTGAATTATTTTTTTATTTAAATCTTTATGTTCTGAGATACAATTACTGTTTTTCAAGAATTCCTCCCCATGGCGCATCGCGGCTAAATTCTCAGTTATTTTTATCAATTCTGTTGCAATAACTCCATTGATATATGTTAAATCCGAAAGCATATTTTTTAAATATATCAATAAACTAAGTGTGTCGCTCATAATATTATAGATTAGTTTTATATTGCTTAATTATTTTTTCTAAAATGGGTAACTGATAATGGATCTTAAAGAATTTCAAGAAGGTCTCATTTCACTGGATTTTGTTATAATAATTCTATCTCTGGGTATCTTTATAAGTTCCTTTATTGCAAGGCCATTCCTATCATTGGATCAATTTCAAATCAATTTTATCATAGGATTATGCATCGGAAATATAATTTTCAGTCTAATTTTTCTTGTAGAAGCTCTTAGAGTAAAGAAAATCTTTAAATTAGAACTCGTTTATATAATAAAATATACAAAAATTTTGGCAATCTTAGTCTTGATTTATCTTCCTCATCTTGGATTTCTTATTTTCTTCCTTCTTTTGGAGATGGCTCTTTTAGAAAAATTAATTTCATTTGTACTTTTTCTCTTTGAATTATTACTTATTTACACAGTTTTAAGGCAAGTTTATGACATTCTCTTTGTAGAGGAGGATAAAAGAAATGCAAATATAAAGAAAAATCGAAATAAATATCTAAAATAGTAGAAACTATTGTATTTTTAGCAATTTATTTCTTCCCTAACTTTTCTATCGCTGTATTTATCATCTGTATCTTAGTAGAATATCTTTCCATCAAGTCTGCGAATTTTTCTAAGTCTATTTCATTAGCCTCTTTTAAAACTTTGAGTTCATTTATCGTTCTTAATATCCCTGCTTTCTTATCTAAAAGTTTTTCCTTCCTAGAATATGGTATCTTTTTTTCTAATTTTTTCTTTTTGAATTTTCTAAATCTTTTATCATTTACATCTTTAGGAACAAATTTTGTAAGATACACTGTTGATTTAGGAACAAAGGGGGCCAAGTTTTCTGGAATGATTACAACGGGTTCTGGATCCTGAATCCTTTTGATTTCTTCATATTCCAATGCATCCACATCATTTTCTTTTATATTTTCTCTGACAACCATCAAATTATTTTCGACTGTTTCTTTTTCCTCAGGAGAGATATCCTTTAAATTATTAATCATACTCTTCCAAATCTCTTCTGCCTTATTATAGTAGAAATTAGCTTTTTGTTGCAATTTTAATACTTTTTCTTCGTTTATTGGCGTTATTGATGATTCAACCGATGCTTTAGCCTTTAAAAAACATGCCCTACCCATATCATAATGAAATTGTGCTCTGATTTGTTGTTTTCTTTTCTCTTCATGCTTTTTTAAATAAAATAATCTTTTAGAAAGTGCTGAGAGACCTGCATATAATTTAGAAGCAAAATAAATATTGTTTTTATTTTCTTCTCTAGTAGCTGCTATTCCTTGAGCAATAATACGTGCTTCTTCTGATTTTAATTCTAAATTCTCGGAAGATAAAACTTCTCCGGTTTTATCTTGAAAGATTGAAGCAGCACTGAAATATGCAGCAGCTTTATACATTTTACTACACTCAACCATAGAAATAATAGCATTCTGCCATTCCTCTTCCTCCTCATAGGATTCAGATAAATAAAAATAAGCCCGCGCTAATACCCATAATACTCTTGCACATTCAAAGATTATATCTTTTATTTCTATCTCCTCATTAAATTCTGGGTCATAGAATGTCTGAGTTATATCAAGCTTCTCAAGGATAGGCTTATGCATATCATTACCATAATTTATATTTAATATTCGAGTATATTCTAATATATAATTCAAAGAATCTAGATCGACTTCTTCTTCGCTTTTTTCAAGATTCTCCTCCAAATGCTTTATTTTAAAATGTAAATAGCGAATTCTTTGGAGAATTTCTTCATTAGGAAAGTATTCCATTTTTTATTCACAATTAATTGTTTTTTAAGTAAATTAAGTTAAGTAATTAATTCATCATTCATTAATTTTTGTTATTAATGTCTATTGAGAAATATTGGATTACTTATGGGTAGTAAAATATTTGTTTATGAATTCATTTCTGGTGGAGGTTTTAATAATATTAAAATTCCATCTTCACTCTTTTGTGAAGGTTTTGGAATGTTGCGTTCAATTGTAGCTGATTTCAAATATTTGGATCTTGAACTTATCTCCCTTTTAGATAATCGGATAAGATACTTATCAGAAATATTAAACCTAGATTCAATCAAATATGTTGAATCTGACGATGATTATAAAAAAGAATTTTTATCTCGAGTAAAAGAAAGCGAGTATTGTTTCATTATTGCACCAGAATTTTCAAATATTTTATCGGAATTAAGTCAAATAGTAATTAAAAACAATAAAGAATTATTAAGTGTTAATTTAAAAGGAATAGAGATAGCTTCTTCTAAATACAAAACATATAAGTATTTTTTATCCCATCACTTGAAGACCCCTGAAACCTATTTAATTCCTCTAGAAAATGAATATCCCTTAAAAAAATATATCATAGATAAATTTAAACAAATAGGAGCCCCAATTATCATTAAACCTAATGATGGTGTTGGAGCAGAATCTATTTTTAAAATAGAAAACGAATCTGAATTAAATAGATTACTAGATAATTTTGAATCAAGTTTTGAAAAAGGAAGAAATTACATAATTCAAGAGTTTATTGGAGGACAAAATCTTAGTGTATCATTATTGAATTCGATTCATAAATGGAATAGAAATGAACCCATTATTTTATCAATTAGTTCTCAAAATATTCAAATTAATAAAAATAATAAAACTTCAGAGTATCTTGGTGGAGAAACACCAATCGAGGAGTTTTATGAAAAAAGAGCTCAATTAGAAAACATTCTGAAAAAAGTTAAATTTAGTGAATTTGGAAGCCTATATGGTATTGATTTTATCCTAAAAGATAAAAATATATTTTTTATTGAAATCAATCCTCGTCTCACCACTTCTTATATTGGCATAAGACGCATTATAAATCAAAATCCAGTTAATATATTAATGAATTTAAATACCTTTAATCAAAATTACCAATTTAAAATAAAAGGCACATCCATATTTAAAAGAATTGAATTAAATTATGAAGGTTCTCTCTCCAAAAATCAGTTGAAAAAAGAGGTAATACCTGAAATGGAAAAAAAATTTCCTGAATTTATTACACCTCCAATCGCTTTTGATGATAACCGAAACCAATATTCATGTTTTGTAGCTACTAGAGAAATAAACTTGACTAAATCAAGAGAAAAGATAGCTTCTATAAAATCTTATTTAGAAAAGCAAGATTTTATAATAAAATCAAATTAAAATGAAATAAAAAGAATTAAGATCGTAAAGCCAGTAAGATGAATTAGTAAAGCGATTATAAATCCATTTTCCAATCTTAATTCTTTGATCTCCCCCAAAATATAGGTTAAGAATAAAATTGAAATGGCTTGGAAAAAAACCAACAACATTTTATCTATAAAATAGACGAAAGCTCCTTCTGTAATCCCAAGGAATGTAAATATAGAATGAATTATTAGATAAAAGTCCATAGGCAATAAAACTACAGGAAAAGTCAATAATAAAGGAATAATATTTTTTTTCTTTCTATAAAATAATCTCGATAACAATTCGGTCAAAAAAAAGAATATAAAAAAGTTCAAAATATAGATCAAACTAGATAAAAAGGGCAGATCTATGGCACCAATTTGTCTAAAGAAAAGTAGTATAGAATAAAATTGACTTATTTCACTAAAAATAATACCAAGAATCAGAATTAGGGTTGAAAAAATACCAATATATATGTTATTAATCTTTTTTTCTGGGTCAATTATTTTAGAAAAAAATGATGAAATATTTGTGATAATTGGAAATTTATATCCTTTTTTAGAATTTTCGGACAACTCGAATTCTCTTTTATTATTTTCTAAAGAAGAAAATGC
>Ga0102944_1000800_pt1 | contig 22740 bp, 19 predicted proteins | sample SalPonD_shore_MG_FD_78172 | JGI IMG/M metagenome (GOLD analysis project Ga0102944, IMG submission 78172) | Salt pond soil microbial communities from South San Francisco under conditions of wetland restoration - Salt Pond MetaG... | ecosystem: Environmental > Aquatic > Marine > Intertidal zone >...
CCCCCCTGCGTCGGCCGAGTGGCGGCCGTGGCGCGAGGAGCCGGCGGACCGGCCGGACCGGCGGCGCCTCAGGGCGCACATCGGGGGGCTCCACTGCTCGCTGTGCACGGGAACGATCGAGAAGGCGCTCGGCCGCCGGCCCGGCGTGGACCGGGTGGCGGTGAGCCTCACCCACGAGCAGGCGCTCGTCGAGTACGACCCCGAGGTGGCCGAAGCGGACGCGCTCATGCAGCACCTCCTCGACATCGGGTACGAGCTTCGAGATCCCCGCAAGATCGAGCCGTTCGAGGAGCAGGAGCGCCGGCTGGTGCGCGAGGGGGCGCGGTTCCTCGTGGCGCTCGCGGCCAGCTTCATGGCGGTCGCCCTCGTGGCCGCGACGGACGGTCCGGCGCGAATCGTCTCGGCGGTGGTCTACGCCACCCTCCTCGTGTTGGCCTGGGTGCTCCTCGAGCCCCGCGGCCGTGCCGTGCAGCTGGCGGGGACGGCGGGGCTCGCCCTGGCGGGCGGTGCGCTCTACGCGCTGCGGCTGGCCGGCCCGCTCGAGGCCTGGCGCGCGCCCCTCACCGCCGCGCTGGCCCTGGGCGTCGTCCTGGGGCCGGCCCGGAGCTTCCTCGGCATCGCCTTCCAGTCCCTCCGGCGGGGGATCCTGAACCAGCACGTGCTGGTCGAGGTCGGGGCCCTGGCGGGGCTGGCCGGCGGCGGGATCGGCCTCGCGGCCCGGATCCCGGGCTACCCGACGGCCGCCTTCTTCGCCGTCTCGGTCATGGTGCTGACCTACCACCGCTTCTCCGAGTGGCTTGCTCTCGTCGTGAAGACGCGGAGCTCGCAGGCCGTCCGCCGCGTCCTCGACCTCACGCCCGACGCGGCGTGCCGGCTCACGGAGGAGGGCGAGGAGACGGTCCCCGTCGAGGCGCTCGCGGTCGGCGACCGGGTCCGGATCCGTCCCGGCGAGCGGATCCCGGCCGACGGCGTCGTGGCCGGCGGCCGCTCGGAGGTGGACGAGTCGATCCTGACCGGCGAGCCGGAGCCGGTGGAGAAGGAGGAAGGGGACGAGGTCATCGGCGCGGCCATCAACGGCCGGGGCGCGCTCGTGGTGCGGGTGACCGCGGTGGGCGAGGAGAGCTTCCTCTCGCAGGTGGTCCGGAGCGTCGAGGAGGCGCGGGCCCTGAAGCCCGGCCTCCTCCACCTGGTGGACCGCATCCTCCGCGCGTACACGCCGGCGGTGCTGGGACTCTCCCTCCTCGCGCTGGCGGGCTGGCTCCTGGTGCCGTGGCTCGCGGGCGGGGGCCCGGACGTCCGGCGGGCCGTGTTCGCGGCGCTCAGCGTCCTGGTCATGGGCTATCCGTGCGCGATCGGGATCTCGGCGCCGCTCTCGATCGTCCGGGGCGCGGGCGACGCGGCCGAGGAGGGGATCCTCATGCGGACGGGCGAGGCGTTCCAGGCCCTGCGGCTCGCCACGCACGTCGTGTTCGACAAGACGGGGACCCTCACCGTGGGCGAGCCACGCGTGACCGACGTAGCGCCGGCCCCGGGGGTGGGCGAGGACCGGCTTCTCACCCTGGCGGCCGCGGCCGAGAAGGGCTCGGAGCATCCCCTCGGCGAAGCGATCGTGCGGGCGGCGGGGGAGCGGGCGATCGTCGCGCCGCCGGCCGACGACTTCCGCGCCGTGACCGGCCGCGGCGTCGAAGCCGCCGTCGGGGAGGCCCGGGTGCGGGTCGGGAGCCCTGAATGGCTCGAGGAGGAGGCGCGCTCCGCCGCCACCGGAGGAGGGGAGGGTGCGGGCGATCTCGCCCGCCTCCGGGAGGAGGGCCGGACCGTGGTGGGCGTGACGCTCGAGGATGCATTCCTCGGATGGGTCGCCATCGGCGACGAGCCGCGGGAGGAGGCGGCCGGGGCGGTGGCCGAGCTCGCCCGCCGGGGCCTCACGCCCGTGCTCCTCACCGGCGACCACCCGCGCGCCGCGCGCCAGGTGGCGGATGCCCTCGGCATCGAGACGGTCCTGGCCCGGGTGCGCCCCGGGGAGAAGGCGGAGCGGGTGCGGGAGCTCCAGGTCGGAGGCGCCTCGGTGGCCATGGTGGGGGATGGGATCAACGATGCGCCGGCCCTCATGCAGGCCGACACCGGGATCGCCATGGGCTCGGGGGCCGACATCGCCATTGAGTCGGCGGACGTCGTCATCCTGAACGACCGGCTCGGCTCGGTGCCCCTCGCCCACGAGATCAGCCGGACCGGCTACGCCCGCATGAAGCGGAACGTGCTTCTCGCCTTCGCCTTCAACGGCATCGGCGTTCCGGTCGCCGCCACGGGCCTCATCCACCCCGTGTGGGCCATGGTGGCCATGGCCGCCAGCGTCACGGCCATCTTCGTCCACTCGCTGTGGGGCCGGCCGGAGCTGTTCCTCGGGGCGGTGCAGGGGGTGGGTCGGACCGCCGGGCCCGCGCCGGCGGCGGCTGGCTCCGGATCGTGAGTCCCGGGTATGAGGTTGGAGTCACGAGACCCGACCCGCCGGGTCCCTGTCCTCATGCGAGGAGACACCATGCCATCACGAACCCTGCCCTCGGTGGTGCTCGCGGCACTCCTGCTCCCGGCGACAGGAGGGCCCGCCGTGGCCCAGGCGGTGGACTGGACGGCCGCCGACCGCGCCATGGGCCGGACGGGACAGGCCGCCGGCGGCGGCGTCCACAAGTACTCGATGCCGAGGACGGACCTCGCGGTGACGGTCCGCGGAGTCCGCGTGCGCCCGGCCGTCGCGCTCGGCTCCTGGCTGGCCATGAAGCCCCGGCCGGACGGTGGGGTGGTGGCCATGGGGGATCTCGTGCTCACTCCGGACGAGGTCGGCCCGGTGATGTCCAGGCTCCAGGAGGGTGGGGTCACCCAGACCGCGCTCCACAACCACCTCCTCTTCGAGTCCCCGCGCGTCATGTTCATGCACATCCACGGGGAAGGGAGCCCCGAGGCCATCGCCAGGGCCGTGCACGCGGCTCTCGCCCTCACGGGCACCCCGGGGTTCGGAGCCGGGCAGGCGGCCGGCGTCCCCGCGGCTGACCCGGCCGCAGAAGCGCGAGGGGAGGACGGGGGCGCCGGGCTCGACACCGCGGGCATCGAGCGAGCGCTCGGCCGCCCCGGGAGCTGGGGCGGCGGCGTCTTCAAGGTCGCGGCGCCCCGCGACGGCACCATCCACTCGAGCGGCATCGAGGTGCCGCCCTCGATGGGGACCGCCATCGCCCTGGGCTTCCAGCCCGTGGGGAAGGGGAGGGCGGCCACGACGGGCGACTTCGTGCTGACGGCGTCGGAGGTGAACCCGGTCCTCCGGACTCTCCGCGAGCACGGGATCCTGGTGACGGCGCTCCACAACCACATGCTCTTCGACGACCCGCACCTGTTCTTCGTGCACTTCTGGGGGGTCGGCGACGCGGTCGAGCTCGCGCGGGGGCTCCGGGCGGCGCTCCAGCACGTCGATGCCGCCGGTCCCACCGACGGTCCGGCCAGCGGGAGGTAGATCGCGCATGATCCTGCACGCGCTCCTCGCGGCCGCCGTGGCGGCCGCCGGCCCGGAGCCGGCCGACAGCTGCGCGCTGGCGGGTCCGGACGTCCAGGCCGCGTTCCACGGCGCGGTGGTGCCGTCGAAGGGACGCGCTCCGCTCCGGCTCGTGGCCGACGTGCGGCTCCCCGGTCCGTCGGCCCGGTTCGATTACCAGAGCCTCGAGCCCGGGTCGGGGAGGCTGTTCATCGCGCACATGGGCGCGGGCCGGCTCATCCTCTTCGACGTTCGCTCGAGGAAGATGCTCGCGGACCCGTCCGGATTCCCCACGGTCACCGGCGTTCTGGCCGTGCCGCGAGAGGGGCGCGTGTACGCCTCGTCGGCGGGAGCGCACGCGCTGGTCGTGGTGGACGACTCCACGCTGGAGGTCCGGGCCCGCGTGCCGGGACCCCGCTTCCCGGACGGGATCGCCTACGACCCGGACGGGCGCAGGGTCTTCGTCTCCGACGAGTCGGGGAGGGCCGACTACGTCCTCGATGCGCGGACGGACAGCCTGGTGGCCCGCATCGACCTGGGCGGCGAGGTGGGGAACACGCGCTACGACCCCGGATCGGGCTGCATCATCGCGGCCGTCCAGACGGCCGGCCGCCTAGCCGTGATCGATCCGGCCACGACCACGGTGGTGCGGCGCATCGACTTGGACCGGGCCGTCCGCTACCCCCACGGCGTCTACATCGACGCCGACCACCGGCTGGCCTTCGTGGCGGGCGCCGGGAGCGGGACGCTGGGCGTCCTCGATCTCCGGACGCTGCAGCTCCGGCAGGTGCTCTCGGTGGGCCGTGATCCGGACGTCCTCGACCTCGATCCCGCCCTGGGACGGCTGTACGTGGCGGCCGAGTCGGGCGTCGTGACCGTCTTCGGGGAGCGCGGCCGGACCCTGGTGCCCCTCGGCCGCTACCGGGCGCGGGGTGCGCACACCGTCGCCGTGGATCCGACCTCGCACCGGGTCTACCTGCCGCTGGCCTCCGTGGGGGGGCGTCCGGTCCTCCGGATCTTGACTCCCGTCACGCGTTCTGTCGGGACGGGAAAGTCTTGAGAGAGATGCTAAAGAGAGGCCTTGACATCCGGCGCCCCATTTCGTCACTCCCCACATGCTGTGGTTGTGTTCGTGGAGAGTTCGGCGGGTGAGAAGGCTCCGGTAGACTGGCTCCTGTGAGGAACTGAAGACCCTGCGCGGGGGTCATGGCAGCATGAAGGCGATAGGACCGAGTTGCGGCCCCGGTATTGCACAAACCTTGAAGCTCTTATATGATTGTGCATATGGGTAGCGTCAGCGTAGCGGAGGCCGCCGAGCGGCTCGGAGTGAGCGTGGCCCGCGTCCACCAGAGGATCGCGGAGGGTTCGCTGCGCGCCGAGCGCATCGGTGCCCAGTGGGTGGTCGACGAGCTTTCGCTCGTTCGCGCCGCCGAGCGCCGTGCCCCGGGGCGGCCCCTGTCGGCCCGATCGGCGTGGGCGCTCATCGCCGCCGCCGAGCGCGACGACGAGGCGCTCGCGAAGCTCGAGTCGTACGCCAGGTCCCGAGCCAGGGATCGTCTCCAGGCGCTCCTCGCGCTCGGGGCCGGGGCGTCCGATTCAGAGGCCGAGGTGCGGCGCATCGCCTCCGCGCTCAGGTCGCGGTTTCGCAATCGTGCTGCGCGAGAGTTGCGAAGAGCCGCCAGCGCCGATCTGCCCCGGCTGCGGGAGGACGCTCGCTGGAAGCTGGTCGTCCGTGCTTCCGCCAGTGGCATCGCCTCTCCGGATGTAGAAGGGTACCTGGCGGCCCCCGACGTGGGCCCCCTGTCGGAGGAGTTCTTGTTGATGCCCACCGACCGCGACGCCAACGTCATCCTCCACGTGCTCCCGGACGGGCAGAAGGCCTACCCCGACTCGAAGCTACGGCTCGCGGCGGACCTGGCCGAGCATTGGGGACCCCGCGAGGAGCGCAGAGCCGCCGAGCTCCTGCGCGAAGTGGCCGAGGAGCACGAAGCGCCGGGGCGATGACCGTCCTCCCGTCGATGCCGCCCGAGCAGACCGCCTCATGGCTGGGGATTCTGGACCTCTACGAATGCCTCGACGAGGGCTGGACGCTTATCGGCGGGCAAATGGTCCACCTCCACTGCGCCGAGCGGGAACATTTCCCGCTGCGACCGACGAACGACGTGGACGCCGTGATCGATGTCCGCGCCGACCCGAACATCCTTCATGCCTTCACGAAGACGTTGGTGGATCTGGGCTTTGTCGCCTCGGACGAATCGATCGAGGGACACCAGCATCGGTGGAGACGCGGCGATGCTTCCATCGATGTCCTGTTGCCTGAAGGCATCGGCCCCCGGGCGCGCCGGCGCACGGGCGTGACGGGTCGCCCGAGCCTTCCGACCCAAGGGGGCACCCAGGCCCTGCGCCGCAGCGAGACCGTGGCGGTCACCGTCGAGGGGCGGAACGGTTTCGTTCGCCGCCCCAATCTCGTCGGCGCGTTGGTCGTCAAGGCCGCCGCACACGGCAACCCCAGCGATCCCGCCAGGCGCCGCCACCGCGAAGATTTCGTCGTGTTGGCCGGATTGCTTAGAGCCGAGGATTTCACGGCGGAGAAGCTAAGTGTGAAGGACCGTCGGCGCTTGCGGGCGATCGTCCAGGCGATCGAGGCCGACCAGGAAGTGTTGCTCACAATCTCTGACGCACAGGTGGCGATCGATCGCCTGAAGGTGGCGGCCAGACTCGACGGCTGACAACCCGTACACGTATGGGTTGCCGCCGGCGCTCGCCCCACTGGCGCTGCCGCATTGGCAAGAGCGAGGTCGCATGCCCCGGGCCGCCGCCTTCAAGACTTCCCGCGTTTGGCTGACCTTTACTTTTCCGCCCCGTCACGCGTTCCGGTCCCACGTCTTACTCGGGCAGGCGTCCGGCCAGGTCCCCAGGCAGGACCGTCGAGCGGTCGTGAAGGAGGCCCCGGGCCGCCTCGGCCTGCCCCCAGGTGTTCCACAGGAGCCCGCCCTCCACCCGTCCCTCCTCCAGGTAGTAGACCACGCGCTGCCCGTACTCGTCCGTCCAGTCCTCCACGAGGTCCAGCCGGCTGTCGACGCGCCCGACGGCCTCGTAGCCCAGGTCGAAGAGGTCCGAGTAGAACAGCGGAACGTGCTCGTAGGGCTCGTCGGCGCCGGCCATGTTGCGGCCCGCCTGCCGGCCCATCGTGTTGGCGGCGTCCTCGTGCTCCACCCGCGTCCGCCGCCGGAGGGCGGGGTGGGAGAAGGCGGCCACGTCCCCGGCCGCGAAGATCGCGGGGTCGGACGTACGAAGGTGCGCGTGCACGACGATCCCGTCGCCCGTCTCGAGCCCGGCCTCGCGCGCCAGCTCGACCGGGGACGATCCCGATCCCGACCACGACGCCGTCGGCGCGCAGCGCATCGCCCGCGTCCAGCGCGACCTCGTGTCCATCCCCGTCCCGCGCGATGCCGGTCACGGACGCGCCGTCGCGGACGACGACCCCCCGCTCGCGGAAGTGGTCGGAGACGAAGCGGGCCAGGCCGGGCGGGAACAGGCGAGCGCACAGGTCCCGCTCGGGGAAGACGACCGTGACGTCCGCCCCGGTGATGGTGAGCAAGGCGGCGATTGCGCTCCCGATGAACCCGCCCCCGATTACCACGAAGCGCCGGCCCTCCGCTCGAGTCGTTCCATCGGCCGGGAGGCCTCGGCCTCGACCTGCTTGTATCTGCGACCCGGATGGACCCGCAACTCGAGCAACTCCCCGATCTCCGCGAGCGTGAAGCCCAGCGCCTGCGCGCGCTTCACGAACCGGAGCCGCTGTTTGGCCGCCGGAGCATACTTCCGGTAACCGGAGCGGCTTCGTTCGGGCTCCGGCATGAGGCTCCGGCACTCGTAGTCCCGGATCATCTCAACGTTGACGTCGGCCGCGTTGGCGACCTGTCCGATCGTCAGAGCCCTTCGTTGCCTCGCCCTCGCGCCGTGCCGGCGGGCGGCGCCCGCCGGCGCCCGCGACCGGTACCGACCTAAACCCCGTGCCAGGGTATGGACTCAAGAGACGCACGGATCCGGGACGTGGAGGCGACACTCTCGCGACGGGCCGCACCGCCTTGGGCTTCGCCGGCAGCGACGGGCCTAACGCACCTTGAGGCGCGACATCGCCGCGCCCGGGTCACGGGAGTCGGGTGAGTCCCCGAAGTCGCCCTGCCCGGTGACATTCCGGCTGAGGAAGGTCGTCAACACGAACGGCTTGATTGTTCCGGGGAACTCATACCAGGGTCATGGACTCCCACGGACGGGCTCACCGCTGAGAACGTGAGGATTAGATCCGCCCTCCTCGCGGGTTGGAACCGCTCCTCGTACTCCCGGAAATAATCCGGTAGAAAGTCATGGCGAGGGCCCGCAGCGTTGCACACAAGGATGACGAAGCCGGGCTCGAGGTCAAGCCGGTCCAGGAGGTCCAGAATCGCGATGCCCTCGACAATGAGCGGCTGGGTTCTCGCCCGCCGCGCAGCTATCGCCTGCCCGAGATCGCCGTATCGATAAACGGGACGCGTAGGGTCGAACCGTAGGAACCGGTCGGTCTCAATGTGGTGCGCGCCGAGGCGCAGCGCCAAGTGGCGCGCCAGCATGGTTTTGCCCACTCCCTCGCGGCCGTCGATGGCGACGATGGCCCCCGGCAAGCGCCGAAGTACCGCTGCGATGGCAAAGGATGCATCCTCGCATCTGGGGAAGTTCGCCTGCATAGTCTCGCCCATCTACGCCCCGAGGCCGCGTGCCTCGTCCGGGATCAAATCAGGATCGCTCGAAGACTCGATGCCGTGTCTTGTAAGTTAGACCCTGAATGTTGCTCCAGAATCAAGGGGCCGCCATCCGCTTACGGCTCAAATCCTCGGTCGGCAGGCCGAGAGACGCTCTCGACACGGCCCGGGAGGTCGGACGAGGCACTGGACGGACACGGTCGCGGAGTCCCGAATGTTCAGTGTCTCCGCCGCCCGATTCACGTTCCCCTGGCCGTCCGCCGCACCCTCCTGACGGTGTGTGGGCAGGGCCGGTCGCCGAGTGGCGGGCTCCTGGTACGCCCCAAACGAAGCGCCGGCGAGCAGTCCTTGAGCAGTCCTTGGGTCGAAACGTGCCGCTCCCCCGTACTGTCTCACACGCCGTGGCTCTTGAGCCCCGACGCAACACGCCATAGCGTATCTCCTGCAACGCCGGCGATGGAGTCCGCCGCGACCGCGGCATCCCGTGCCGCTGATGACTCCTCCGCCCCGACCCCGGGGAGCGGAGGGGCTCGGCCTCCCGGCCCCCGGGCGACACGCAGCCAGCGTTCACGGGAGGTGCCCCATGACCCACAGGTTCCACGGCGAGCGCACCCTGATGCGGATCTTCGTCGGCGAGTCGGACAAGTACCGGGGAAGGCCGCTGTACGAGCGCCTGGTCGAGCTCTTCCGGGAGCGTGGGTTCGCCGGGGTCACCGTCCTCCGCGGCGTGTCGGGGTTCGGCGCGCACGCGGCCATGCACACCGAGAAGATCTTGCGGCTCTCCCTGGATCTGCCGATCGTGATCGAGGTGGTCGAGACGCAGGAGACTCTCGACTCGGTGCTGCCCGAGCTGGACCGGATGATCGAGGGCGGCCTCATCACCATGGAGCGGGCGCGGGTGATCCTGTACCGCCCCCACGACCTGCCCGAAAGCGAGCGCAGCAAGCACCGAATCGAGGGGCTGGTGGCCGACGACGGGCTGGCGGCCGAAGCGGGGCCCGCCGCCTGACCGGGCGCGACGGGTCCGCGTTTTGTCCGGGGTCTTGACCGCTCTCGCCCTCGTTCGTACACTGGCCCGCACAGAGCGGCGATGGAGTTCGCCAAGATGCGCCGGTGTCGGAGCCGGCTGATGACTCCTGTTCCAGGTCCCACCGGACAGGAGTCTTTTTGTGTCCGGCGGGCAGGCGAGGATTCGACCTTGTGTGTCCGCTATGGAGGCGAGCATTTACAGCCGGCTCGGACGGTGTGCTGCGGCGCGCCGCGTGGAGGCGCCTGAACGCCGCTCACGGAGGCCAGCGTGCTGACGCGCCTGGTCCTCAACCTGGCCCAGTTGGCGGTCGTGTCGCTGTTCTCCCCGCTCCTTCCGGGCGTCCTGGCTCGCCTCGAGGAACGGGTCCAGGGCCGCCGCGGGCCGAGCATCTTCCAGCCCTACCGGGACATCTGGAAGCTCCTCCACAAGGACGAGGCAGTGCCGGAGGACAGCACCTGGATCTTCCGGGCCGCGCCGTACGTGGCCTGCGCAGCGCCCCTGTTCGTCACGCTCCTGATACCGGTCCTCACGAGCTTCCCGCTGTTCTGGGCTTTCATGGACGACATGGTGGGCGCGGGCTTCATCCTGGCCCTCGGCGGGTTCTTCGTGGTGCTGGCCGCCGTGGACTCGACCAGCCCGTACGGAGTGATCGGCGCCAGCCGGACGCGGATGGTGGGCTTCCTGGCCGAGCCGGTGTTCATGACCGTGTTCTTCACGGTCTCGTTCGTGGCGGGCTCGACGATCCCGTTCGTGGTGCAGGCGCACTGGGTCTCGAACGCGGCGGCCTTCCTCGACCCCGCGCACCTCCTCCTCCTGGCCGCGTTCCTCATGCTCATCCTGGCCGAGAAGGGGAGGCTCCCGGTCGACAATCCGCACGGCCACTTCGAGCTGGCGATGATCGACGAGTCGAAGACGCTCGAGTATTCGGGCCGCGGAGCGGCGCTCATGAAGTGGGCCGGCGCCATGAAGTTCTTCGTCCTGGCCTGCGTGTTCGTCAATGTCCTGGTGACGCCGTGGGGCCTGGCAGCGACGACCGCGGCCGATCAGGTGCTCCTGGCCGTGCCGCTCGTCCTCCTCAAGGTGCTGGCCTTCGTGCTCGTCCTAGTCGCGATCGAGTCTTCGCTGGCGAAGCTCCGGCTGTTCCGCATCACCGAATTCCTCGGCGCCGCCTTCGTGGTCTGCGTCATCGCGATGATCGCACGGGTGTTCACGACATGAGGGAGGAAGGGGAATCGTGAACACGTCGCTCCTCGACGCACTCAACGCTTCTGCGGGCGCCATCTTTCTGCTCGCGGCCTTCGGCATGGTCGCGACGCGGCAGGCCATGGCATCGCTGCGTCTGTTCGTCGTGCAGGCGGCCGCGCTGGCCGCGTCGGCCTTTCTCCTCGCCTCGCGCGGGGAGGGGTACCATCTGTGGGCCACGGGCGGGATCACGGTCGTGACGAAGGTGCTGCTCCTCCCCTGGCTCCTGCGCCGGACGATCCAGTCGGACGTATACGTCAAGCGCGAGATCGATCAGGTCTTCAACATCCCGACATCGCTTCTCCTGGCCCTCGTCCTCGTCCTGTTCGCCTTCGGCCTGTCCAGGTCCCTGAGATCCCTACTTCCGGAGGCCGCCCGAACCGTCAACCTGCCCGTCGGGCTCGGCGGGCTGCTCCTGGCCGCCTATACCCTGACGGTACGGCGGGAGGCGGTGCCCCAGGTCATGGGACTCCTGGCGTTGGAGAACGGGGCCTTCTTCGTGGGGATCGCCGTCGCCCGGAGTCTCTCGGTGATCGCGGAGCTCGCCGCGGGCTTCGACATCATCGTCACGGTCGTGATCCTGGGGCTCCTCACGCGTGCGATCCGGGAGAGGTTGGGAACGACGTCCGTTGGCCGACTCACGTCCCTCCGGGAGGAAGGCTCCTCCCAAAGGGCGGGCGCGTCGTGATCGTCTTCGTGATGGTGGGGCTTCCGCTCCTGGCCGCCGGGATCAGCGCGCTCGTTCCGCGCCGGGTGGGCTCGGCCGTGACGTGCGCCTCCTCGGTGGCGGCCGCGGCCCTCGCCCTCGAGATCGCAAGGATCGTCGTGGAGCGCGGCGCGCTCATCGTCCTTCCCGGGTGGATCGAGGTGGATGGGCTCGGCGCGCTCATCGTGGTCCTCGTCTCCCTGGTCGGGGTGACCACCTCCCTGTTCTCGTGGGGTTACATGGCGGGCCACGAGACGGGTGGATCGCCCGCCGCCTACTTCGCCAACTTCAACCTGTTCCTGTTCTCCATGCTCGCGGTGCCGGTGCTGGCCGAGCCGAACGTCACCTGGATCGCCGTGGAGCATACGACGCTCCTCTCCGTCTTCCTGGTGGCCTTCGAGGGGACCCGGGCGGCCCTCGAGGCCTCCTGGAAGTACGTGGTGCTGACGCTGTCGGGGGCGGCCGTGGCCCTGCTCGGGTTCCTACTTCTGTACGCCGTCTACCAGGGGGCGGGCGGCACGGGGCACTACACCTGGCAGGCCCTCCTGCGCGCCGCGCCGCGCATGGATCCGAGCCTGGCGCTCCTGGCCTTCCTCCTGGTCCTGGTCGGGCTGGGCACCAAGGTCGGCCTCGCGCCGCTCCACACTTGGCTGCCCGACGCGCACAGTCAGGCTCCTTCGCCCGTGTGCGCGCTGCTGTCCGGGGTCGAGACGTCGGCCGTCCTGTACGTGATACTCCGGCTCCTCCCGGTCCTCCGGGCGGTGCCGGGCTCCGGGGCCGATCGGTGGGCGGAGGGAGCCGGGCTCCTCTCGGCGGTGGTCGCGGCATTCCTCCTCCTGCAGGTGAGCGACTACAAGCGGCTGTTCGCGTACTCGACGGTCGAGCACATGGGGATCATCCTGTTCGGGGCGGCGCTGGCCACCTCGGCCACCGGGTTCGCGGCTTCGTTCCAGCTCGTGACCCACGCGTTCACGAAATCCTTCTGCTTCCTGGCGGCCGGCATGGTGCTCACGGCCACGGGCACGACACGGGTCGACCACGTCCGCGGGCTGACCCGACGCTCGCCCATCGCCGCGGGCGCGCTCCTGCTCGGCGCGCTCGCCATCGGCGGCGCGCCGCCCTTCGCCGTGTTCCTGAGCGAGTTGACGCTGATCCGCGGCGGGCTGGCGGCGGGCGACTACCTGTCGGTGGCCGCCCTGGTGGGAGTCCTGGGCCTGGCGTTCATCGGCATCCTGGTCCCGCTCCACCGGATGGCGTTCTCCGGGAGCCCGGACGAGGACGAAACCCGACACCGTTCCCTCCCCCGAACGTGCGTGGCGGCGGTCGCCCTGGCGGCGATACCGGTGCTCGTGCTGGGCGTGTACGTGCCGCCGCCCGTGCACGCGCTCCTCGCCCGTGCCGCGGCGCTGGTCGCTCGATGACCGCGTCGACCGAGCCGCGATCCGGCAGCGACATCCGGGAGCAGGTCCGGCTGCGGTGGGGAAACCAGGTCCGCCCGGCTCCTCTGGAGGGAGGGCGGGGGCTGTCCCTGGGATGCGCGCCGGACCTCGTGCCGGAGGTGTGTGAGATCGTCTCGGACCGCGGCCGAGCGTTCGGCGGACTGGTTGTCGAAGAGGCGCGGGTAGGCTGGACCCTGCGCTACCTCTTCTACGGTGCGAAAGAGCCGGGCTGGGTCGAGGTGCGGACGGATGCCGACAGGTCCCGACGCACGTATCCGACGGTCAGCACGTCCGTCCATGCCGCCGACTGGCACGAGCGGGAGGCTGAAGATCTCTACGGTCTGGTGTTCGAGGGCCATCCGCGGCTCGGCGACTTCGTCCTCCACGACGACGAGTGGGAGGAGAGCGTAGAGCCCATGCGGCGGGCCTTCGACCCGTCGCAGGCGCACCGACACCGCCGCTACGACCCGGACTGGAGACCGCTCCGGCTCGTGCGGGCCGAGGGAGTGTTCGTTCAGCCGGTGGGCCCGGTGTTCAGCGGCATCCACGAGCCCGTCCAGTTCCTGCTCGAGAGCATCGGGGAGGACGTGCTGCGCACGGTGCCTCGTCTGTTCTTCAAGTACCGGGCGATCGAGAAAGGGCTCGAAGGTTTGGAGCCGTCCGAGGCCACGCTCGTCGCGGAGCGATTCGCGGCGACGACGGCCTTCGCGCACGCGCTGGCTTTCTGCCGCGCCGTGGAGGCGGCGTGGGGCGTGGAGGTGCCGATCCGCGTGGCGACGCTGCGTGCCGCGTTGGCGGAGCTCGAGCGGCTCCGCCACCACGCGCGTGCGATCCAGTCGATCTGTGCCTCGACGGGCCTGGCGGTGCCCGCCAGCCAAGTCGCGGTGGTCGAGGAGGACCTCCTGCGGGCGTCCGGTCTCGTGGCGGGGCACCGGTACCTGTTCGGGCTCGTCGTGCCGGGAGGCCTCTCCCGCGATGTCGACGAGACCAGGCTGAATGCTGCGGTGCGGGTCTCGAGCCTCGTCGCGCGGAGGCTGGAAGAGATCGAGGGGGGGCTGATGACGACCAGCAGCTTCCTGGACAGGCTGGAGGAAGTGGGCAGGGTCGGGAAGGAGGAGGCGCTGGAGCACGGGCTGGTGGGCCCGCTGTCCCGGGCATCGGGCGTGGACCGCGACCTGAGGCGGGACCGCCCGTACGCTGGTTACGACCCCGACGCCATCTCCGTGCCGCTGCGGACGGAGGGCGACGGACTGGCCAGGCTCCGCGTGCTGTTCGCCGAGGCGCGTGAGTCGGTCCGTCTGTTCGGTGAGCTGTCGGGAAGCCTGCCGCCCGGCCCCGTCCTCCATCCTCGGACGCTCACCGCGGAGGGCGTCGGCATCGGCTGGGCCGAGGCGCCTCGCGGGGCGTCCATCGCCTGGGTCCGGCTCGACGACGACGGCCGGGTAGCCCGGTGTCGGCTGGTGCCACCCTCGTTCGCGAACTGGCACGCGCTCCACCTGGCCACCGAGGGGTTCGCGTTCCAGGACTTTCCGATCATCCTGGCGAGCCTCGGCCTGTCGGTCGCGGAGTGCGACCGGTGAGCCGGCGGAGGCGGCCGTGAGCACCTGGTTCGGGTGGGGCTTGCGGTCCCCGGTCGTGACGACCGCTGCTCCCCGGAGGGAGGAGGACGCACCGGGCGTGACACCCGGACGGCCGGTGCCCACGCGGTTCGCGGACGAGTCCGAGGCGAGAGCCGTCGCGGAGCGTTGCCCGACGAAAGCGCTTCGGCCGGAGGGGTCCGCCGTGGAGGTCGAACTGGCCCGCTGCATCCACTGCGGACGTTGCCGGCCGGGGGACTCGGGCGGCGCGAACGCGGACCCGGATGCCGGCGCCGACGCGGACTCGAATGTCGGCGTGCCCGGTATGGAATGGCGTGCGGACTACCAGTGGGCGCGATGGACCTGCGAGCCCCGGCCGCTGCCGCGCGAGTTCCGCGGCTCCGTCCACATCCGCGTCGTGGACGCGGGCGACTGCGGTGCCTGCCTCAACGAGGTGCACCAGCTCTTCCAACCGCACTATAGCATCCACCGGTTGGGCCTGTTTCATACGCCGACGCCCCGCAAGGCCGACATCCTGCTCGTCGTGGGGTCCGGGACGGCCCAGATGGAGTCGCCGCTCCTGGAGACGTTCCGGGCGATGCCGGATCCCGTGCGCGTGGTGGTGGCCGGCGCCTGTGCCCTGGGTAGCGCGGTCCTGTCTCCGACCTTCGTGTCCGGCGATGGCGTGGGGCGCCTGCTCCCGGTGGACGTGGTCGTGCCCGGTCATCCGCCGCCGCCAATGGCAATCCTGCAGGGGCTGCTCCTGGCCGCGGGGAGGGGGCCGTGACGGTGCCGGCCATTCTCGTCGGCGCGGCGGCGGCGCTCGCCGCGCTCGGAATGCTCCTGGCGGTCTTCGTCCCGGAGAGGCGTCTCCGGCTCGTACTCGGCACGTCGGCCGTGCCGGCCTCCCTCCTCCTGCTCGTCGGGGGCGCCTGGGCGCTGCTCGGAGGAGGCTCGGCGTCCGTGCGGCTGTGGTCGCTGCCGACCCTGGGGACCCTGGTACTGCGCCTCGATCCGCTCTCTGCCCTCTTCCTAGCCGTCACGGGTCTGGTCTACGCCTGCGGCTCGGTGTACGCGTCGGGGTCGGCGGCCTCGGCCGCGCCGGAGCACCGGCGCAGACTGTTCACCGGCGGGTACCTGGCGCTCTTCCTGGCCGTGGTGCTCGTCTACTGCGCGGGGGACATCGTGTCCCTCCTCCTGGCCTGGGAAGCGATGGCGCTCCTCATCTATGGACTCGTAGTGCTCGGACGAGGACGGGAGGAGGCTGCCGAGCCGGCGCTCCACATGATGCTGGTGAGCGAGGTGGGGACGCTCGGAGCCGTGCTTGCGCTCGCCGCGCTGGCTGCCCACGCCGACGCCACGGACTTTGCATCGATCCGGGCCGCGGGAGCGTCCCTGCCAACCTGGCTCGGCTGGGCCATCTTCGTCCTCGCGCTCCTGGGGTTCGGGGTGAAGGCGGGGCTCGTCCCGGTCGGGAACTGGCTCCCCCCCGCCTACCGGTCCTCGCCGCGAGCCCTCGCCCCGGTGCTCGCCGGCGCGACGCTGAACCTGGGCCTGTACGGGATCGTTCGTGTGGGTGCCGATCTCCTCCCGGCGCTCGGTAGCGGTCCGGGCATCGTCGCGCTTCTCCTCGGGGCCTTGACCGCCGTCCTCGGAATCCTGTACGCCACCACGGACCGGGACCTCAAGTCCGTGCTCGCCCACAGCTCGGTCGAGAACGCGGGCATCGTCGTGACGGGGCTCGGCGCCGGGCTCGTGTTCCGCGCTTCGGGGCTACCGGTCCTGGCCGCCATGGCCTTCGTGGCGGCGCTCTTCCACATGACGAACCACTCGCTCTACAAGACGCTCCTGTTCGTGGGGGCCGGGGCGGTGGAGGACTCGGCCGGCACCCGACAGCTGGACGAGCTCGGCGGAATGGCCCGCGGGCTTCCGTGGCTTTCGGCGCTCTTCCTGGCCGGATCGCTCGCCGTGGCGGCCATCCCGCCCTTCAACGGCTTCGGCAGCGAGTGGCTCACCCTGCAGGCGATCCTGCGCTCGGTGCGGATCGCCTCCCCCGGCGTGCGCCTGGCCTTCATCGGCGCGGGCGCGCTGCTCGCCCTGGCCGCCGGGCTCGCCGTCACCTGCTTCGTGCGCCTGTTCGCCATGACCTTTCTCGGGGCTGCCCGCTCTCCGCGGGCCGCGGCGCCCGGAGCCGTGGGCCGCTCACCCGTCGTGGCCATGGCCGTCCTGGCCGTCGCGTGTCTGGCCCTCGGCCTCGGTCCCACGTATGCGATCCAGGGCCTGGACGGCGCGGCGAGTCGGCTGGCGGGGGGAGCCGCCACGGGGGCCCTCGTCCCGGCCTTCTTCGCCCCGCCCGGCTCGCCTCTCGCGCCGCCGCCGGCATTCGGGCGGGACTTCCACGAGTTGGGTGCCGACGTCGGTCGGGGGGTGGTTCCGGGCCGCGGCGTGGCCATCGTGCACCGCAACGCGGAGACGGGGACGGTCGTGTTCGCCACGTCGCCCTCGTACGGCATCGTGGCGCTCCTCATCCTCCTGGCCGCCGTGTTCGGCGTGGCCTGGGCGCTCTCGAGGGGAAGGAAGGCCGTGCGGGTGAAGACGTGGGCCGGGGGCCTCGCGCACCTGTGGCCGGACTACACGTACACGGCGACCGCCTTCGCCCGCCCGGTGCAGGTCGTGTTCGACGCCGTGTTCCGACCGCGCGAGGCCGAAGAGGTGCACCGCACCCAGGGGGAGCGCTTCCGGACGGCCATCGTGCGGCGCCGGCGCGAGGTCCACGTGGTCGACCGCTGGGTGCTGCGGCCGCTGCGCTCCGCCGCCGAATGGGTGGCGGCCCGGGTGGCCGATCTCCATCACGGCCGCCTCAACGCCTACGTGGCCTATGTGCTACTGGCCCTGGTGGTCGTCCTGGCCATGGTGTGGGTGATGTGATACGGCGCGCTCCGGGTCCGTCACGGGTGGAGGGCGCGACGGGCCACCGGCGCGGTTTGCGGCGTCACCCGACGGCCTCCTGGGAGGCCCCGTCACCGAACACCTCCTCGAACACGTCTTCCGCGAAGCTGGTCTGGAGCGGCTCTCCCCGCACGATCCGGAACGTGCGCGTGCCGTCGGCCTCCCTCTCGGCGCGCAGGAAGACGGTGCCGCGAGGCGAATCTTCGAAACAGCCGCGGGCGAACGCGTACATGTGGGTCACGAAGAACACGCGGACGTCGGATTCGAGCAGGGCGCGGACCACGTCCCTGGCGATCTCCGATCCCTCGCGCTCGTTGGTCGAGCCGAACGACTCGTTGAAAAGGACGAGGTCGCCGCGTCCGAGCTCCTCCACGATGGCATCGAGCCGGGCCAGCTCTTCGTCGAAATGCCCGCGCTCCAGCTCGGCGTCCTCTTCGCGCGAGAAGTGCGTGAACAGGTTGGGGCACGGCTCGGCTTCGAAGGACCCGGCCGCGACGAAGATCCCCGCTCCGAGCATGAGATGCGCCAGCCCGAGGCTCCGCAGGAAGGTGGATTTGCCTCCCTCGTTGGCGCCCGTGACGATGCCCAGGCGGGCTGACTCGATGTCGAGGTCGCTGCCTACCACGGCGTGGCCGGCGCCGAGGGCCAGGGAAGGGTCGCGCAGACCCTGGAACCGGAGCCTTCTGGAACCCTCCGGCGCGCGCCGGGGAATGCAGATCGGGGTGTCGAGCGCGGTGAGGGCGTCGCGGAGGTTGAGACACCCCACGTAGAACGCGAGCTCCGTGCGGAGAGCCTGGAAGAATCCGAGCACGTGCCCTGTGGCTCGTCCGACGGCGATGGCCACGTCGTACAGTCCGAGGTTGCGCAACTCGGAGAGGATCCGCGCGCCGGCCATGTCACGCTCGTGGATGCGGAAGGAGTAGCCCTCGGGGCCCCGGTCCAGGAGGCGCCCCAGGAAGCTTCCCCGATCGTCGCCGGGCGCCTGCAGCACGTAGTCGGTCCCCTCGTTGCCGGGGCCCAGGCGCGCGGTCAGGCGCAGCTCGCCCTCGAAGGAGAGGCGCTCCATCTCGCGCTCGATGTCCTCGAGGTAGTCCTCCGTGAGCTCGGCCTGCAGCGTCGCGAAAAGGCGGGTGAGACCTCCGGACCGGAAGCGCCCGCCCTCCTCATCGATCAGGCCGCGAAACGCTCGCAAATCCCCCAGGAGGGCCTTCATGAGGCCGACCGCCCCGTGGAGCACCCCGGAAGGATGTCGGCTGGACAGCCCCCACCAGTGCTCTCTCTCCTTTCCGACGGCACGGACCGCGATGGCGTACATGGCTCGGATCACGTCGGGAGCTTCGAGCACGTCCGCGAGGATGGCCTGGCGGTACTTGATCGTCCCCGCGCTCGGTCGCGGCTCTTCGAACAAGACCTGCAGGGCGACGTCGGACAGGAAGGAGTCTCCGCCGCCCATCGCATCGAGCACGGCGTCCAGCTCCAGGTCCTCCCGGAGGTCCGATGCGGCGGGAGGAAGGGCCCGGTCGATGTGGACATCCCGGTCACGGTGGAGGAGGCGCGCCCTCATGGGCTCAGGCGCTCGCGGAGCTGCTCGTACGTGATCCGGTGCTTGCGAGCCAGCGCCCGGGCGTGTGCGGTGCCCTCCGCCTTGCTCCGCTCGACCCTGAAGGTGCGGATGGCGGGATCGTCCGGATCCACCTGGGCCACCATGCTCACCGTACTCTCGTCGAAGGTCGCCAGCTCCGTGAGGAACGTGACCCACACGCCCGCGATGTCCGCCACCCGCAGGCGACGCATCAGGCGTCCGGCGAGGCGGACGGCATCTTCGAGAGCCGTTGAGGCGAGCGGTTCGTTGAGGATGATGAGGCTGTCCGGCGTCGCGCTCTCCAGGATCTCCCGGAACCGGACCAGCGCGTCCTTCAGCCGCCCACGCAGGTTTCCGAGATCCTCCCTGCGCTCGAAGTGCGTGAACAGGCGGTCACAGACGTACAGCTCGGCCCGTCGGCCGGGGACGGGGCACCCGAGCCGCGCCAGGTAGTGGAGCTGACCGAACGTCCGCGCCAGCGTCGACTTGCCGCCCTGGTTGGGACCCGTCACGATGAGCATGCGCTCGGCTCCCTCGAGGCGGAAGTCGTTGCGAACCATCGCCACGCCCCGGTCCCGGAGCCGTCCGGCGAGGGCGAGGTCGAAGGTGTCGCGGCAGTCGATCCGCTTCGAGGTCGTGGACAGGCACGGGTAGCAGAAGGGGAGATCCGCCCGGCGAAAGCCGGCGATGTGGCCGAGCCAGGCCAGGTAGAAGGGCGCCTCCCTAGCGAAGCGCGCCACGACCTCGTCCATGAACGAGGCGTGCTCGCGTCGCAAGGTGGCCAGCGCACCGAAGGGCCGGGGGTTCAGTCGGGCGACGCGGTCCAGGATCTGGCCGGTGACGTGGTTGAGGCCGGGGGCATCGGATCTCTCGATCCGGAAGCTCGAGGCTCGCCCGGGCCGGAATCTCTCGAACGTTTCGGCGATGCGGGCGCTGAAGTCTCCCTCTTCCGTGGGCGGTCCCACGGTGACCCGGTCGCCCCGGAGGGTCACCGCATAGCGAACGGTCGAGAACTCCGATCTCAGCTTCCTGGCGGACTCGGCCAGTGTCCGGTACTCGCAGGTGCCCACGTACGCACGCAGGTAGGCGCCCAACGCCACGAGGCCGCGCGACGCCGACCGGAGGCGTGAGAGGTCGTCCTCGAGGCTCTCGACGGCGTCGAGGTAGGCGACCACCGCCTCCAGGAACGCACCGTGGGAGGCGTGCTCGTTGCGGATCTCCTCGGCGCTCTCCCGGCGTTCGTCGACCTTACGCATGGCACGGCAGAACCCGGCCACGGCCTCCCGCGACGCGTCCCGTTCGAGGTCTCGCATCACCTCCTGTCGGTATAGAATCGCGTCGGGGTCTCGAAGCGGAACGCGGAAGAAGGGCGCGAGGTCGTACGAGCTCCACCGACTCGTCGCGGCGTCCACGATCTGATCGAGACCCAGGTCCCGGAACGGCCCCTCGATCCACGCGGGCTCGGGGGGGCGATCCGCCTCCTCGCCGGGAAACAGGATGCTGCCGAAGGTGTCGGACACGGAGGTCACGCCCGCAGGAGAGCGGGCACACGGCCCGTGCGCAGGATCTCGGTGAGGAGACGCCGCGGCTCCGGGGGCACGCCCCGGATGGCGAGGGCACGCACCGTGTCCTCGATCGGGTAACGCGCCCGGCGCAGGGCGATCTCCCCGTCCTCGAGGAGCGCGTAGGCGGCTTCCGGACGACCGTCCTTGGGCTGGCCCACGCTTCCGGGATTCACGATCGTGACCTCGCCGACGCGGACCAGGAACTGGAGGTGAGTGTGCCCGACCAGGAAGAGATCGGCGTCGGCCCGGTCCGCCTCCGTCTGCCAGGCGGGGTCCTCGGGACCCAGATAGCGGTACAGGGGATCCGAGGGCGCAGCGTGGACGAGCAGACCGCGGAAGCCGTCACGGTCCAGGAACGACCAGCGGGGGAGACCTCGGAGAAAACCGAGCTCCTCCGGACCGAGGTCGGCGCGCGCCAGGCGGAGGGTGGGTTCGGCCAGGCTGGAGAAGGCGGGGTGGCAGCGGGGCAGCACGGCTTCGGTCACCGCGCGGTCGTGGTTGCCCTGCACGAGCACGGCGCCCGCCTCGCGCACGAGGTCGACGCACGCGGCCGGCCGAGGTCCGTACCCCACCAGGTCTCCCAGGCAGACCAACTCGTCCCAGGGCTCCGCGTCGAGAACGGCCCGGAGCGCCGCGAGATTACCGTGCACGTCGGAGATCACCAGGGTACGCATCGTCTCGTCTCGTCGTGCGGTGTGGATGCAAAAGACTCCCGCCCGGTCCTCGTGACCGGACAGGAGTCATCACCGCCCTTCGGAGCGGACGTGCTCGGCGAACTCCATCGCCCTTCCTACATATCCAATCTACGCGTGATCGGTCGGGACCGGCAAGCGACCCGGAGGCCGATTCGCCGGCGATGGAGTCCGCCCTGAATCGCCTCTCGCGGAGGCTGATGACTCCTCCCATGCGACCGGTGGAAGTGGGAGGAAAGCATGGACGAGTCGGCGGATCCGCGGGGCGGCCGCGTCGACCTCACGCCTGAGGAGATGCGAGCCCTGGACGGGGCGCACAGGGTGCCGTTCCTGTCCCTGGCGGCGACGCTCATCGTGGCGCCGCCGCGCGAACCCGACGATCCGGCCAGCGTGATTATCGAGTGGGGTCCGGGGCGGGTGGAGCGGCCCGTGCCCGGCTCGACGCTGTGGCACGCGTCCATCGAGCGCGAAATCGAGCGACTGGTGGCCGACGGGGAGTCGATGTCGCTCCGGCTCGCCGCGCAGCTGTCACGGGCGGGGAAGCGCTGGCCGGACATCGAGGCGTGGTGGTCCTGGCTGCGCACGGGATGGCTCGCGCCTCCCGGCGGGCGGCGAGGTTGACCGCCGGATCGGCGCCGTCTAATCTGAATCCGTAGCACAGAGGCGATGGAGTTCGCCACGGACCGCCGGCGCGGACGCCGGCTAATGACTCCTGTTCGAGGTGTGATCGGACAGGAGTCTTCTTGCATCCGCCGGGTATGTGCGCCCGGGCGAGGCGTCTGCGTTATGAAGCCGAACGAGGACAGTCGGAGGATCGAAGCCGGCCGGGCGCCCGGAAAGGTCCGACGATGACGACGTTCTTCTGCCCCGACTGCTGGTCCGAAGTGCGGCCCCGCGCCCCGATCTGTCCGAGCTGTGGATCGAACCTCGAGGCTCTGGACGAGGCCTCCTACGTCGAGAAGCTGTGCCGCGCGCTGTGGCATCCCGAGGGGTTCACGGCCCGACGGGCCGCCTGGCTCCTGGGCCGACGCCGCGAGGGTGGGGCGGTAGAAGCCCTGGCGAGCCGGGCGGAGACCGACTGCGGCATCTACCTCTCCAAGGGTATCTTCGACGCGCTCGCGGCCATCGGCACGAAGCCGGCCCTGAACGCTCTCCGGACGCTGCGGGACAGCGAGCAGCGGCGTCTGGTGCGACGTCACGCGGACGCGCTGCTGGGTCGCGTGGAGGCCCGGTGAGCCATGGCTGACACTGCTGTGAGCGGCCTCAACGAGGCTCAGGCGCGCCGGGTTCTGAGCACCTTCGGCTATGTGGACGAGCTCCTGCGGAGGATCGAGCGCCTGGCGAGCGAGGATCGGTCGCCCTTCGAGCGCCCCCGGCCCGATCTGGCCCCGGAGGAGGCCCGGCTGCTGCTGGCGCAGGCGGCGCGGCTCCGCCGGGAGATGCTGGAGACTCTGGAGCGCCTGGGCCTCGAACCGCCTCCCCACCAGGGTTCCGCGCGGTGGAGCATCCGGATCGCCCTCCAGTTCGCGTGGATCGAGCTCGAGCAGCTCGACTCGGCCGGGCTGCGCGGCTACGGGGAGGTGGCCCCGGCCATCGGCGACCTTCTCGGCGCCATGTCGGCCCGAATGGCTGGACTCGCCCGGCGGGCCGCGGCAGCCCTCGGAGACCTCGAGCCCGGCGGTCTGTCGGAGCACTTGGC
>Ga0102944_1000803_pt1 | contig 22725 bp, 16 predicted proteins | sample SalPonD_shore_MG_FD_78172 | JGI IMG/M metagenome (GOLD analysis project Ga0102944, IMG submission 78172) | Salt pond soil microbial communities from South San Francisco under conditions of wetland restoration - Salt Pond MetaG... | ecosystem: Environmental > Aquatic > Marine > Intertidal zone >...
ACCAGACGGCGGTGACCGTGCACGTGCTGCAGGGCGAGCGCGAAATGGCCGGCGGCAACAAGTCCCTGGGCCGTTTCGACCTGGCGGACATACCGCCGGCGCCGCGCGGCGTGCCGCAGATCGAGGTCACCTTTGACATCGATGCCAACGGCATCCTCAACGTCTCTGCCAAGGACAAGGCCACGGGCAAGGAACAGTCCATCGTCATCAAGGCTTCCAGCGGCCTGTCCGAGGACGAGATCGAGAACATGGTCAAGGATGCCGAGGCCCATGCCGAGGAAGACAAGAAGGCGCGCGAGCTGGTGGACGCCCGCAATGCCGCGGAAAACATGATCCATGCCACGCGCAAATCCATGGAAGAACTGGGCGACAAGGTGGAAGAGTCCGAAAAGACGCAGATCGAGGACGCCATCAAGGAGCTCGAGGAAGCCGTCAAGGGCGACGACAAGCAGGCCATCGAGGAAAAGACCTCGAAGCTGACCGAGGCCGCGGGCAAGCTGGCCGAGAAAGCCTACAAGGAGTCGGCAGAGCAGCAGTCCGGCCAGGCCGGCGATGAGTCATCGTCCCAGGGCGGCGAGGAAGAAAACGTGGTCGACGCCGAATTCGAGGAAGTCGACGACGACAAGAAGTAAGGCGGGACTCGGGGTTCGGTGCTCGGGATTCGACATGACCGGAGCCCGGCTGCCAAACACGAACCCCGAGACCCGAGCCCCGCGAAATCCCGGCCCGGGAGGATTCTCCTCCCGGGCTGTTTGTGCTTATAAAAAAGGCTGCAGTAATGGCGAATAAACGAGATTATTACGACATCCTGGGGGTTTCCAAGAATGCGTCCGAGGCGGAGCTGAAGAAGGCTTATCGTCGCCTGACCATGAAGTATCACCCGGATCGCAACCCCGACGACCAGGATGCCATCGACAAGTTCAAGGAGGTCCGTGAGGCCTATGACGTCCTCTCGGATGAGCGCAAGCGCGCCGCCTACGACCAGTTCGGCCATGCCGGCGTGGAGGCTGGCGCCGGTGCGGGCGGTGCCGGTGGCTTCGGCGGGGTCGGCGGCTTCGGTGACATTTTCGACAGTGTGTTCGGCGACATCTTCGGCGGCGGCCGCGGTGGCGAGCGGGTGTTCCGCGGTGCCGACCTGCGCTACGACCTGGATCTGGACCTGGAGGAAGCGGTCTTCGGCACCACCGTCAAGATCCGCGTACCCACCCACGTGCACTGTCACATGTGCAACGGCAGCGGTGCAAAAAAGGGATCCAGTCCGGTCAGCTGTCCCACCTGCAACGGCATGGGCCAGGTGCGCATGCAGCAGGGTTTCTTTTCCGTGCAGCAGACCTGCCCGCAGTGTCGCGGCAACGGCAAGATCGTTAATGATCCCTGTACCACCTGCCACGGGCAGGGACGGGTGCGCGAAAACAAGACCATCTCCGTCAAGGTGCCGGCGGGCGTTGACAGCGGCGATCGCATCCGCCTGAACGGCGAGGGTGAGGCCGGTGACAACGGCGGTCCTCCCGGCGATCTGTACGTGCATATCCTGGTCAAGGAACATCCCATCTTCACCCGCGAGGGCACCGATCTCTACTGCGATGTGCCCATCAGTTTCAGTACCGCCGTGCTCGGGGGAGAGCTGGAGATCCCCACCCTGGACGGGAAGGTGAAGCTGAAGATCCCGGCGGAAACCCAGAGCGGCAAACTGTTCCGCCTGCGCGGCAAGGGTGTCAAGTCCGTGCGATCCTCCGCCGTCGGCGATCTCATGTGCCGGGTCATGGTGGAAACGCCGGTGAATCTGAACAAGAAACAAAAGGAGCTGTTAAAACAGCTGGAGGAATCCATGCAGGAAGACGGCCGCCGCCACAGCCCCCGCGCCAATTCCTGGCTGGACGGAGTGAAGAAGTTCTTCGAAGACATGACGCAGTGAGTCAGAGATCAGGCGTTGACGCTGTCTCCAGCTTGATGAATTAACCACGGAGGACACGGAGAAAACATATATTAAAGTTAATTTGTCCGTGGCCTGTCATGAAATTTTATCCTCCGTGATCTCCGTGTTCTCCGTGGTTAAATACACTGTTGAACCGCGGCGGGGAGTCTTTCCCATACGCTATATATTGATGATTCTGTTACCATTCATCTGAATCAACAAGCAGAGGATATTAACGAGATGATTCGTATTGCCGTTGCCGGCGCCGCCGGGCGCATGGGGAAAACCATACTGGAAGTCTGCCGCGATACCGACGGCGTGGCTGTCGGTGCCGCCATCGAGCACCCCGAATCTCCTGTCCTGGGTCAGGATGCCGGCGAGGTGGCGGGCATCGGCCGGCAGGACGTGACCATTGTCTCTGATGTGAAACAGGTACTGGATGATTTCGACGTGCTTATCGATTTCACCCTTGCCGATGCCGTCATCGGCAACCTGGATAAATGCCACAAGGGCGGGAAGAAGATGGTTATCGGCACTACCGGTCTCGATGACGCACAAAGAAAGACAATTCATGATGCCGGTAATGAGATCGGTGTTGTCTTCGCCCCCAACATGAGTATCGGCGTCAATCTGATCTTCAAGCTGACCCAGTTGGCGGCGCAGGCCATCGGCGCCGATACCGATATCGAAATCATCGAGGCCCATCATAACCAGAAAAAGGACGCCCCCTCCGGTACGGCGGTGCGCCTGGGCGAGATCATCGCCGCGGAACTGGGGCGGGATCTGAAGGACTGCGCCGTGTACGGGCGCGAAGGCCATACCGGCGTGCGCGATCCGAACACCATCGGCTTCGAGACCATCCGCGCCGGCGATATCGTCGGCGAGCACACCGTCATGTTTGCCCACAGCGGCGAGCGCGTGGAGATCGCCCACAAGGCTTCCAGCCGCAAGACCTTCGCCAACGGCGCGGTACGCGCGGCGCGCTGGATCATGGAAAAGGAGAAAGGCCTTTATGACATGCAGGACGTGCTCGGACTGAAAGAAAGCCACAAGCCATAAGCTACAAGCTACAAGTGAATTGGCGGGGCTTCGGAAAGGTTTCTGCCGTCATTCCGGCGAATGCCGGAATCCAGTCAATTAAAAACCGCCCTGCGGGCGGCCATATATTACTTGTAGCTTATGGCTTGTGGCTTGTAGCTGCCTAGAAGACGATCGCCACCGGCACGCTCAGCTTTTCCAGATCCTCCTGCGTCAGTCCGTCGTCACCGCCCAGATCCGCCGCATGTACCACCAGCAGGCTGCCGCGATCCCGTCGCAGCAGGGCAGCCAGGGCGGGCGGGTGCACGCCGGGCATGACCGTGAAGTCGATGCCGCGCTGTCGGAATTCCTTTGCCGTGCCGGCATCGGGGCCGGCATCGCCATGGGGCAGCAGTACCAGGCGGCCGTTTCCGGCGGCCAGTTCCGCCGCCGCGGCCAGTGCTGCCGCGGAAGCGGGTGAGGAACGGTGCCAGATCCAGATCGTTTCGGGCATCGCCGTGGCACGACCGGTGACGGCGGCGCACGTGCGCGGGCGGTAATCGCGGAACAGGCCGGTATGCCTGCTCAGGAACAGGATGTCCGTTTCCGCGGCGGCGGCCATGGCTTCCGCCAGGTAACTGCCGCGCACGACCCGGTGGGAATGGCGCAGGTGCAGCCGCCGGCTCATGTTGTCCAGATCCTTCGCCAGCCGCCGCGCCTCATGCCTGAGCATGCGTGCCATCTGCACGCTGTCGAGACTGCGTACGGCACCCGAGCCGGATTCGATCTCGCTGGCGAAGGGAAATTCCGCCAGGTGCAGCAGGTCCCGATCCTCGATGAACAGGGTAACCAGTTCGATATTGCGTCCCGCCGCCAGCCGCGCGGCCGATTCCAGCGTGCGCTCGTTGTGTGCCGAGGTATCCAGGGCGACCAGGACACGACTGATGTGCAGTGAAGTGACGGCGGCTGTCATGACGGGGTGTCGTCGTTGCCGGAATCGCCGTGCGCATAGTGCTTGCGGATATCAGCGAACTCCAGCAGGCGTTTTTCGATCCTGCCGTTGATGCTCTCGTCGGGATAACGGCCGTCGTCGCCGCGTTCGCCGATATCCCGCCCCAGCAGCAGTTCCAGCGCTTCGTCCACATCCCGGACGGGATAGATGTGAAATTCGCCCTGGTCCGCCGCGGTGACCACGTTGTGCCGGAGCATCAGGTTTTTCACATTGCTCTCGGGAATAATAACGCCCTGGTCCCCGTTCAGGCCGCGCTGACGGCAGATGTCGTAGAAGCCCTCGATTTTCTCGTTGACGCCGCCGATGGGCTGCACCCGTCCGTGCTGGTTGACCGATCCTGTCACGGCCAGGGATTGCCTGACGGGCAGGCCGGAAATAGCCGACAGCAGGGCACACAGCTCGGCCACGGACGCACTGTCTCCCTCGATATTGCCGTAGGACTGTTCGAACACGATGCTGGCGCTGATGGAAAACGGACGATTGGGCGCATAGCGGGCGGCGATGAGACTTGACAGGATCAGCACGCCCTTTGAATGAATGGCGCCGCCCAGCTCGGTTTCCCGTTCGATATCGATGACCTCGCCTTCCCCGATGCGCATGGTCGCGGTAATGCGCGTGGGATTGCCGAAGGAATAGCCGCCCAGCTCGAGCACAACGAGGCCGTTGATCTGGCCCACGGCCTCGCCCTCGGTGTCGATCAGCAGCATGCCGCGCCGAATTTCCTCGTTCATACGCTCCCGGATCCTGTCGCTGCGGTGAATACGGTTGTCTATCGCCTGCTGTACCGTGTCCGCGGTGATGATATCCCGTCCCGCCTTACGTGACAGGAAGTCTGCCTCCGTCAGCAGTTCCCGGAGGGAACGCATGTCGGTGGAAAGTTTTTCCGCGTCGCCGGCGTGGCGCGAACTGTGTTCAACAAGGCGCGCGACACCGCCCCGGTCCAGGTGCTGAAGGCCGGCCTTGCCCACCATGCTGGCGATTATGCCGGCGTAGAGTTTTGTATTGTCGGTATTGCGATCCAGCATCTCGTCGAAATCCGCCGCGATCTTGAACAGGTCCGGAAAATCGGGATCGTACTGGTGGAGGAGGTAGTAGAGGAGGCGGTCACCCACCAGTACCACCTTGACGTCCAGGGGAATGGGCTCGGGTTCCAGGGAACGCGTGCTGACCAGGCTGAGCGTGCGTTCCAGAGATTCAATGTGTACTTCACCCCGCTCCAGCGAGCGCTTGAGGCTTTCCCAGGCATAGGGCTGCATCAGCACCTTCTGGATGTTCAATATCAGGTAACCGCCGTTGGCGCGATGCAGGGCACCGGGCCTGATCAGGGTAAAATCCGTGACCAGGGTACCCATCTGCGCCTCGTGTTCGATGCGTCCGATCAGGTTGGCGTGATTGGGCAGATCCTCGAAGATTACGGGCGCGCTCCGTTCCCGGCTGTTGTCAACGATCAGATTGATCCGGTAACGGTTCAGGGAACGATCTTTCGATTCCTGGGGAAAGAGGCTGGCCGATCTGTCGTCGGACTGGGACTGAAAGTCGTTGATATTACCAAGCACGTCCTTCTCGGCGGACTCCAGGTATTCGATGACCCGCTCATCGCCGGTATATTCGCGGCGCAGTGACTCGAACAGGGGGGCTATGGAAGTTCTCGCCATCTCCCTGTTCAGGGCCTTGAACTTTTCCCGGGCCTGTTTCATCAGGCCGGGCATCTCCTCGAGAATTTTTTTGAGTTTTTCCTGCAGTTCGCCGATCGTTTTCTGGATGCGTTCGACTTCGTCCTCGCCCAGTTTGTTGAATTCCTCGTGCGGCATCATTTCGCCGTTGCTGTTAAGCGGGGCAAAGGAAAAGCCCTGGGGAGTTTTTACCAGGGCGATGCCCTTTTCCTTCGCTTCCTCGTTGAGGGATTCGAACGATTCGCTTTGCTTTTCATGAAATTCCTGTTCGATGGCGTCAACACGGGAACGGTATTCGTCGCTTTCGAACGTGGCGGGGATGGCGATGAGGAGTTCCTCGATGAGCTTTTCCATGTCCTGTTTCAGCTTGAGGCCTCCGCCGCTTTCGAAGCTGAGTGCCCTGGGCTTGTTAGGCTCATCGAAGTTATTAACGTAACACCAGTCCCGTGCCGGGCTGCGGGATGCGGCAACGCGGCTGACGAATTCACTGACGGCGGTTTTTTTGCCCATCCCCGGTGGCCCCAGGGCATAGAGATTGTAACCGGCGTTGTCGATGTGCAGGCCGAGTTCCAGTGCGCCGGATGCTCGATCCTGGCCGGTGATCATTTCCGCGGCCTTGATCTCGTCGGTGGTTTCAAAACCGAGTTCTTCAGGCCGGCAGGGCGTGTGCAGGATTTGCGGGGATAGCGGATCGGGTCTGGTCATCGGGAGCGTACGTGTAATTACCGATGGACATATATTGACACGGCTGTTCCGAAAGTAATATGACCCGCGTCAGCTTGTCAATTAATGCGCCGGCACCGTCGCGATGCCGGCGGCAGCGGATCAGCCGCGGCGCGGCGGGGAAGCGGCACGGGCGGCGTTCCTGTAGCGCTGGTAAAGCGCCATGCTGATGGAAACCAGGATAATGAATGCCTGCAGGGCGACGCCCTGGGCATTGGGGAAGATCCCCAGAAATTCGATGCGCGGTACGGGTATGGGGTAAATGGAGATCTTGCCGGCTTCCTGCAGGGCGGCGACGCCCTTGCCGGCGAAGATCACGGCCAGCGCGATCATGAGCAGGGCGCTGATGGTGAAGAACTGTCGCAGGGGGATGCGCAGGCCGAAGCGGGACATGAGCCAGACTATCAGCACCAGGAGTGCGGCGGCGAGGGCGGCTCCCCAGGCGATGACGGCGTGCGACTGGTCACCGGCCTGCACCCACAGGGCCTGGTAGAACAGCACGGTTTCGAAGGCCTCCCGGTACACCGCCAGAAAGGACAGCAGGAATATCGTCCACAATGCCTTCTGGCCCAGCGCCTCGTTCATTTTGCCGCGCAGGTACTGGTTCCATTTCTGCGTACTGGTATTGCCGTGCAGCCAGTAGCCCACGTATAGCAGGATCGCCGCCGCCACCAGGGCAGTGACGCCTTCGGTCACCTCGCGGGTGGAACCGGTAATGGTGATGAGGTAGGAAGAGAACCACCAGGTGAGAAGGCCGAGCCCGAGCGCCACGATCCAGCCGAAATGCAGGTAGCGCAGCGCCTCGTGCCGTTTGGTACGAACCAGGAAGGCCAGCATGGCCGCCAGGACCAGGATGGCCTCCATGCCCTCGCGCAGGAGGATAATCAGGGAACTGGTGAAGGCGACCGAGGGTGACAGCGATTCGCCGCTGAGGGCGCTGCGCGCATCGTCGAGCAGTCCCGATGCCCGGTTGTAGCGGGATTGCAGTTCGTCGGGGGAGACGCCGTCGTTGATACCGGCGCGGTAGGCCATCATGGCCTTTTCCGTTTCCCGCATCAGCGGCTTGGAGACATTGGACAGGGCGGCCTCGCTCAGCTCGAAGCCATCCAGGTAGGCGGACAGGGCCAGTTTTCTGGCAGCGCCGTGCTTGCCGGCGTGATAGGCGGCCAGGCTTTTCTGCAGTTTGTCCATGGCGGTGTCGATGGGACTGCCGCCCTGCTTGAACAGTTTGCCGGGATGCAGGCGCAGCCAGGCGGCGACGGCCGCACCATGGGGCAGGCTGTCCGCCAGCTCCGCCGGCGACCGGGTCACCGCATCCTGCAGGGACACGGCCTGCGGCTGCCAGGCGGCTTGACCCTGTTTGAGTGTGTCCGGGCCGGGATAGCGACTGCCCACGTAAAAGGCCAGGTCCCAGCGCTGGGTGTCGCTCAACTGGGAGAAAGCGGTCATGGACGTATCCTTCACACCCAGGGTGATGGTGTTATAGAGGCCGAACAGGCTGCGTTGCCGCGCCCGCTGTGCGTCGTGGAAATTGATCGGAGGCGGATCGAGTTTGGCTGCCATGGGACCGTCGCCGCGGGCATCCTTGCCGTGGCAGGCGGCACAGTACTGCTGGTACAGAGCCTGTCCCTGCTGCAGGTCCGGCGCCCGCCGCGGCGTCAGGGAGACGGGATAGTCCTGCATCACTTCCCGCCGCAGCTGGCGCGTGAGGTCGGTAATGGTGGCGGGATCGGCCTTGGCGGACACGGCTGCTTGCAGCTGATGGCTCATAATCGCCAGTTTTTTCGATCCCTTTGAAACCGGCAACTGACCGATGCCGTTGCGGATATTAGCGGCAAATTCCTGCATTTCCGCGTATTCGCTGGTACTGATCACCTTGCCGTTGGAAACGGCGTTGGAGTAATCCACGCCCATGTAATCGATCATTTGTAACAGGCCGGCCGTATCGGCGTGGACGGCGCCGGCGGCCAGAAAGGCGAGAGCGCAGAGCAGCAGTTTTTTCATGGGTCGTTTTTGTCTACAGCGTTGAGTTTCCGGTCTTCAAGCAGATTACAGTATCCGTCTCTTCCAGGAAGGATGAATGATAATCGTTATCATTATATCCCGGACCGCCGTGTAAATGCTACCCTGACTTGCAGCCGTCTCGGAAGAGGCGCGTGCAGATGACGATAACGGACGGACCAGAGCCATGTACCACATTCCCGCGATCAAGTCCGTGATGACGGCATTTCCCTACTCCATCGACATCTACGCCCCGGTGAGCGAGGCGCTGGCCAGCATGGACGAGCACAACATGCGCCACCTGCCGGTGACCCGGAACGGGAAACTGGCGGGCATCCTCAACGAGCGCGACATCCGCCTGTTCCTGGCCGCCGGCGCCGCCGGACGCGAACTTTCTGCCATCACCGTCAGCGAGATTCACCTGGAGCAGCCCTATGTGGTGGATCTGGAGGAGAGGCTGGATATCGTGCTGTTGGGCATGGTGGAACGACGCGTCGGCTCCGTGCTCATCACTTGGCACGGCCGCCTGGCCGGGGTGTTCACCACCACCGACGCCTGCCGCAGCTTCGCCGAACACCTGCGCGAACAGTTCAACCCGCCGGGGGGCGACGAAGCGGCGTGACTGCAGTGAGTAGTTAGTAGTAAAACGCTCATTCCGTCATACCGGAAAGCGCAGCGCGCTTATCCGGTATCCATGCCACCGTTAAGCAAAGACTGGATGCCGGATAAATACTTCGTATTTTCCGGCATGACGCTACACTTAATCTACTCACTACTCACTACTCACTACTCACTACTCACTATGTGTTCCCTGTGGCTTTATGCCGTTGCCTTTATTTTTGAGATTGTTCCTTTTTCTCAAAACTGAAGATCAGGAAGACGCCGGTAGCGAACTGGTTGGGTGAGCCGTGCAGTGAGACGATGGGGCTGTCGACGGCGTCGCCCAGCAGGCGCTTGTAATCGGCATGGACCAGAACGGCCCAGCGCCGGGTCAGTTCGTAGTTGCCGGTGATGCCGATACCGGCGTTCTTGAGTCCGGCCCCGGCGTTGAAACGCGGCATGCCGGAAGCCAGTGATTGCGCGGGAGTGATGCTGAAAAATTCGCTCATGTAGTTGTTGTCGGCCCAGGTTGTGTTGATGGATGAGGAAACCGCGGCCTTGTCCGTTTTCAGAAGCACCAGGCGTACGTCACCGATGACCCTGGTGCCCGAATGGCCGCCGGCAACATCGTGGAAGAAGCGGATCCGGGTGCGCGTGGGCCCCGCGCTGTAACTGCCGAAAACACCCAGTTCGACGCTGGTGCCGATATTGCCAAGACCGGCAAGTGCCGGATTGTCGTTTTCGTTCCTGCCGAAATCGATTTTCAACAGGGGACCGGCCCGGAAATGTTTTTCGTGAACGGTGGGATTGAAACCGAAAAAGTTGACACGGAGATTATTGTTGTCGACCTCGATCAGATCCTTGTAACGGAATGAGACCAGAGGCAGGGCCTTGATCTTGTAATCGTCGGAACCTTCGTAATCCGGGCTGATCGTCGGCCCCAGCCCGAGCCTGATATTGGTCACGCCGGGAAACAGGACGTCGGTGATATTGCCGACGGAGTCACTCACTTCGTCAAGGATGTCGGTGGCTATCTGGGCATGCGCTCGGGGCAGTCCCAGGCACATCCATACGATAATGCATAGCACACCCTGTTTCATGCGCATGGGTTCACCTCGCTGATGAAAGGCGGTACAGGCTAATAATAGCGAATTATCGACGTGAAAATCCCGTGAATCGTGAGTCGCAAATCGCAGGTGTTGCCCGGTCTGTCCGGTCAATACAGCATATCCGTCACGATTCACGAATTGCCTCCTGATTGTCCTCCGTATTCTCCTCGATTTGCGATCTCTACACGAGTCGCGGTGGTGAGGGATGGTAGCCGGAGGGATTGGTGCGCCGGGTCAGCAGGTGGCGGATGCGCCACTGGGACTGCTTGTCGACGTCTTCCAGGAATTCCAGTTTGTCATTGAGCTGGCGGGCCACGGCACGGCCGTCCTGGAACAGGATACGGTTGGTGGGCACCGCAGGGACCCGGTCGCCCGGCAGGATGATACCCACCAGGTTCAGGGGATCGGTGGCGGAAATCAGGATCGGCGGCGCAGCGGCCGCGGGCCGTTCCTGCTTGCGCAGCAGGCCGACTGCCTCGGGCAGGGCGAACTGTTCACCGGCGAAACCCTCCACGAAACGCCCGCCGCGGATTTCGCCGCGGGCCTCCATACGGCGGTAGACATACAGCAGTTCACGCCAGGGCGGCAGCAGGCTTTCCCGTTCCAGGATCTTGCGAAAGACCACGCCGTAGCGGTGCAACAGCACTTGGGCAATATGTTCCAGGGTCTCCAAGTCGGTGCTGAACCAGCCATTGCTGTCCGCCGGCGATTCCGTCGCTCCCGCCGCCAGCAGGGACCAGCGACCGGCGTCGTCGATACCGCCGGCGGCCGCGCCGCGCCGCCGGCGGCCGCGGCGGGAGAAACCGGGGCGCTGGCCGGCGGGAACGATGAGGGCGCGCAGGCCGGCGAAGCTGTCCGAGGTCACCCGTCCCGCTGCAGCCAGTTCCGCCAGGGAGGTTTCCGCCTGGGTGCGGAGCTGGCCGGTATCCCGCACGATATCGATAAAAAAGGAGGCCCCGCGCTGCTGCAGGTATTCCAGCACTGTTTGCGCCGATGACGACAGCCGCCGGGTGTCCGCGGCAGCGTCGGGCTGCAGCCGCTGCCAGCAGGCCGCGCTGTCGCGGCTCACCAGGGTCACGGGGGTATTGCGCAGCAGGACCGCCTTGCTGCCGCCGCTCTGCTCGTCACCGACCGGCCGGGTCTGCAGGCGCAGCCACTGCAGGCGGCCGCTGCCGCACAGGCGGTCCAGCATGGCGGGACTGTAATCGCGCACGCGTCCGGGCAGGATGTCCCGTTCCCAGGCGCCGGCGGCAATGCAGCAGCCTTCCAGGCGCTCGATGACCGCCGGCACCGCGTCCTCGCCCCGGGGCGGATCGGTCAGGCCGTGCCAGGCGAACAGGAAACGCATGCAGGCGGCGGCACTCACCGGGCGGATTTCGCTGCGCAGGGAGCGCAGGGTATAGCGGTGCATGCGCGCCAGCAGGCCGCGCTCGCACCATTCTTCCGGGCCGTCCCGGGTCGTGAAGCGGCCGCGCATGACGAAGCCTTCCTGTTCCAGCGCCGCCAGGGCCGCGCGGATTTTCGAGTCCTGACACAGGAACAGCGCGGCAAGGCTGTGTTCGGTGACCGGCCCGCTGCCTTCCAGGCGTCCGCGCAGCAGTTCGCGCAGCGCTTCGTCACCGGGCCATTCCCGCTGCGCAGCGGGACCGGCCGGGGCGATGGCCGGTTCGAACCATGCCGCTGTGAATACGGACTTGAGCTGGGGCAGGCGCTCGGCGCAGACCCAGTAGCGGCGGCCGCCCGCGTTCATGACGGTGGCGCGCTGCTGTGCGATCAGTTCAGGCAGCCAGTGCCGGCACGGTTCGCCTTCCTCTTCCGTAATGAAACCCAGCAGCAGGAGCATATCGTGCAGGTCGTCGGGTCCTGCCGGTGCGGGCCAGGCTTCCTCCCGCACCCGGCGTACGGCTTCCGCGGACAGGGTGCCCAGGATCGCGGCTTCCTCCGGCGCCGTGAAGCGCCGCGTGGACACGGCCCGGGTACGGCGTTCCTCCGCCGGGGCGTCGTCGAGGAAGGCGTAGGGCCGGGCCCCCAGGATCTCCTCGGCAATGGGCGAGGGTGCACCCAGATCGCGGCAGTGCACCTGCAGTTCTCCGCGTTCCAGGCCGGTGAGTATGCGTTCCAGGCCGGTGATGTCCATGACGTCGTGCAGGCAGTCGCTGACGGTCTGGTTGACCAGGGGGTGATCGGGCACCTCCCGTTCGCCCGCCAGGTTTTCCTGGCAGGCCAGTTGATCCGGAAACACCACCGCCATCAGGTCCTCGGCGTCCATGCGCTGGAACTGCGGTGGCACGCGCTTGCCGGCGTTGTTGCGGCGTATGGCCAGGGCCACCGAGGCATTCCAGCGCCAGTGGGTCATGAACATGGGCGCCGCCAGCATGGCCTGGATCACCACATCCCGGGCCGAGCTCGAATGCAGGTAGCGGGCCGCCTCCTCCAGGGGGAAGCTGTGGGTGGGACCCAGGGACAGGACGATGGTGTCTTCCAGGGCCGCCGCCTGCAGCTCGAAGTTGAACTGCCGGCAGAAGCGCTTGCGCAGCCCCAGTCCCCAGGCGCGGTTGACGCGGGAGCCGTAGGGGGAATGGATCACCAGGTGCTGATCGCCGGTGTCGTCGAAGAAGCGTTCGAACACGATGTCTTCCCGGGTGGGCAGGCGGCCCAGGGCCGCCTTGGCCGCCGCCAGGTAGTCCGTGAGTTGGGTGGCCGCGGCGGCTTCCAGTTGCAGTTCGTCTATCAGCCAGTCCCGCGCCCTGGTTGCGCTCTCGTCCAGTTTTTCGTCCAGGCGCCCGCGCAGGCGCGAGACGGCACGACTGAGTTCGTCGGAGCGGCCCGGTGCCTCACCGAACCAGAACGGGATATTGGGTGGCTGGCCGTGGGCGTCCTCGACGCGCACCTTGCCGGTTTCCACCTTGCGGATGCGGTAGGAGGCGTTGCCCAGCTGAAAGATATCGCCGGGCAGGCTTTCGAAGGCGAAGTCCTCGTTCAGGGTGCCGATGAACAGCCCCGCCGGTTCCAGGATGACGTCGTAGTCGAACTGGTCCGGGATGGCCCCGGCGTTGGTCACGGCGGTGAGCTTCGCCCCCGGGCGCGGTTTCAGACGGCGGTTGACGACATCCCGGTACAGGTAGCGGCTGCGCCGGCCGCGGCGTACGGAAAAACCCTGGGCCAGCATGTCCAGCACCTGGCCGAAGACAGTGCGGTCGAGGTCCTGGTACGGCCAGGCCCGGGACAGCCGCGTGTAGAGTTCCTCCTCGTCGCAGTCGCCGCAGGCCACCTCGGCAATGATCTGCTGGGCCAGTACGTCCAGGTGGCCGGAGGGGATCTGCAGGGCGTCCAGTTCATCGCGGCGCACCGCGTCCAGCAGGGCGGCGCACTCCACCAGGTCGTCCCGGGACAGGGGGAACAGTCGCCCTTTGGGCATGGCGCCGAGACGGTGGCCGGATCGGCCGACCCGCTGCAGGAAGGTGGCGATGGCGCGCGGCGAACCCAGCTGGCAAACCAGATCCACGTCACCGATATCGATGCCCAGTTCCAGGGAGGCCGTCGCCACCAGGGCCTTGAGTTTTCCCTGCTTGAGGCGCTGTTCGGCTTCCAGGCGGTGTTCCCGCGCCAGGCTGCCGTGGTGGGAGGTGACGTGTTCCTCGCCCAGGCGTTCCGCCAGGAAGCGGGCCGCCCGTTCCGCCAGGCGCCGGGTATTGACGAAAATCAGCGTGGTGGTGTGTTCTTCAATCAGCTGCGCCAGGCGATCGTAAAGGGTTTCCCAGACCTCCCCGGCCATGACCGCCTCCAGGGGTGCGGGCGGGATCTCCAGAGCCAGGTCCCGGTCCCGCACGTGGCCGCTGTCGATGATGGCGCAGTCCTCGCCGCGGTTGCCCAGCAGGAAGCGGGCGATGGCCTGCACCGGCCGCTGGGTGGCGGACAGGCCGATGCGCACCAGCGGCTGCTGAGCCAGTGCCTGCAGTCGCTCCAGGGACAGGGCCAGGTGGGTGCCGCGCTTGTTGGCGGCCAGGGCATGGATCTCGTCGACGATGACGGTGCGCACCTCTGCCAGCATGCGCCGGCCGGAATCCGAGGTCAGCAGGATGAACAGGGATTCCGGCGTAGTGACCAGGATATGCGGCGGCTCGCGCCGCATGCGGCTGCGCTCCGCTGCCGTGGTGTCACCGGTGCGCACCTGGGAACGGATGCCGTGGGCGGGCAGGCCCAGTTCATTCAGGGCGTCGGCGATGCCGCACAACGGCAGTTCCAGGTTCCTGTGTATGTCGTTGGACAGGGCCCGCAGCGGCGACACATACAGGACCCGGGTGGCGTCGGGCAGGCCGTATTCCTGGTCCTCCCGCACCAGCGCGTCGATGACGGCAAGGAAGGCGGCCAGGGTCTTGCCGCTGCCCGTGGGGGCGGCGATGACGGTGTGGCGGCCCTGGCGGATAGCCGGCCAGGCCTCGCGCTGGGCCGGCGTGGGTGCGCTGAAATTGCGCTCGAACCAGGCCTGGACGGCGGGATGGAACAGCTCAGCCATGCTGCGCTCGCAGCAACGCCATGGTCACTGGAAACGTTTGACCAGGGCCTGGAAACCGGCGCTGTAGACGTTGCGGACGGCGGCCATGGCATCCTTGGCGGAAGTACCCTTGGCGGCGTCGAAAGTCGCGGACCAGACCACCCGGGACAGGTTGTCCCCGGCAGGCAGGACCTTGAGCGTGGACAGATATTCCGTCACCGGCAGCGGTGAATCCTGGATAGTGTAGGTATACTTGCGGTTGGCCGGGTCGCGATTCACCAGCTGCTCCGTAATGGTGCCCCCGTCCTTCAGCTTCAGCACGCGCGTGTCCCCGGCCCGGGTGCCGGTGCCGGTCACGGTTTCACTGACTACACCGGGGTGCCACTTGTCGAGGCTGCCGAAATCCCCGATGAGATTCCAGACGGTATCGGCGGAGGCGGTGACCATGACCTGCTCGTTCACCGACAGGTTGCCGGCGGCAAATACGGGCAGGGCGGCGCAGGACAGGCAGAGGATAACGAATGACGACAACGACTTGATGCTCATGACGGGCTCCCGGGTTGGGACATGGACTACGATGCCTATTCTAGCGTTTTGCACGTGATTCAAAAACTGCAATATAGCCACAGAGGACACATATTTACAGGCGTGAATAGTAAATAGTGAATCGTGAATAGTTGTACAGACACCAACAGAACGGGCAATTCCGCTTTTACTATTCACAATTCACTATTTACCATTCACTGCTGTTATCTGTGGCCTACAAAATTAAGGTGTAAACAATGGGTTGGTTTTCGAGGCAGGCTGATTTGGAAGTGGGGCAGGAAGCACCGGACTTTGATTTGCCGGATCACAATGGCAACCGGCACAGGCTGGCGGATTACCGCGGGCGCTGGGTGGTGCTGTATTTCTACCCCAAAGACGACACGCCGGGGTGTACCGCCGAGGCCTGCGGTTTTCGTGATGACATCACGGAACTGCGCGGACTGGGGGCGGAAGTGCTCGGTGTCAGTACGGACGACGGCGCCAGTCACGCCCGCTTCGCCGCGAAGTTCGGCCTGCCGTTTCCCCTGCTTGCCGATGCGGGCGGGAAAACGGCACGGGCCTACGGCAGTCTGCTCTCCGTGGGGCCGCTGAAAGCGGCCCGGCGGCACACCTTTCTCATTGATCCCGGCGGCCGGCTGGCCCGGATCTGGCGCAAGGTGGAGGCGAAACGCCATGCCGCCGCCGTGATCGAGGCCGTGCGCACGTCCGCCGCGGCCTGAAACGGCAATCCGGGGTGCCGTTTTATCTCGTCAAGCACATTCACATCGGCCTGGCCGGCCTGACCATTCTGTCGTTTACCGCACGCGGTGTGTTGATGCTGCGTGGTTCCGGACTGCTGCGCGCGAAATGGCTGCGCATCGCCCCCCATGTCCTCGACACCCTGCTGCTGCTCAGCGGGTTGATCCTGGCTCTGTACTTGTTCGGCGCGGGGTTTTACCGCCAGTCCTGGCTGGCGGCCAAGCTGCTGGCGGTCGTGGCGTATATATTCCTGGGCAGGCTGGCGTTGAAAACAGGCCGCACCCGGTTCCACCGCCGTCTGGCCTTCGCCGGCTCCCTGCTGCTGCTGGCGTACATCGTCGCGGTGGCCGTCAGCAAGTCGCCGTTGCCGTGGTAGGCGATCGGCAGGCCGCGGTGCGCGCCTGATCCTCCAGGCGTTGCATCATGAAACCGCGATCCTTGAAGTAGTAGGCCAACGCCATGCGGTGGGCGGTGAAGAAATCGTCCAGTTTCACCACCTGTTCGCTGCCGTCGGGCCGGGTGATGCGCCAGTTGACGCTGGGATCCCAGAGCAGGTTGGCGGGCAGGATGCCGTCGCGGTACTCGGTGATGCGATCCTGCCTGTTGACGGGAAAGACGGAGAGCGAGTTCCGGAACCAGTCGCCCGTATCGATGGTGATGCGCGCGGGGGTGACGCGGATGTATTCATGCCTGACCGAGGGCATGATCAGGAAGGGGATCAGCAGCGATATGCCGAACACGGCCAGCGCCGGCCTGCCGCCGGCACGGCCGCGCCGCAACAGCCACACAAGAAGGCTGACCGCGGCCAGGAAACAAAAGACCATGCCCCAGGCCAGGACCCGTTCCCGGGTGCTGCTGACCAGCATGCTGCCGTCGGTACCCACGTAGATGCTGGCCGCATAGAACTTGTGCAGCAGCGACTCCAGTATCCCCGGATAGCCGTTGTTTAACATCCTTCCAGCATAACCCCGTGCCCCCGTACTGGGAAGCAGAAGCAATTAAAAGCAATATAAACAAAGGCCTGGCAATCAGGCCCGCGTGGCGGCCGGAACGTCTTTACGTAACTGCAGGTGAATAAACGATTATTCTTGATATTGGTCAAACCAAAGGTAATCAGGACTCGTATAGTGTAGCGACAGAAAGACTTCTTCGTGGGCGGATAAGCTGTGGAACCGGAAATCCTACAATCAGACGCGATTAGTGACGTACCCTTTCAGACGGCTTCCCAGGATATCTGGGACAGCAAATACCGCCTGAAGGCAGCGGCCGGCAAACCCGTTGACAAAACCGTCGACGACACGCTGCAACGGGTGGCGCGGGCGCTGGCGGATCAGGAATCCGGCAGCGAGGCGCGCCGGCATTATTACCGGGAGTTCCTGTGGGCGCTGCGCCGGGGTGCGCTGCCGGCGGGCCGCATACTGGCCAATGCCGGGGCCCGGGACTACAAGGCAGCCACCTCTACCATCAACTGTACCGTCTCCGGCAGCATTCGGGATTCCATCGACGACATTCTCGACAAGCTGCGTGAGGCGGGGCTGACCCTGAAGGCGGGTTGCGGCATCGGCTATGAGTTTTCCACCCTGCGGCCGCGCGGTGCCTACGTCACCGGCGCCGGGGCGCATACTTCCGGTCCCGTCTCCTTCATGGAAATCTACGATCGCATGTGTTTCACCATCCGTTCCGCCGGCGGCCGCCGCGGGGCGCAAATGGCAACTTTCGACATCGGTCATCCGGACGTCCTGGACTTTATCCGCGCCAAGCGCGAACACGGCAGGCTGCGCCAGTTCAACCAGTCACTGCTGGTTACGGATGAATTCATGCGTGCCGTCAGGAACGATGATCACTGGCCACTGGCCTTCCCGCTCACGGAAAAGGAACTGGAACAAGGGCACATCGACCTGGAAGACACCGAAGCGGTGATCTGGCGCCATTGGCCGCTGACCGAACCCTATATCACCAATGCCGCGGGGGAAGTGGCCTGCAGGGTTTACCAGTGGCTGCCGGCGCGCCGTCTCTGGGACAGCATCATGGCAATGACCTACGACTACGGCGAGCCGGGCATCATACTCATAGACCGGTACAACGAGCTGAATAACAACTGGTTCTGTGAGGAGATCCGAGCCACCAATCCCTGTGGAGAGCAGGGACTGCCGCCCTACGGCAGTTGCCTGCTGGGTTCGGTTAACCTCACCCGTTTCGTGATCGATCCTTTCGGGGAGAAGGCGGCGTTTGACTGGGAGGAATTTCGCAAGGTGGTCCGGGTCTTCACGCGCATGCTGGACAATGTCGTGGAACTCAGCGGCCTGCCCCTGCCGGAACAGCGCGCTTCCATCGAGAGTACTCGCCGCCACGGCATGGGATTTCTCGGCCTCGGCTCCGCCCTGGCCATGCTGGGACTGCGCTACGGCGGCACGGAATCCCTCGTCTTTACCGAAAGGGTGGCGCGTGAACTCGCCGTTACCGGTTGGGAAGCCGCCCTGGAACTGGCCCGGGAGAAGGGGCCGGCGCCGCTCCTGGAGGAGGAATTCGTCGTCACCGAGGCCATGCTGCACCGGCGCCCGGAAATGCGCGATGATGGTTATTCCCCCGGAGACCGGGTCAAGGGCCGCGTCCTGCACGCAAGATACAGCCGCTACATGCAGCGTTTCGCGGATATCGCTCCCGAGCTGGTGAAGGAACTGGCGGAAACGGGGGCGCGTTTTACCCATCACAGTTCCATAGCACCCACCGGGACCATCGCACTGTCCCTGGGCAACAACGCCAGCAACGGTATCGAGCCGAGCTTTGCTCACAGCTATTCCCGCAACATTATCCGCGAGGGGCGCAGCAGCAAGGAGCGGGTCGAGGTTAATTCCTATGAGCTGCTCGCCTACCGGCATCTGGTCGATCCGGAGGCACGTGTTGACGACGGCGAATCCGGCCATCGCCTGCCGGATTCCTTCGTGACTGCCGATGATGTCAGTCCGGAACAGCATATCGCCGTGCAGGCGGCGGCGCAGAAATGGATCGATTCATCCATATCCAAAACCATCAATATACCCTCTGCCATGCCTTTCGATGAATTCAAGCATGTCTATATGCATGCCTATGAGCAGGGTCTGAAGGGGTGCACCACGTTCCGTTTCAATCCCGAGGTGTTTCAGGGTGTGCTGGTGCGGGACAGGGATTTGGAGGGCAGTGTCTACCGTTTCAAGCTGGAGGACGGCACGGAAGTGGTGGCCAAGGGCAGCGACATGATCGAGTATGAGGGAGAAATGCACACGGCCGCCAATCTCTACGATGCCCTCAAGGAAGGCTACTACGGGAGATTATGAGGTACACCGATGGCAATCAAGATAGACAAAAAAATCGTTGACTCCAGCATTGATGCTTCCAGGGATACGGCGTCGCAGCCCGCGGGCGAGACCAAAACGCCTGCCAATGTCGTGCAGATGCATGAAAAACTGCAGCGTCCCGATATGCTCACCGGCGTCACCTACAAGATCAACACGCCCCTCTCGGAACACGCACTCTATGTGACCATCAACGACATTATCCTCAATCCGGGCACGGAGCATGAACTGCGCCGGCCTTTCGAAATGTTCATCAACTCGAAGAACATGGATCACTTCCAGTGGATCGTCGCCCTGACGAGGATCGTCTCCGCCGTGTTCAGGAAGGGCGGCGATATCACTTTCCTGGTCGAAGAATTACGTTCCGTGTTCGATCCCAAGGGAGGCTATTTCAAGAAGGGCGGCCGTTTCATGCCTTCCCTGGTTGCCGAGATCGGCGATATTCTGGAACATCACCTGAAGAGCATCGGACTGATCAAGGATCCCATCGATCCGCATACCAGGAAATACCTGGATGAAAAGCGCAGTGAACACGCAGCGACACGCAGCGAGGATGCCGGAGAAGAATCGACCGACGGTTATCCAAGCAATGCCGTTCTGTGCGGCAGATGCTACACCAGGGCCGTCGTTTACCTGGACGGTTGCCATACCTGCCTGAACTGTGGTGATTCAAAATGCGGTTAACGTACAATCGGATGCACGGTACAACTGGAATGAGTGAAACGAGTCAGGAAGATATGGAAGATTTGCAGGAAATCTTCAACAAGTACGACAGGAACCGGAACGGGACCATAGACTGGGATGAATTCTGCCTGTTGCTGGACGAGCTTGTTGGTGGCATGCCGCTGGACGAAAAGTTGCTGGCTTTTTACCTGGCCGACAGCAAACAAACGGGCGCGATCACCCGCGACGAATTCATCGACTGGTGGCACGGACGGACCCGGTATGGCAGCCACTAGGGCAGGAGCTTAAGCGACAAGCTTAGAGCTAAAGGGGCCGGAATCAGGACTCGCCGTACCTGACTCTAATCCCTGATCCCCGATACCTGCTCCCTGTGCCGGTTCTTGTCAACCGCGCTGGTCCAGCGGGACATAACCGCGTTGCGCGGGCCCGGTGTAAATCTGGCGCGGCCGTCCGATGCGGCGCTTCGGTTCCTCCATCATTTCCTTCCACTGGGCGATCCAGCCCGGCAGACGGCCGATGGCGAACATAACCGGGAACATGTTGATGGGAATACCCATGGCCTTGTAGAGAATGCCGCTGTAGAAATCAACATTGGGATAGAGCTTGCGTTCCACGAAGTAATCGTCCGACAGGGCGGTTTCCTCCATTTCCCGGGCCAGGTCCAGCAGCGGATCGTCGATACCCTGTTTCTCCAGGATGGTGCCGGCCATTCCCTTGAGTATCTTGGCCCGCGGATCGTAATTCTTGTAGACACGATGACCGAAGCCCATCAGCTTGACGCTGGTTGTCTTGTCCTTGACCTGTTTCAGGTAATCCTTGCAGGAGATATTGCTGTCCTGCAGCTGCTGCAGCATTTCGATCACGGCCTGGTTGGCGCCGCCGTGCAGCGGCCCCCACAGGGCGCAGATGCCGGCGCTGATAGAGGCGAACAGGTTGGCCTCGCTGGAACCGACCAGGCGCACCGTGGACGCGGAACAGTTCTGTTCATGATCCGCGTGCAGGATCAGCAGAATGTTGAGTGCCCTGACCAGGTCGGGGTCCACCTCGTAGGGTTCTGCAGGAACCGCGAACATCATCTGCAGGAAGTTGGCACAGTAGGACAGATGGTTCAGCGGGTACATCATCGGCTTGCCGATGCTCTTCTTGTAACTGAAAGCGGCGATGGTGCGCAGCTTGGACAGCAGCCGGGTTGCCTGGATGTCCATGTTTTCGAAAACGTTCAGCGATTCGGGGTAGTAGGCGGAGAGTGAGCAGACCATGGAGGAAAGAATTGCCATGGGATGCGCCGTCGCCGGGTAACCGTCGAAAAAGTGTTTCATGTCCTCGTGGATCATGCTGTGATTGGTCAGCAGCCCGGAGAACTTTTCCAGTTCGCGTTTGGTCGGCAGCTCCCCGTAAATCAGCAGGTAGCTGGTCTCGACGAAAGTGGACTTTTCCGCCAGTTCCTCGATGGGGATGCCGCGGTAGCGCAGGACACCGGCCTCGCCATCCAGGTAGGTAATGTTACTGGTGGTGGCACCGGTATTTACATAACCGTTGTCCAGCGTGATGTAACCCGTGCTGGAACGCAGTTCCGAAATATCAATCGCCTTTTCGTTTTCGGTGCCGGTGACCACCGGAAATTCGTAGTCTCTATCCTCTATGGTCAGTTTCACCTTTTCACTCATGATGGTACCTCTTCTGGTTGCCTCTTCCCGAACAGGTCGGAACGGCGTGGATCGCCGACCGGATATTGATCGGCCGGCGTCGCCTTCGGCAGCATTCCGCAAGGCTGCCGGCGCGCTTGATTGATGTCGTTGATGGGCAGACACACCCCGGAAATACTCCGGTTCGGTTGAAATTTCCCGAACAATTCAGGTGGCCGGCTTCACCCTGATGTCCACGCAGCGTGGAACGAGCGCCTCTGAAACCATGAACTATGGAAGCGAGTGACCCGAAAGAAACCTGTCACCGCGTCTGGTTGGCCGGTAATAACTGGGCATTATTCTAGCACAGCGAAAGGGGGCATCGAAGGGTTTTGCCGCCTTGCCGGGTGTGCATTACAGACATTGAACCTGAGGCATTATGCACGCTTATTGTGCTAATCTTGCCGCTTTGCACCAGAATCAGATATTTAACAATGCCAAAAATACAACCCGCAGATAATACGCTCACTTTCCTGGGCGCTGCCCGTGAGGTAACGGGCTCGTGTTATCTTTTCAGAAGCGGCGGTGTGAAACTGCTGCTTGATTGCGGCATGCATCAGGGAGGAGACGCCGTTAAGCGCCTGGCGAAGGAAAAATTCCGTTTCCGGCCGGCGGAGATTGATGCCGTTGTCCTGTCCCATGCACATCTCGATCACTCCGGCCTGCTGCCGTTGCTGGTGCACCGCGGTTTCGACGGCCCGATTTACTGTACCCCGGGGACCCGGGGACTGCTCGACATTCTGCTGCGGGATTCGCTGCATCTCTATCTCAAGGACATCGAGTACGAAAACAAGCGGCATGATCGCGCGGGGCACAAGCGGCACGTGGAAGCCTTGTACACGGAGGAGGATGTCGACAGGGTTCTGCAGCTGTGCAAGCCGGTCGATTACAATGCCGAGACGGTGATATCGGATCATGTACGCCTGTGCCTGCATGATGCCGGGCACATTCTCGGCGCTTCCATTGTCGAACTGGTCACTGGCGGGAAAGAAGGTGAGAAGAGGCTGGTGTTTTCCGGCGACCTGGGCAATCCGCAAACCTCGCTGATGCCCGCCCCGGAGCAACTGACCGCGGCCGATACCGTACTCATGGAGAGTACCTACGGCGACCGCAACCACCGCGACATGCAGGCCACGCTGGATGAATTCAAGTCCGTTCTGGAAGAAGCGGCGAAGGAGGGCGGCAACGTTCTCAT
>Ga0102944_1000804_pt1 | contig 22715 bp, 28 predicted proteins | sample SalPonD_shore_MG_FD_78172 | JGI IMG/M metagenome (GOLD analysis project Ga0102944, IMG submission 78172) | Salt pond soil microbial communities from South San Francisco under conditions of wetland restoration - Salt Pond MetaG... | ecosystem: Environmental > Aquatic > Marine > Intertidal zone >...
CGCTCAGGAGCGCCTCGCGCCGCTCCGCCGGTAGGCAGCGGAGGACGGCGGCGGCGCGGTCGGGGGGCAGCCCCCGCACCGCCTCCACGGCCCGCCCCGGCTCCTCGCGGGCGAGCACATCCGCCGCCGGTAGCGGGAGCATCGCAGCCAACAGCCGGGCGGCCTCGTCCCGCGGCAGGCCGCCCAGGTACTGGGCCACCTCCGCCGGCGGCAGCCCTTCCAGCACCCGCGCCGCGTCCTCCGGGTGGGCGGCCGCGAAGGCCCTGCCCAGGGCCGCGCCGTCAGCCATCCTCGTGCTCCCCGGCCAGCTCCACCGCGGCCTCCAGGAAGGTCGCCCCCGGCAGATAGACCCGCCCCTGGGGGCAGTCCAGGACCAGGGCGACGCTGGTGAAGGCGACGATGCGCCCCTCGTAGCCTCCCATCCGGACCCGCTGGCCCTCCCGGAAGTGCTGGCGCAGCTGCTGGGTGCCCAGCAGGTTGCGGACGAAGGGACCGGCCCCCAGGCTCACCGCCAGCGCCAGGCCGCCGGCCAGGGCCCCCGCAACCACGGTGCCCAGGGTCACCAGGAAGGTGACGTCCAGGCCCATCTGGTCGGCGCCCAGGACCAGGGCGGTGACCAGGATGGCCCCCTGCAGCACGCGCCCGACCAGGGCCCGCTGCGGCAGGCCGGCGGGTACCGCCGCCGACGCCAGATTGCGCGCCACCACCGACAGGAAGAAGCCGACGGCCAGGATCAGGCCGCCGGTGAGGAGGTTGGGGAGCTGCGCGGCCAGGCGCCCGAGCCAGACCCCGAAGGAATCCAGCGCGAGCACCTGGGCGGCGGCGGTGATGACGGCCAAAACGGTCAGCCAGAACACCGCCGCGCCCAGGATCTCGGGCCCGGCGCCGGCCGCCAGGGGCCGCCGGTGGCCCAGGCCGGCCAGCCCGCGGTTCACCGTCCGCGCCAGGCGCACGGTCCCGGCGCGCAGCAACCGGGCCAGGAGCCAGCCGCCCACCAGCAGGCCGGCGGTGGCGGCCAGGCCGGGCAGGGAGGCCACAACCGCATCCCCCCACCGGGCGAGAGTCGCCATGGCGGCCTGGCCCCACTGGGAAGATGGCGTCATCGCGCCTGCCTCGCTCGCTGCCCGGCCCTCGCCGCCGGGGATAACGGAATTGAAAGACAGCCGGCGTAGGGTCCTTCCCCCCGAGCCCCTCGGAGAATCCAAGCCATGCCGCCCCTCGAGCCAGCGGACCCCCCGGACGCCAGCGCCCGTCTCCTTGCGGGCATCCTCGACAAGCGCCGTCTGAGTGTCCTGTTCCAGCCCATCCTGACCCTATGCGGGCGGGACGTCTACGGCTACGAGGCCCTGGTGCGAGGGCCCGATGAGGGTCCCGTACACGCCCCGGTGCCCTTGTTCGAGCTGGCGTCACGCTATCACCGCCTGACCGAGCTCGAGCTGCTCTGCCGCGATCTGGCCATCCGCCAGTTCGGACGGCTTCAGCTCCCCGGCCGGCTGTTCCTGAATGTCACCCCGGAGGTCCTGCTGGAGCCCGATTTCCGCAGCGGGCAGACGGTGGATTTCCTGCGGCGGGCCGGCATGGCGCCGGACCGGGCGGTCCCGGAATAAAAGGTGCCCCCCGCCGGATGGCGGGGGGCACCGGGCAGCCGCCGGACGGCTACCTGGGCAGGGTGTTGAGGATGGTCTTCTGGTTGGCGAAATACCCCGCCAGGACCTCGATCTGCCCGTCGGTCAGGGAACCGGCCTGCTGGTTCATGGTGGGATTCTTGCGGGCCCCGGAGCGGTAGTCCTTGAGGGCCTGCATCAGATAGTCCTGGTACTGCCCCCCCAGGTGCGGGTACATGGGGATGGGGCTCTTGCCGTTCTCCCCGTGGCAGGACTTGCAGGGCGCCACGCCCTTGTCGGGCAGGCCCTGGTTGACGATCTTGGCCGGGTCCATGACCGCGGCCGAACCGCCGGAGGAATGGCCTTCGCCGGAATGGCCCTCCTGGGCCTGGGCGGCACCGGCCCAGCCGGCAGCCAGCATGCACAACAGCGCGATCCAGATACGCTTCATGGTCGTCTCCACGCGAGCTTGGGGTGATCGGGCCGGTTACGGCGACTGCTGCGAGAAGAAGGCGGCGATGTCCCGGATGTCCTGGTCGCTCAGGGACGAGGCCTGGGCCTTCATGGTGGGATGGTTCCGCTTCCCGGCCTTGTACTCCTTGAGGGCGGAGACGATGTACTGGGCCTGCTGGCCGCCCACCCTGGGCACGTGGTAACTGGGGTAGACGTTGCCGTAGGTCTCGTCGGCGTGGCAGCCCAGGCACTGGAAGGCCTTTTCCTTGCCGGCCTGGGGATCGCCTTCGGGCTGGGCCTGGGCCGGGGCGGCAACCAGCGCGGCCGCGAGCAGGCCCCCGGCAATCAGGGTTGCAATCCTCATTTCCCCTCCTATCCGTTCGTTGCGATCCCGCCGAGTCGGGCGGGGATCCCGTGGGCGCTCGATCCGGCCGGGCCGGCGGCACCCCTGCGGCTTTATTTCGGGTTAAAACTTTTCGGCCTATAAACTACCCGGAATCCCTGTCGCTCGTAAACTACAAAGTTCAACAAAATAACCGTGTTAGCTATAAAGATAATTACAAATTTGTTTTATTATGTTTTTAGAAAATAATTAAATAGCGATTCTATTCTTTGCGCGGCCAGCCGGGCTCCGGCGGAACCGGACAGGCACGCGCCGGGTCCAAATGATTTCTTTCCGCCCGAGGAGGCTCCCATGCTCCAGCAGGGCGCCCACGCCCCCGACTTCACCGACCCCATCGGCCTCCTGCGCGCCTGCCACGGCCGGGTGGAGCACTTCGCCGGTCTCGCCCTGCGCCTGGCCGACCACCCGCTGGAACCCGTTCCGGCCGAGCCGGTCCAGCAGGCGGCGGGCCAGGTGCTGCGCTATTTCGAACAGGCGGCGCCGCTGCACCACGCCGACGAGGAGCAGGACCTGCTGCCGCGCCTGCGGGCACGCCTGCCCGGGCCGCCCGCGGCCGAGCTGGAGGCGCTGCTGGCGGGCCTGGCCGCGGAGCACGCCGCGCTGGACGCCCGCTGGGCCGAGCTGCGTCCTTTCCTGGAGGCGCTCCGGGACGGCCGGCCGGTGTCCCCCGATGCCTACCGCGAGGCGGCCGCGGCCTTCCAGGCCGCCCAGGCCGACCACCTGGGCCGCGAGAACGCCCGCATCCTGCCCGCGGCCGAGGCCCACCTCACCGCGGCCGATCGCGCCGCCATGGGGGCTGCCATGGCCCGGCGGCGCGGCGTCGGGCAGAATAGGGACGGGTAGCGTCCTGACGCCGGGATTGCCCCAATCCCTCGGCGGGACACTTGCGGCGGGACCAACCGCAGGGGAGGCCGCCTTGCCACCACCCGACAAGCTGGATGCCTTCCGGCAGATGCTGGACGCGGGCCAGGACGGCCCGCTGCTGCGCTACTCCCTCGGCCTGGAATACCTGCACGCCGACCGCCCGGGGGAGGCCGCCGAGCACCTGCGCCGGTGCCTGGACCAGGATCCGGACTATTCGGCCGCCTACAAGGCGCTGGCCCAGGCGGAGGACGAGCTCGGCGAGCACGAGGCCTGTCGCGCAACCCTGGAGAAGGGCGTCGCCCGCGCCGGCGACAAGGGCGACCGCCAGGCCGCCAAGGAGATGGAGGTGCTCCGCAAGCGCCTGGACAAGGGCAAGCCCCTGAGGAGCCGATGACCGCCGACCTGGACGGCTTCGCCCGCACCCAGCTGGCCACCCTGGCGGACGCCGGCCGGCGCCGGGAGCTGCGCCCAACCCGCGCCCTGGACGGCCGCCGGGTGGAGCGCGACGGCGGGGTGCTGGTGGACTTCTCGAGCAACGACTACCTGGGGCTGGCCCGCGACCCCGAGGTGATGGAAGCCGCCCACGCCGCACTGGAAACCCACGGCGCGGGGGCCGCGGCCAGCCGCCTGATCACCGGCGACCACCCCGAGCACGCCGCCCTGGAGGCCGAGCTGGCCGCTCTGAAGGGCAGTGAGGACGCGGTGGTGTTCGGCAGCGGCTTCCTGGCCAATCTGGGCATCCTCACCGCCCTCGCCGGCCGCCACGACCTGATCCTGGCGGACCGGCTCAACCACGCCTGCCTGGTGGACGGCGCCCGCCTGTCCGGGGCGCGCGTGCTGCGCTACCCCCACGCCGACCCCGCGGCCGTGCGTGAGCGCCTGCAACGCTACCGCGCCGACCACCGCCACTGCCTGATCGTCACCGACGGCGTGTTCTCCATGGACGGCGACCTGGCGCCGCTGGCCGAGCTGGCGGCGCTGGCCAGGGAGTACGACTGCTGGCTGATGACCGACGATGCCCACGGCGTGGGCGTGGTGGGCGACGGCGCCGGCAGCACCCGCGCCGCCGGCCTGGGCGCCGACGAAGTGCCGCTGCAGATGGGCACCCTGTCCAAGGCGGCGGGCGGCTACGGCGGCTACCTGTGCGCCAGCCGGCCGGTGGCGGAGCTGGTGCGCAACCGCGCCCGCAGCTTCGTCTACACCACCGCCCTGCCGCCGGCCACCGTGGCCGGCGACCGCGCTGCGGTGGCCCGCATCCGCCGCGACCGGGACCTGTGCCGGAGGCCGCTGGCCCTGGCGCGGCGCCTGGCCGGACGCCTGGGCCTGCCGGATCCGGTCAGTCCCATCGTCCCGGTGGTCCTGGGCGAGGACCGCACGGCGGTGGCGGCCCAGCGCACGCTGGAGGAGACCGGCTACCTGGTGCAGGCCATCCGTCCGCCCACCGTCCCCGAGGGCACGGCGCGACTGCGGATCACCCTGCGCGCGCCGCATGCCGAGTCGGATGTGGACGGCCTGGCGGATGCCCTGGCGCCCCTGCTCCCCGCAGCCGCCGCGGCCGGAAGCGCGGCCCGGTGAGCGCGCCGCTGCGCCTGGCGGCCCTGGCCGGCTGGGGGCATCGGGCGGCCTGCTGGGACCGCCTGGCGGTGGCCGGCGCCGAGCTGGCCCCGGTGTGCCTGCCGGGCCACGAGCCGGGGCCCGGCGCCCCCGCCCCGGACTGCTCGCTGGCCGCGGCCGCCGGCACCCTGGCCGGCGACTGGGACGTGGTCATGGGCTGGTCCCTGGGCGGCCTGGCCGCGGTCGAGGCGGTCCGCCGCGGCCTGGTCCGCCCGCGCGGGCTGGTGCTGGTGGCGACGCCGCCGAGCTTCCTGGCCCGGCCGGGTTACCCGGCGGGGCAGGCCCCGCAGGTGCTGGCGGAATTCCGCGCCGGGCTGGCGCGCGAGCCGCTGGCCACCCTGCGCCGCTTCTACACCCTGCAGTTCCGCGGCGACCGGGCGCCGCGCAGCCTGTGGTCGCCGGCCCGGGCCCGCGACCGCTACCTGGCCACCGCGGCCGATCCGGAGGGGCTGGCGGCCTGGCTGGACGTGCTCGCGGCGGCCGACCTCAGCGCCGCGCCACCGGCGCTGGAGCTGCCGGTGCTGGCGATCCACGGCGACGCCGATGCGGTGGTCGACCCGGCCGCACTGGACTTCTTCGCCGCCATGGGGCCCGGGGCAAGCGTTCACCGCGTGGCGGGCGCCGGCCACGCCCCCCACATCACCCATGCCGAGGAGACGGGGAGACGCATTGGGGAATTTGTCCGAGCCCTGCGCTGACGGCCGCGCCGCCGCCTTCGACAAGGCCGCGGTGCGCCGCGACTTCGGCCGCGCCGCCGACCGCTACGAGCACCACGCCGCCCTGCAGCGGCGGGTGGCCGCGCGCGTGGCGGAGCTGTTCGCCGAGCGCGCCGGCGCCCCGTCCGAGGTCCTGGACCTGGGCAGCGGCACGGGCCTGGTGGGCCGCGCCCTGCGGACCCGGGGCGCCCTGCCCTCCCGGCTGCTGGCCCTGGACCTGGCCCACCCCATGACCCGTGCCGGGCGCCTGCCCGGGCACCCCGCCTGCACCGCCGACGCCGAGGCCCTGCCGCTGGCGGCCGGCAGCCAGGACGCGGTGGTGTCTTCGCTCACCCTGCAATGGGCGAACCGGCTGCCGGCGGCGCTGGGCGAGGCCGCCCGCTGCCTGCGCCCCGGCGGCCTGCTGGTGGCCAGCACCCTGGCCGAGGGCACCCTGGCCGAGCTGGATGCCGCCCTGCGGGCCGTGGACGGCCGCGGCGGGGCGGGCCCCTTCCTGCCGCGCGCGGCCATGACCGCCGCCCTGGCCGCCGCGGGCCTGCGCCAAAGGGCCTGCTGGGTGGAGGAGGAGGTTCTGGAGGCGGACGCCCCGCGCGCGGTGCTGCGGGACCTCAAGGGGCTGGGCGCGGTGGACAAGGCCCCCGGACGCGCCCGGGGTCTGCGCGGCCGGGACCGCCTGGCCCGGCTGGAGGCCGCCTACCGCCGCACCTGCGGGGCGCACCACGGGCCCGTGCCGGTGACCTGGCGGGTGGCCTACCTGGTGGCATGGCGATAGGTCCCTACATCGGCCTGGCCCTGGCCTGGGCGGTCTTCTTCGCCGCCCACTCGCTGCTGGCCAGCCGCCGCGCCAAGGCCGCCGTCAGCCGGCGCTGGCCCCACCGCGCCGGGGCCTACCGCCTGGCCTACAACCTGCTCGCCCTGGCCCTGCTGGTCCCGGTACTGGTGCTGAGCCTGGCCGCCGACGGCCCCATGCTGGTGACCTGGACCGGACCCGCCTGGTGGCTGGCCCAGGCGGCGGCGCTGGCGGCCGTGACCGGGTTCGCGGTCAGCCTGCACGCCTACGACATGGATCACTTCCTGGGCCTGCGCCAGCTGCGCGGGCCCGCGGTCACCGACGGCGGCGAGGAACCGTGGGAGCCCTTGCGCATCTCCGGCTTCCACCGCTTCGTTCGCCACCCGTGGTACTTCTTCGGGCTGGTGATCCTGTGGACCCGGGATCTGAACGCCGCCGGCCTGGTCAGTGCCGCGGCCGTCACCGCCTACCTGGTGGTGGGCTCGCGCCTGGAAGAACGCAAGCTGATCGATACCTACGGCGCGGCCTACGCCGCCTACCGCGGCCGGGTGCCGGGCCTGCTGCCGCTGCCCGGCCGCCATCTGTCGCCGGCGGAGGCGGCTGAGCTCGCCCGGCGCGCCAACCAGGGAGCCCACGAGGGGGAGCCGACATGAGCCCGAACCTGCTGATCACCGGCACCGGAACCGATATCGGCAAGACCTTCGTCACCGCCGAGCTGGCCCGCCAGCTGCGCGCCCGGGGGCGCGGCGTGCTGGCCACCAAGCCGGTGTCCAGCGGCTGCGAGCAAGACGCCCAGGGCCGGCTGTGGAGCCCGGACGGGCTGGTGCTGACGGAGGCCTGCGGTTTCAACCCGGCCGACTGGGAGACCCACCAGCGCCTGTGCCTGGAACGCTTCGCAGAGCCCATCTCGCCGCACATGGCCGCGGCCCGGGCCGGGCGCATCCTGTCCCTGCCCATGCTCACCGGCTATTGCCAGAGCCTGGAGGGGGAGGCGGCGGATGCCCTGCTGACCGAGGGGGTGGGCGGCGTCATGACCCCGCTCACCGACAGCGCCACCTTCCTGGACTGGGCGGCCGACCTGGGGTGGCCGGTGCTGCTGGTGGCCGGCACCTACCTCGGCACCATCAGCCACACCCTCACCGCCCTGCGCTGCCTGCGCGCGACGGGCGTGCCGCTGGCCGGCCTGGCCCTGGACCGCAGTCGCGAGGAGCCGGTGCCGGCGGAGGAGCTGCGCCGAACCCTCGAGTTCTTCGAGCCGGACGTACCCATGGCCATCGTGCCCCGCGACGGCGAAATGCCCGACCTGTTGACCGCTTTCGGCCTGGATGCCGACGGCTAGTCCCGGGCCGATTCCGGCAGGGGGCTTACCGCGGAGACGCCGAGGGCGCGGAGTACGGCGACGGCGGGCTAACCACGGAGGACACGGAGAAAAACGGTCATCGCGAGGGCCCGCAGGGCCCGTGGCGATCTCCCGGAACGCAGGCTTCGTTAGTGAGATTGCTTCGTCCTGTCGGACTCGCAATGACGGCCTCCCATCCGCCGTTCTCCGTGACCTCCGTGGTCCAATCCCCCTATCCGGCGCCCGTACCCATCCAGCCCCATGCGCAAAAAGGCCGGGAACCCAGGGTTCCCGGCCTTTGCCGTCACTGAAAACTGCAAACTTAAAACTGAACACTGCCGCTAAGCCGAATCCGGCTGGCTGAGGTAGCGCCGCAGCCAGGCCTTGGCGCGACGGCGCAGCTGGTCGCGGATGCCCGGGGACAGCTGGCCGTCCTTGATGGCGTTCCAGTAGCGCACGGCGTCCTCCAGCCGCGCCTCCTCCTCCACCTCGCGCATGCTCAGGGCCTCGCCCAGGCGCCGCACCAGCCGCAGATCCTCGAGCATGCGGTAGGCGTAGGAAAGGCTCCATTCGCCCTCGCCGCGCAGGCGGTGGGCCGCCTCCAGCAGCACCAGGGCGTGGCGCAGCATGGCGCCCACGCCGTAGGCGACGCTGCGCCGCTCGCCCTCGGCGTAGGCCGCGATCAGCTGGTCGGCCAGGCCGTCGGGATCCACCCCGGCGAGATCGTCACGGCCGGGGGTGGGGCGCTCGTAGGACAGGCCGTTGTAGTCGCCCATCAGCTGGCGGATGCGGTGCTCCCGCAGGCGCTTGTGGCGCAGCCATTCCTGGTACTGCAGGGTGTGCTCGGCCTTGATGCGCGCCTCGCGCACGCTGGAGGCCTCCTCGAACGGAACCTCCACCCGCACCCCGGAGACGCCGTCATTGAACGCCACCTGGTACAGGCCACGATGGGGATCCCGGATGGCCATGCTCATGATTTTCGGTGATTGCTGGGGCTGCGCCATCGCCATGGCTGGTCTCGCCTCCTGGCTCGCTGGGGAACCGCCTCCCGCCTTTCTCTCAAGATCGCTCAACCGCCCGGGGCATTTCAAGCGAAACCCGCCAAGGGCCCGCCACGCCGGAACTTACGCGAAGGTCTCGCGCACCACCCGGCCCAGGGCATCGGTCAGGCGCTCCAGCTCGCCGCCGGAGATCACCAGCGGCGGGGTGACGTAGGCCACGTTGCCCAACGGCCGGATCCACACCCCCTGCTCCACGAAGCGCTGCCGCATGCGGTCGCGGGACCATCCCGGCGCCAGCTCCAGCGCGCCCATGGCCCCCTTGATGCGGACATCGGCCACGCCCGGGAGTTCAGCCAGCGGTCCCAGCTGCTCGGTGAGCTGGCGCTCGATGGCCGCCACCTGCTCCATGCGCGGCTCGGCCTCGAACAGGTCGAGGGAGGCATTGGCGGCGGCCGCGGCGAGCGGGTTGCCGGTGAAGGTGGGCCCGTGCATCAGGGCCGTCTCCTCGTCGTCGCCGGCGAATCCGGCGAAGACTGCCTCGGTGGCGACGGTGGCGGCCATGGCCATGGTGCCCGCGGTGAGCGCCTTGGACAGGCACAGGATGTCGGGGGTCAGGCCGGCCTGCTCGCAGGCGAACAGCGTCCCGGTGCGGCCGAAGCCAGTGGCCACCTCGTCGGCGATGAGCAGCGTCCCCGCTTGTCCGGTGAGCTCGCCCACCCGGGCCAGGACCTCGGGGGAATGCACCAGCATGCCGCCCGCGCCCTGGATCAGGGGCTCGATGACCACGCCGGCGATGCGGTCGCGGTGCTCGTCGAGCGCCCGCTCCAGCTCCGAGGGGCCGTCGGGCCCGGGCAGGGGCACGCTCAGGTGCCCCTGCTGGGCCAGGCCGGAGAAGCGCGGCCGCAGGTCGCGGTAGGTGTCGGACACCCCCATGCAGCCCGCCGTGTCGCCGTGGTAGCCGTTGTCGAAGGCCACGAACAGATCACGGCGCTCGCCGCGGTTGTCCCAGAACTGCCGGGCCATCTTGAGCGCCACCTCCACCGCCACCGAGCCGGAGTCGGTGAACATGGTGTGGCCGAGGTCGCCCGGGGTGTTCGCGGCCAGGCGCTCGGCCAGGCGCACCACCGGTTCGTGGGTCATGCCGCCGAGCATGACGTGGGGCAGGGTGTCCAGCTGCTCGTGGACGGCGGCCATGATGTGCGGGTGGCGGTAGCCGTGACAGGCCGACCACCACGAGGCGGTGCCGTCCACCAGCTCGCGGCCGTCGGCCAGGGTCAGGCGGCAGCCCTCGGCCCGGGCCACCGGCACCGGCGGCGGGTAGTGGGCCATCTGGGCGTAGGGGTACCAGACGTGGTCGCGGCTGCGCTCGGGCCAGGGCTGTCCCGGCGCTTCCGGGTCGGCGGCGGTCATGGCGGCTCGGTCGTTGGGTTGGCCGGGATCAGGCGCCGGTGCCGGTGCCCGGCACCAGCGGCTCGCCCTCGTCAGCGGCGAGCAGGGCTTCCACCTGGTTGATCTTGGCCCGCTCCTCGGGCTTGCCGGTGACGGTGGAGCGCGGCGCCTGCCGGATCCCCTCCTCGGGGAAGACGGTGGCGGCGACGCGCACGCCGTCCACCATCAGGGTGATGGCCGGGAACGCCTCGCCCTTGCCGGCCACGGTGTGGCGGCGCTCGGTGCGCTCGAAGGGGATGCCCGAGTCGTGCAGCAGGATCTCCACCTCCTCGGGGGTCTCGGCGAACAGGTGGAGGTTGACGTCGGAGTGCTCGGTGACCGCCCCGGACAGCACCGAGCCCACCAGGCGCGGGCGATAGTCGGCGAAGAAATGCATGGCGGCCAGGGCCGCCTCCCGCAGCCGGCGCAGCAGCGCGCGCGCGTCCGGGGTGTCCCGGTACATGCGCAGGCGCAGCTCCACCTCGTCCTGCACCTCCCGGTTGGTGGGCAGGTCCTTGGCGGTGTTGGGGCTGCCGCCGAGGTGGCGGGCGGCCTTGCGCTTGGCCGCGGCGAAGTCCTTGATGCCCTCCTCCACCATGAGGCGCGCGGCCTCCTGGGTCAGCAGGGTGCGGCGGCGGCTCTCGGGACCGGGCATGGCGGGCCTCCTGCGGTGGCGGCTGGGCCTTGGCGGTATGCTATCGTCCCCGTCGACCCTTGGAAAGCCGCCACCCCCGGAGGCAAACGGCCCCATGCTCTGGATCAAGGCCTTCCACATCATGGCGGTGATCGCCTGGTTCGCCGGGCTGTTCTACCTGCCGCGGCTGTACGTCTACCACGCCCAGAACCCCGGGGCGGAGACGGTGGACTATTTCACCAACATGGAGCGCCGGCTCTACCGCGGCATCATGACCCCGGCCATGGTGGTGGCCGTGGCCCTGGGCCTGTGGCTGTGGCTCGGCTACTGGCGCGGCGCCGGCTGGTGGCTGCACGCCAAGGTGGCGCTGGCGGCGGTGCTGGTCGCCTACCACTTCTACCTGGGCCACCTGCGCAAGGTCTTCCTCGCCGGCGCCAACACCCGCGGCGAGCGCTTCTATCGCGCCCTCAACGAATTCCCCACGCTGCTGCTGGTGGCCATCATCCTGCTGGTGGAGCTCAAGCCGGGGGGCTAAACCTCAGCCGGTCTCCTGTGTCCCATTGGACGCGGGGGTTGAAACAGCAGCTCCAACCACGGAGGTCACGGAGAACGGCGCGGGGAATGCTGGATTCGGGCACTGCCGCCGGGGTGCCTGCCCAGCCATCGGGCAGGGCTCGGATTTGGCCTTGTCTTCCTCCGTGATCTCCGTGGGCCAAACTCCCTTTAACGAACGCACCACTGCATAGGGACCGCCATGGCCGAGGAAGGCAAGCCGCTCGTCTACCCCGCCACCCAGGCCGCCGACGTGCTGCACGAGGTGGCGCCGCCCACGGTACTGACCATTGCCGGCTCCGATCCCAGCGGCGGCGCCGGCATCCAGGCGGATCTGGCCACCATCGCTGCCTTCGGCTGCCACGGCGCCGCCGCGATCACCGCCCTGACCGTGCAGGACACGAGCAATGTCCGCAGCTTCCGCCTGGCCGAGCCGGCGGAGGTCGCCGAGCAGGCGCGCGCCGTGCTCGCCGACATCCCGGTGGCGGCCATCAAGGTGGGCATGCTGGGCAGCGCCGACAACGCCCGCGCGGTGGCCGACGTGCTGGCCGACCATCCGGACGTGCCGGCGGTGGTGGACCCGGTGCTGGCGGCCGAGGGCGGCGGCCGCCTGGCCCAGGACGACCTCCAGCGCGCCCTGCACGGCACCCTGTTCCCGCGCGCCACGGTGCTCACCCCCAACAGCGACGAGGCCCGCGAGCTGGCCGGCGGCGAGACCGTCCCCGAGGCCATCGCCGACGAGCTGCTGCGCGAGGGTGCCCACTACGTCCTGCTCAAGGGCGGCCACCGCGATACCGAGGAGGAGGTCGTCAGCGACCGGCTGTTCTCCTTCGGCCAGGAGGAGGCCAGCTTCTCCCACCCGCGCCTGCCGGACCGCGGCTACCACGGCTCCGGCTGCACCCTGTCCTCCGCCATCGCCTGCGCCCTGGCCGACGGCCGCGAGGTGGTGGAGGCGGTGCGCACCGGCATCGATTTCACCTTCCGCGCCCTGCGCGCCGCCTACACGCCGGGCCGGGGCCAGGCCGTTCCCAACCGGCTGTTCCACTGGCGCAGCTGGGAGAACGGGGAGTAAACCCGCCCGGCGCGCGGTCAATCCAGGCAAAGGGGGGCATCATGGGATGGTTCCGTAGCCGCAAGAGTCGCCGCGAATCCACCATTCATTCGGAGATCCGCCGGCTGCCCGGCGGCGAGACCGCCATCGACGTCCGGGGCCAGACCTGCCCGGGCTACCTGCTGGCCATCAACAAGGCCATGGGGCTCTTGCAGACGGGCACCGAGGCCCACCTGCTGGTGGACTATCCGCCCTGCGGCGATGACGTGAAGGCCTGGGCGGACGAGAAGGGCCACGCCTTCCTGGGCTTCACCGAGGACGAAGGCTTCTGGCGCATCCGGGTCCGCAAGTAGCACCCACCACGAGGAAGCTGCCATGAGCGCGGCCATCGACCACCGCCTGGCGCCGGTCCGCGGCGCCTATCTGATTGCCGACCGCACCCACCTCTCCGCCGAGGCGCTGGAGCCGGCGGTGCGCGCCGCCCTGGCCGGCGGCGTGCGCCTGGTGCAGTACCGCGACAAGTCCGACGACGGCGAGCGCCGCCTGGGCGAGGCGCGCCTGCTGGCGGCGCTGTGCCACGAGCACGGCGCCCTGCTGATCGTCAACGACGACCCGCGGCTCGCCCGCGACGCCGGCGCCGACGGCGTCCACCTCGGCCGCGACGACGTGGGTGTGGCCGAGGCCCGGGCGGTGGTCGGCACCGACACCATCATCGGCGTCTCCTGCTACAACGAGATCGAGCGCGCCCTGGCCGCGGAGCGTGCCGGCGCCGACTACGTCGCCTTCGGCAGCTTCCACCCGTCGTCCACCAAGCCGGAGGCGGTGCGCGCGCCGCTGTCCCTGCTCAAGCGTGCGCGCTCCCGCATCGGCCTGCCCATCGTGGTGATCGGCGGCATCACCCCGGACAACGCCGGCCCCCTGGCCCTGGCCGGGGCCGACGCCGCCGCCGTGGTCAGCGGCATCCTCGACGCCGACGACATCACCGAGGCGGCGCGGCGGCTGAACAACCTGATGCGGCTGCGGTGGTGACGGCAGTGTTCAGTGTTCAGTGTTCAGTGTTCAGTGTTCAGTGTTCAGTGTTCAGTGAGGTTTGGGCGGGGCCAGCCTCCCCGGGTTCCGTTCCGGTAGGGCCTTTTCCACCCGTTGGAAGCAGCCCCGGCCAAGCGGCCGTTGGGCCGTTACTGAACACTGAACACTTCTAACTGAACACTTGCGTCCAACGCCCGGGCCGGGATCCAGGCTCCGCCGCCGGAACGAAGGTTTGACAGCTCCCGGGCCCCCTTTTAGCTTGATCCGCTTTCCGGATTTCCACAGGTGAGGCAGACGGCCATGGGCAAGCGCTCGGAAGAGCTGTTCGCGGAGGCGCAGAAGGTCATCCCCGGCGGGGTCAATTCCTCGGTGCGGGCGTTCAAGCCGGTGGGCGGCACGCCGCTGTTCATGGAGCGCGGCGAGGGCTCGCGCATGTGGGACGCCGACGGCAAGGAATACATCGACTACGTCGGCTCCTGGGGCCCGCTGATCCTCGGCCATGCCGCCCCCGAGGTGGTCTCCGCCATCCAGGAGACGGTGGCCAAGGGCACCAGCTTCGGCACCCCCACCGAGATGGAGACGGAGATGGCCCGGCGGGTGGTGGACATGGTGCCGTCGGTGGACCGGGTGCGCATGTGCAACTCCGGCACCGAGGCCACCATGAGCGCGCTGCGCCTGGCACGCGGCTACACCAACCGCGACAAGGTGGTGAAGTTCCAGGGCTGCTACCACGGCCACGTGGACAGCCTGCTGGTGAAGGCCGGCTCCGGCGCCCTGTCCCTGGGCGTGCCCACCAGCCCGGGCGTGCCCAAGGACCTGGCCCAGCACACCCACACGCTGGACTACAACGACAGCGAGGGGGTGCGCGCCCTGTTCGAGGACATGGGGCGCGAGGTGGCCGCCGTCATCGTCGAGCCGGTGGCCGGCAACATGGGCTGCGTGCCGCCTGATCCCGGGTTCCTGCAGACCCTGCGCGAGGTCTGCGATAACCATGGCGCGGTGCTCATCTTCGACGAGGTCATGACCGGCTTCCGGGTGGCCCTGGGCGGCGCCCAGGACCACTACCAGGTCCAGCCCGACCTCACTTGCCTGGGCAAGGTCATCGGCGGCGGCATGCCGGTGGGCGCCTTCGGCGGCCGCGACGAGATCATGAGCCACCTGTCCCCGGAGGGGCCGGTCTACCAGGCGGGCACCCTGTCCGGGAACCCGGTGGCCATGATCGCCGGCATCACCACCCTCGACGCCCTGTCCAATCACCTGTTCGGCGAGCTCAGCGAGCGCACCGCGCGCCTGGCCGAGGGGCTCGCCGAGACCGGCGCCGAGCTCGGCGTGCCCATCGCCGAGAACCACGTGGGCGCCATGTTCGGCATCTTCTTCTCCGACCGGCCGGTGCGCACCTTCCAGGACGTGGCCGACGCCGATGCCAACCGCTTCGCCCAGTTCTTCCACGGCATGCTGGAGCAGGGCATCTATCTGGCGCCGTCGCCGTTCGAGGCGGGCTTCGTGTCGCGCGCCCATTCCGACGCCGACATCGACGCCACCCTGGAGGCCGCCCGCGAGGTGCTGCGGGGCATGGCCTGAACGGGCGCCTGACGGTGCGCCCGGGCCCGTGCTAAACTCCCGCCCGGCGCGTACCCCCGACCCCACCGGGCGAATCCATGGCTAGCGATCCCCAACCGCACTCGTCCCCCGCGGCGGCCCCGGCCCCCACAGCCGGGGCCGCCGCGCGCCCGTGGCCGACCGGGGAGCCGGCGGTGTTCGAGGCGGTGGAGCTGACCTGCGTGCGCCGCGACCGCGTGCTGTTCGAGGGCTTCTCCTTCCGGCTCGAGGCCGGCGAGCTGTTGCAGATCGAGGGCGCCAACGGCAGCGGCAAGACCTCGCTGCTGCGCATCCTGGTGCTGCTGGCCCTGGCCGACGAGGGCGAGGTGCGCTGGAACGGCACCAGCACGGAGGAAAACCGCGCCGACTACCTGTCCAGCCTCACCTACATCGGCCACACCCCGGGGGTGAAGGCCGACCTGACCGCCTTCGAGAACCTGCGGGTGGCCACCGCCCTGGCTGGCGCCGCGGCCGCTTGCGACCCGGACGACGCGCTGGAGGCAGTAGGCCTGGCCGGTTTCGAGGACACCTACGTGCGCGAGCTGTCCGCCGGCCAGACCCGGCGCGTGGCGCTGGCACGGCTGCTGCTGCAGCCCACCCGGCTGTGGATCCTGGACGAGCCGTTCACCGCCCTCGACCGCTCCGGCAAGCGCCTGGTTGAGGGCATGCTGGAGGACCACTGCGCGGCCGGCGGCATGGCCCTGATCACCACCCACCAGCCGGTGGACGTGGGCGACGCCGCCAAGACCCGGATCCACATGGGGGCCGAGCCGGCGCCCGTGGACGAGGCCGGGTGATGGCAGGCGCCTTCGCCGCCATCCTCAAGCGCGACCTGACCCTGGCCCTGCGCCACCGCGGCGAGATGGCCAATCCGCTGGTGTTCTTCGTGGTGGTGGTGTCCCTGTTCCCGCTGGCCCTGGGCCCGGAGCAGGAGACCCTGACGCGGGTGGCGCCCGGCATCATCTGGGTGGCCGCGCTGCTCGCCGCCACCCTGGCCATGGACGGCATGTTCCGCTCCGACTTCGAGGACGGCTCGCTGGAGCAGATGCTGCTGTCGCCCCAGCCGCCCTCGCTGCTGGTCCTGGCCAAGATCCTCGCCCACTGGCTGGCCACCGGCCTGCCGCTGATCCTGATCTCGCCGCTGCTGGCGCTGTTCCTGCAGCTGCCCGGCGAGGCCCTGGCGGTGCTGCTGGCGACCCTGGCGCTGGGCACGCCCACCCTGTCCATGGTGGGGGCCATCGGCGTGGCGCTGACCGTCGGCCTGCGCCGCGGCGGCCTGCTGCTGACCCTGCTGGTGCTGCCGCTGTACGTGCCGGTGCTGATCTTCGCCGCCGGCGCCGTGGACAACGCCGCGAGCGGCTTCCCGGTGGCCGGCCAGCTGTACTTCCTTGCGGCGCTGCTGGTGCTGTCGGTCACGCTGGCACCGCTGGCGGCCGCCGCCTCCCTCCGCATCAGCCTGGGGTGACCCATGTTCCTCTGGTTCCACAAGCTCGGCAGCCCCAAGAACTTCTACCGCCTGTCGCAGGTGCTCACGCCCTGGCTCGGCGCCGTCACCGCCCTGCTGCTGGTGGTGGGCCTGTACTGGGGGCTGGTGATTGCCCCGCCCGACTACCAGCAGGGCGACTCCTACCGCATCATGTTCATCCACGTGCCGGCGGCCTGGATGTCGCTGTTCGTCTACATGGTGATGGCCACGGCCGCGGCCATCGTGCTGATCTGGCGCATGAAGGTGGCCGAGGCGGTGATGCGGGCCTCCGCGCCGCTGGGGGCGTCGTTCACCTTCCTCGCCCTGGTCACCGGGTCGCTGTGGGGCAAGCCCATGTGGGGCACCTACTGGGTGTGGGACGCCCGCCTGACCTCCGAGCTGATCCTGCTGTTCCTCTACCTGGGCTTCATCGCCCTGGAGAACGCCATCGAGGACCGGCGCACCGCCGCCCGCGCCGGCGCCGTCCTGGCCCTGGTGGGCGTGGTCAACGTGCCCATCATCCACTACTCGGTGGAATGGTGGTCGACCCTGCACCAGGGCCCCACGGTGACCAAGATCGACGCCCCCTCCATCACGCTGAACATGCTGCTGCCGCTGCTGATCATGGCCCTGGCCTTCACCCTCTACTACGCCACCGTCGTGCTCATGCGCACGCGCTGCGAGATCCTCGAGGCCGAGGCATCGAGCAGCTGGGTTCGGGAACTGGCGGACAAACGGGAGCACTAAGGGGGTACAGCCCATGTTGGAGGTATTAGCATACCTCAGAGCCCCGCAGCGCTTCGCATGCAAGGCAGGCGAACGCCGGCGTGGTGGACCCACGTCCAGGGAGCCTAACGCCGCAGGCGGAGTGCTGCGGGACTCCCTTCGGGCTTGCCTGTCCACGCCCGTGGACGGCGTTGCGCTTCACTCCTGTAGCGCCACTACACATCGCTTAGCGCGCCTTGCCACAAGCGCGGACAGGCAAGCTGAGGCATGCTAATACCTCCAACAGGGGCTGTTACCTTGCAGGAATTCCTCTACATGGGCGGCTACTACGCCTTCGTCTGGCCTTCCTACGGCCTTGCCCTGCTGGTCCTGCTTATCAACCTGGTGATCCCCCGCTGGCGCGAGCGCCGCACGCTGCGGCGGCTGGCGCGCGAGAACCGGCGCACGAGGAGGAGTGCATGACACCTCGCCGGAAGAAACGGCTGTACCTGGTCGCCCTTGTCCTGCTGGGCGTGGGAGGCGCCACCGCGCTGTTCCTGACCGCCTTCCAGGAGAACATCATCCTCTACCACAGCCCCACCGAGGTGGCGCAGGGCAAGGTCCCGCACGGACACACCTTCCGCGTCGGCGGCCTGGTCAAGAAGGGCAGCGTGAAGCGCAACGAGGAGTCCCTGAAGGTGCGCTTCACGGTCACCGACACCAAGCACGACGTGCCCATCGTCTACGACGGCGTCCTCCCCGACCTGTTCCGCGAAGGCCAGGGCATCGTGGCCAACGGCAAGCTCAACGGCAACGGCGTGTTCGTGGCCCAGAAGGTGCTGGCCAAGCACGACGAGAATTACATGCCGCCGGAGGTGGCGGACTCCCTCAAGAAGGCGGGCGCCAAGGCTCCCCATTCCATGCCCCGGCCGGGCTAAGGACGCCCCTATGATCCCCGAGCTCGGCAACGTCGCCCTCGCCCTTGCCCTGTGCATGGCCCTGATCCAGTCGGTGCTGCCGCTGGCCGGCGCCCATCGCGGCATCGCCCCGTGGATGGCGGTGGCCCGCCCGGCCGCTCTCGCCCAGTTCGGCTTCGTGGCCGCGGCCTTCGCCGCGCTGGCCTACTGCTTCGTGACCAGCGACTTCTCGGTGGCCTTCGTGGCCGAGAACTCCAACAGCGCCCTGCCCGTCTACTACCAGCTGACCGCCATCTGGGGCGGCCACGAGGGCTCCATCCTGCTGTGGACCTTCGTCCTCACCATCTGGACCTCGGCGGTGGCGCTGTTCAGCCGCTCCCTGCCGGCCGAGTTCGCCGCCCGCGTGCTGGGGGTCATGGGCCTGATCAGCGTCGGCTTCCTGCTGTTCATGCTGCTCACCTCCAACCCCTTCGCGCGGCTGACGCCGGTTCCCGCCGAGGGCGCCGACCTCAACCCGCTGCTGCAGGACATCGGCATGATCATGCACCCGCCCACGCTGTACATGGGCTACGTGGGCATGTCGGTGGCCTTCGGCTTCGCCATCGCGGCGCTGCTGGGCGGCCGCCTGGACGCCGCCTGGGCCCGCTGGTCGCGGCCGTGGATCACGGTGGCCTGGATCTTCCTCACCTGCGGTGTGGCGCTGGGGTCCTGGTGGGCCTACTACGAGCTGGGCTGGGGCGGCTGGTGGTTCTGGGATCCGGTGGAGAACGCCTCGTTCATGCCCTGGCTCACCGGCACCGCCCTGATCCATTCGCTGGCGGTCACGGAGAAGCGCGGCCTGTTCAAGTCCTGGACCGTGCTGCTGGCGATCACCGCCTTCTCGCTGTCGCTGCTGGGTACCTTCCTGGTGCGCTCGGGCGTGCTCACCTCGGTGCACGCCTTCGCCAGCGACCCCTCCCGGGGGATCTACATCCTCACCTTCCTGGGCATAGTGGTGGGCGGCTCGCTGCTGCTTTACGCCGTGCGCGGACCGAGCACCCTGGGCGGCTCGCGCTTCTCCACGGTGTCGCGCGAGACCCTGCTGCTGGCCAACAACGTGCTGCTGGTGGTGGCCATGGCCACCATCCTGCTCGGCACCCTGTACCCGCTGGTGATCGACGCCCTCGGCCTGGGCAAGCTGTCGGTGGGCCCGCCCTACTTCAACAAGGTGTTCGTGCCCATCATGAGCGTGCTCATGGTGCTGCTGGGCTTCGGCAACCTGTCCCGCTGGAAGCAGGACAGCGTGCCCCGGCTGTGGCACCACCTGCGCTTCGCCGCGGTGGGCGCCGCGGTGCTGGGCCTGGGCACCGCGGCCATGCTGGTCAGCGACTGGTTCACCGGCAAGCTGCTGATGGTGGGCCTGGGCCTGGTTCTGGCCGCGTGGGTGGTGATCACCAGCGTCCAGTCGGTCTGGACCCAGCTCTCCGACAAGCGCTCCCTCGCCGAGGGCCTGCGCCGGCTGCCGGCGGGCACCTACGGCATGGCGCTGGCCCACATCGGGCTGGCGGTGACGGTGGTGGGCATCACCATGACCAGCGCCTTCAACGCCGAGGAGCGCCTGCGCATGGCCCCCGGCGACACCGCCACGCTGTCCGGCTACACCTTCCGCTTCCAGGGCGTGGACCGGGTCCAGGGCCCCAACTACCAGGCCGCCCGCGGCAGCTTCATCGTTACCCGCGACGGCGACCCGGTGACCGTGCTCCATCCGGAGAAGCGCCGCTATGTCTCCGGCGGCAAGCCCATGACCGAGGCCGGCATCGACGCCCGCCTGTCGCGCGACCTGTACGCCTCTCTCGGCCAGCCCATGAGCGGCGAAGACGGCGGCTGGAGCGTGCGCCTGTACCACAAGCCCATGGTGCGCTGGATCTGGCTGGGCGGCCTGCTGATGGCCGCCGGCGGCGTCATCGCCCTCACCGACCGGCGTTACCGGCTGGCCCGCCGGCAGCGCTCGGCCCCCGCCGCCTCGCGGCACTCCGCCGCCCCGGCCGGGAGCGGGTGAATGCGCGCCAAGCTCTGGATTCCGCTGGCCGTCTTCGCCGCCATCGTTGCCCTGCTCGGGGTCGGCCTGACCATGGACCCCGAGCGGGTGCCCTCGCCGCTGATCGGCAAGCCGGTGCCCGACTTCCAGCTGCCCACGGTAGGGGACCCCGAGCGCACGGTCGGCCCCGCCGACTTCAAGGGCCGGGTCTTCCTGCTCAATGTCTGGGCCTCGTGGTGCATCTCCTGCCGCCACGAGCACCCGGTGCTGGTGCAGGCGGCGCGCAACCACGACCTCACCATCGTCGGCCTGGACTACAAGGACAAGCGTGCCGACGCCCTGGACTGGCTGGAGCAGCGCGGCGACCCCTACGTGGTCAGCGCCTTTGACGCCAAGGGCAAGACGGGCATCGACCTGGGCGTGTACGGCGTGCCGGAGACCTTCGTCGTCGACGCCGACGGCATCATCCGCCACAAGTTCATCGGCGCCCTGAGCCGGGACAAGCTGCGGCAAGAGGTCCTGCCGCTGGTGAAGAAGCTGCGGGGGTCCTCATGAGCCGCCTCCGCCGTTGGACCCTGGCCGCCCTGCTGGGCCTGGCCGCCGTCTCGGTGGGCGCGGTGGCCGGCCCGCCGGTCGCCGATCAGCCGGAGGGGCTGCGCCAGTTCGATTCCAAGGCCCAGGAGCAGCGCTACTGGGACCTCCTGGGCCAACTGCGCTGCCTGGTCTGCCAGAACGAGTCGCTGGCCGCCTCCCAGGCGGATCTCGCCGAGGACCTCCGCGACGAGGTCTATACCCAGATGGTGGACAAGGGGAAGGACAACGAGGCCATCATCGACTACCTGGTGGACCGCTACGGCCAGTTCGTCCTCTACCAGCCCCCCTTCGAGCCGCTCACCTACCTGCTCTGGACCGGCCCCTTCCTGCTCCTGATCATCGGCTTCACGGTCCTGGCCGTGGTCGTCCGCCAGCGCCGCAGGGCGGCCGCGGATGACGGGCTGAGCGACGACGAGCGCGCGCGGGTGGCCGAGCTCCTGGAAACCGAATCGGACAAGGATAAGGGCGCATGATCGTATTCTGGATCATCGTGGCGGCCATGGTGGTCGCCGCCGTCGCGGCCGTTGTTCCGGCCCTCCTCGGCCGCGTGTCGGTCCCCGGCACCGACCACACCGCCACCAACATCGCCATCTTCCGCGAGCGTCTGGCCGAGCTGCGCACCGACCGCGAGCAGGGCAACCTCAGCCCGGAGCAGTTCGACGAGGCGCGCGCGGAGCTGGAGCGAGACTTCGCTCAGGAGGTGCCCGCCGACACCGCCGGCCCGGGCAGCGACCGGCAGCCGGGCCGGGGCCGCGGGACACTGGCGGCGGTGGTTGTGGGCGTCCCGGTGGCCGCCATGCTGGTCTACCTCGCGGTGGGCCGGCCCGGGCTGGTGGCCCAGCCGCCGGCCACCCGCATGGCCCAGCAGCAGTTCAAGCAGTACGCCCAGATGCCCACGGCCAAGCGCATCCCGGCCCTCAAACGGTACCTGGACAGCCACCCCCGCACCGGCGAGGCCTGGTTCCTCCTGGCTCAGTCCTACCGTCAGCGCGACCAGTACGGCGACGCCGTCGAGGCCTTCGCCCGCGCCCACGACCTGGTCGGCGACCAGCCCCAGCTGCTGGCCGGCTATGCCGAGGCCCTGGCCCTGTCCAACGACCGCCAGATCACCGACCGCGCCCAGAACCTGGCCCTGCGCGCGCTGGACAAGGCCCCGGACAACCAGCTCGCCCTGTGGCTGGCCGGCTCCGCCGCCATGGCCGACGGCGACGGCGACCAGGCCTCCCACTACTGGCGGCGCCTGGCCCGCCAGCTTCCGGCCGGCAGCGACAGCGTCGGCATGCTCAAGGGCTACATCGCCCAGGCCGAGGGGGTGAGCCCCGACCAGATCAGCATCGATCGCCCCGAGCCCAAGGCCGTCGGCCCCAAGATCACCGTGCGCGTCTCCCTCTCCGGCAACATGGCGCCGCAGGCCGACCCGGGCGATACGGTGTTCATCTTCGCACGCAGCCCCAGCGGTCCGCCCATGCCGGTGGCCGCGGTGCGCAAGCGGGTCTCCGACCTGCCGGTGGAGGTGACCCTGTCCGACGCCCAGTCCATGATGCCGCAGCGCAAGCTGTCGCAGCAGGACAAGGTGGTGATCGGCGCCCGCGTCTCCAAGAGCGGCCGGCCCATGGCCGCCAGCGGCGACCTGCAGGGCCTGAGCGATCCGCTCACGGTGGAGGACGGCCGGCAGGTCGACATCACCATCGACAGCAAGGTGCGCTAAGGCCCCGCCAAAGACAGCCTAGTGTCCTGTCGCAGAAATTCGTTGCAATTCTGCGAGCCGGGAGGGCGGTCGCCGCAAGGAGCCGGGCCGCAGGCGGGGTCCCTGCCCGTCCAGGGCCGGCGACGCCGCGCCGTCCGCCCTCCCGGCTCGCCCGTCCCGCCCCTGGCCGGCTCCGGCGCCCAGCCAGTTGCCCATGGGGCGGCCAGGCCAGGGGCGGGACGCCTTGCTCCGA
>Ga0102944_1000805_pt1 | contig 22713 bp, 21 predicted proteins | sample SalPonD_shore_MG_FD_78172 | JGI IMG/M metagenome (GOLD analysis project Ga0102944, IMG submission 78172) | Salt pond soil microbial communities from South San Francisco under conditions of wetland restoration - Salt Pond MetaG... | ecosystem: Environmental > Aquatic > Marine > Intertidal zone >...
AGGCCCACGCGGGCCAGACCGACAAGGCCGGCGCGCCCTACGTGCTGCACCCCATCCGGCTGATGATGAAAATGGACTCGGAGGAGATGCAGGCCGCCGCGATGCTGCACGACGTGCTGGAGGACTCGGAGTTCACGGAGGCCGACCTGCGCGAGCGTGGCATCCCGGACCAGGTGATCGAGCTGGTGGCCGCGCTCAGCAAGCGCACGGAAGAAGAAGACGACTACGAGGCCTTCATCGAGCGCATCGCGGCCAACCCGCGCGCGGCGCGGATCAAGCTGGCCGACATTGAGGACAACATGGACCTGCGGCGCATCGCCGAGGTCCGGGACAAGGATCTGGCGCGGACCGCCAAGTACCATCGGGCCTGGCACAGGCTCAAGGCCGCGCTGGATGGCGCAGCGGGCGCGGGTGACGGGGATCCGGACGGTGATGCGGAGAAGGGCTGACTGGGGCGCGAGGCCGGCATGCCGGCTGTCGCCGGCGCCGAGCGCATCGCCGGAAACAAGCGCCGAGCGCGCTTATTCCGGCCTACGGCACTTAGGTTCTTCCGGAAAGGGGCCCGATACTGGCGCGGACGGCGTCAATCAAGGATCGAGCCTGCTCGGCGCATTCACTGACGGAAGTCGGGTCTATGCCCTCCCCTCTATAGTCGATCAGGTTGCGCTTGTGCCGCAGCCGATCAAGCACGGCGGTGCGCCCTGCTTCCAGCCCGACGGTCAACGTGAGCGCCTGGATCGTCGTCCGGTGATGGCCGGGGCTGCTCGTGGATGTTCTGTATCCGCTGGCCCACAAGGCCGCGGTTGCGGCCTGCATGATGGCGCGGTAAGCGGCGTCGAATCGGGTTTCCGCACTGATATCCGTGGAATGTGAATCCGCTACTGCCCGTTCAGCCGACTCCAGCAGGTGGGCAATTTCATCGGCCGACGGTTGATGCTCGATCAGCTGACCTGTCCTGAGCAGGTTCTTCAAGGTCATGCCTGTCTCCCTTCAGAAAAATCTTTTCACTTTTGAGGACGCGCTGGATGAAAGGTGTCTTTCCGGATACCTCGGAACGGAACTGGGCTGGCGTCATCACCACCGGATTGATTTCCCGGCCCAGGTGTTCGTGGAGGCCCAAAAGAAGGCGAACGACGCGCTCGAACGAAAGGTTCCCGATGATGAACAGGTCCACGTCGCTCGATGGGCCCGCCTTGCCGGAAGCAATCGAGCCAAAGATGAAGGCACAGCGGATCGCATCACCAGCCGGCCGCAAGGCTTCACCAATCGTGCCGGCGACACCCGCCGTCTTCTCCACCAGACCCTTCAGTTCCGCGTAGACCGGCGAGGACTCATTGGCCTGGTAAAGGCGCTGATTTCCCCGACGACGCTCGTTCACCAGGCCAGCCTTCTCCAGACGGGCCAAATCGCGCTGCACCGCCCCGCGGCCGATACCCGTGAGCCGGAACAGCTCGGTCAGGTAATAGCTGCGCCCGGGTTGGCCGAAGAAAAGGCCCAGCAAACGCGCGCGGGTCCGGCTGAACAGGAGCTCAGACAATTCATCAGGCATGGTACCCATGTTGGGTACTATAGTACCCGTATTGGGTACGATCGGCAAGCATGCCGAGGCCGGTCGTGAAAGTCCGCCGTACGCCTCGCCGTTTCCACGATGACCGAGGCAGGGGTGGTTTTCCGCCTGAGGTGATGTTCGCGGCAGGGATGCCGCCCCCATGAGAATCCCCTCGCCGGGCCTTGCCCGGCGGTCCCCTTTGGAAAAGGGGACGAATGGCCGGGATCGCGGCGGGGACGCCGCTCCCACATCGCTGCTGGAGGCTAGACTGGGGCAATGATGCGGCGTGCTTTCAAAACTCACCTGGACGTTGCCGCCTGTCACGAGGCGGGCCATGCCCTGGCCGCGCTGTGGCAGGGACTGCGGGTGTTCAAGATCGAGGTGTACCTGGGTAACCCGGGCGCGGGGCTGACGTTTTATCACCTGCCGCCCCGGCGCAATCCCTTCGACCCCACACTGGGACCCGGCTCGGCGCGGGCCGCCTGGCAGGACACGGTCTCGCGCACGCTGCGCGAGGCGCGGGTGGCGCTGGCCGGGCCGCTGGCGGAGGCCCGGCTCCTGGGCAAACCCATGCGGGCGCTGGGCGCCTACGGCGACCTGGAGCACTGCCGGCGGCTGGTGGAGCGCCTCGCGGTGTGCCGGGAGTGGCTTTGCGAGTTCGTCGAGCTGCCGCCCATGGACCCGCAGGCGGTGATCAACCGGGAGCGCGCGCGGGTGCGGCGCTGGGTGGCGCGGCCGCGCACCCGGGCGCAACTCCAACAGCTCGCGCGGGTGCTGAGCATCGACACCACGGTGTTCGGCTGGGACCTGGACGTGATCCTGGGTTACGAGTCGGCGAACCGCGGGCGGCCGGCGCTGCCCTTCCCCAGCTTCGACGAGGCACCGGAGAAGATCGCGTTGATGAAGGGGCGGCAGTCGAGGATGGCTGCGTGAGCCCGAGATAGCATGATCGCGCCCTTCCGGGCGCTCCTACAATTCGCGGCGGGGACGCCGCTCCCACACCCGGAATATCCATCCGGCAGGTTCACGGCGGGGACGCAGTTTGAGGCGAAAACCGCGATGGGTTAGGGTTTGTGCCGTTTGGGGGAGCAGTCATCGCCGCGGCGCCGGGAGTCGCCGCCGGCGGGTTTCCATCACGTGGTCTGAGTCGCCGATCAGGAAGATCCCTTTGCCGCGGGGAAGCGCCCCCATAGGGTCGGTGCGCCCGAACGGCGCGCCGATGAAGCCGGAAATGCGGTACGGGGGAGACTTCCATGCTGGTGTGCGGTGTGGATGGTTGTCCGGGGGGCTGGGTCGCGGCCTCGCGGAAGATCGGTGATCTGGATTTCGAGTTTTCGCTTCACCGGCGTTTCGCCGAGTTGGTGCACGGCGTGGGCCGCTCGGCGCTGGTGGTCGTGGACATCCCGGTAGGGCTGACCGCCGCCGGCGCCCGGGAGTGCGACCGGGCGGCGCGCCAGTTCCTGGGCCGGCCGCGCGCCTCCAGCGTGTTCAGCGCGCCGATCCGCCCCGCCCTCAAGGCGCGCACCTGGCAACAGGCCTGCAGGATCCGCGAGCGCGTGGAGCGCAAGCGCTACCAGCGCCAGTCTTTCGGGATCTTCGCCAAGGTGCGCGAGGTGGACACCCTGCTTCGCGCCGAGCCCCGCCACCAGAAGCGCGTCCGGGAGGCGCACCCGGAGGTGACCTTCGCGGCCATGAACGGCGGGCTGGGCATGACCCATCCGAAAAAGTCCCGCGCCGGGCGCGGGGAACGCCTGGCGGCGATCGAGCGCTGCCTGGGCAGTGGTGCGGTGGCCGCCTACGAGAAGGCCTGCGCGGAGTTTCCCCGGGAGAAGGTGGGGCGCGATGACCTGCTGGACGCCCTGGCGCTGGTGTGGACAGCGCAGCGCATCGCCGACGGCGGGCACGTGATGTTGCCGGAGCGGGCGGAGCGCGATCCCATGGGGTTGAGGATGAACATTCATTATTGAGGTTCGCGGCTGTAAGCCGCTACTACAATTCGCGGCGGGGACGCCGCTCCCACATCGCGCCCTTCCGGGCGCTCCTACAGAATGCGGGTGAAATGGCGAGCGCTGTGCTATAGTCCGCCCCGCTCGCTGCACACCGGTCTGCGCGGGCCTTCGCGGTCAAACCTTTCAAGTCTGTCCCCGATAACTTTTCTTTTCCGCCTGGACCGGACCCGGGTTCGAGGGCCTGAGCCCCGCCACGGGAAGGCAATCCAGGAATCATTTATCCATGAATTTCAATGAACTCGGCCTTTCGGCCGAACTGCTGCGTGCCGTCTCCGATCAGGGTTACGACACGCCCACGCCCGTCCAGGCGAAAGCCATTCCGGTAATCCTCGAGGGGGGAGACCTGATGGCCGCCGCCCAGACCGGCACCGGCAAGACCGCCGGATTCACCCTGCCGCTGCTCAAGCGGCTGAGCGAGGGCCGCCGTCCGCCCGGGGGCGCGCCACGGGCGTTGATCCTTGCCCCCACCCGCGAGCTGGCCGCCCAGGTGCAGGAAAGCGTACGCACCTACGGCCGGCATCTGCCGCTTCGCTCCATGACGATTTTTGGCGGCGTGGGCATGGCCCCGCAGATCAAGGCGCTCAACCGTGGCGTGGACATCGTGGTGGCCACCCCGGGGCGACTGCTCGATCACTGCAACCGGCGCACGGTGGATCTTTCCCGCGTGGAGGTCCTGGTGCTGGACGAGGCGGACCGCATGCTGGACATGGGCTTCATCAACGACATCCGCAAGATCCTGTCGCTGCTGCCGGCGAAGCGTCAGAACCTGCTGTTCTCGGCGACCTTTTCCGAGGACATCCGCCGGCTCGCCGGCGGCCTGCTGAACTCCCCCGCCGTGGTGGAGATGGCGCCGCGCAACACCACGGCGGAAAACATCAGCCAGGTGGTGCACCCGGTGAACAAGGCCGACAAGCGCCCGGCGCTGAGCTACCTGATCGGGTCCAACAACTGGCAGCAGGTACTGGTGTTCGCCCGCACCAAGCACGGCGCCGACCGGCTGGCGCGCCAGCTCGTCGCCGACGGGCTCACCGCCCAGGCCATCCACGGCAACAAGAGCCAGCACCAGCGCACCCGCACGCTGGCGCAGTTCAAGCAGAATCGCCTGCGCGTGCTGGTGGCGACGGATATCGCCGCCCGCGGGCTGGACATCAGCGAGTTGCCCCACGTCGTCAACTACGACCTGCCGAATGTCCCCGAAGACTACGTGCACCGCATCGGCCGCACCGGCCGCGCGGGGCGCGGCGGAACGGCACTGTCGCTGGTGAGCGCGGACGAAATGAAGCTGCTGCGCGACATCGAGCGCCTGCTCAAGCGCGACATCGAGCGCGTGACGGTGCCCGGCTTCGAGCCGGACCCGCGCGAAATGCTGAAGCCCGCAGCCGGCCCGCAGAACCGTCGTCGCGGCAGCGGGCGGCCAGGGGCCGGCTCGCACCGGACCCGGCCCGGCGGCCAGGGCCAGCCGCGCGGGCGCCGCGAGAACCGGCGCAGGGGCTAGGCGGGATTCGCGGGCAGTGACCGGGGGCCGGGAAATCCCGGCCCCCGGTGCGTACACTGGGGGTGCGTCATACCAAACTAGGCATCGGGCCGGAGCATCGCGGGCCTGAAGCGCGGCGATGGTTCTCCGGCCGGAGCGGGAGGAGAACCATGTCTGTGCGCATTCCGCGCCCCATCGCGGGCCTTTCCATGCTCTTGATGGCGCCGGCCGCCCTGGCCGGCGATCTCACCGTCGAGGGCCAGATCGTCTCCACCACAACGGCCAATCCGCCCCTGCAGGTTCAGTCCAGCAAGCCGGTGCCCAACCTGAACGCGGACAAGCTGGACGGCTTCGACGTGGGCGATTTCGCCACGCCCGGCAGCGGCGTGGGCGTCCACTACAAGAACGTGATCGGCACCCCCGGCGGCGAGATCGACCAGGACTGCGCGGTCAACACCGGCTGCTTCGGCGGCGGGGATTCCGCCGGCTTTCCCGTGACCATCACCCAGCCCGGCAGTTACCGTCTGATCGGCAACCTGCAGGTCGCCGATCCTGCCAAGACGGCGGTCCTGATCAATGCCGCGGGTGCGGTGACCCTGGACTTGAACGGCTTTCGCATCTCCGGCCCGGCCGATTGCAGCGGCTCGCCGGCGAGTTGCACGTCCACCGGCGCGGGATCCGGCGTCGATACTTCCACTTTCAACGTCACCGTGCGCAATGGCGACGTGCACGGCATGGGTAGCGTGGGCGTCCACCTCGCGGCCGGCGCGCTGGTCGAAAATGTCCGGGCCACCGGCAACGGTAGCAACGGAATCCAGGCGGCCCAGAACTCCCGCATCGTCGACAGCACGGCGCGCAAGAACGGTCACGATGGCATCATCGCTGACGCCGACTCGGTGCTTACCAACAACGTGGCCGTGGACAACGGCAACGACGGCATGAGCATTACGGGCAGCCGCGCATCCGGCAATACGGCCTCCGACAACGGCATGTTCGGCATCGAGTGTGGCGGGTCCTGCGTCATTCAAGGCAACCGGGCGACGGGCAATGCCGACGTCGGCCTGCGGATACCCGGTGCCAGCACCATCATCGGCAATGTCTCGAATGACAACGGCGGAGACGGCATCATCAATACCTTCGCCGCCGGCACCATTTTGAACAACACGGTGCTGGGCAATACCGGGATCGGGCTGCAGTTGCGCGGCAGTTCCGCCTATGCCCACAACCTGGTGCGCGGCAACTCCGGCGGCACGGTCAGCGGCGGCGTCGAGATCGGCCAGAACCTTTGCGGGACTAACACCACCTGTCCGTAGCCGGATGGAGAGCGCGCGGATGCGGTAAGCTGGTGGTCTGGCCACGCGGACGACGACCATGGCCGAGGACAAGCTGGTCTGCTGGAAGTGCGGGGTGCCGCTGGATGGCGTGCCCATGCCCATCCGGCGCCATTCCAACTGCCTGTCCTGTTACGCGGAGCTGCACTGCTGCCGCATGTGCGCCTCCTTCGACCCCCGCCTGATCAGCAAGTGCAGTGACGAGCGCGCCGATTCCCCGGAGAACAAGGAATCGGCGAACTTCTGCGAGTTCTTCGAGCCCAAGCCCAACGCCCACGATTTCAGCCGGGACAAGTCCGCGGACAAGGCGAAGGCGGAGCTGGAGGCGCTGTTCGGCGAGGGGGAAGCGCCGGAAGAAGTACCGGAACCGAAAGGGGAGGAGCCGCTTTCCGAGGAGGAGAAGGCGAAGCGGGAGTTGGAACGGTTGTTCGGGAAGGACTGATGCCAGGGGTCGTGCCGGGGGTAATCCCCCCGCTCGCTTCGCGAGCGACCCCCTTTGGGAAAGGGGGTGGGTGGCCCTGTTCATTACACCTTTGGGAAAGGGGGTGGGTGGCCCTGTTCCTTACCCCCTTTGGGAAAGGGGGTGGGTGACCCTGTTCCTTCCTTTTCGCAGGTCAGGAGGCGTTCATCCCTTCCTCCCTTTACCAAAGGGAGGTCAGGAGGGATTGCCGGGCGCTGTTGTGGAATAATCCTCGAAAACCAGATCAGGGAACTGTTTCATGAAAAAGTCCATCCGCCAGATCACCGCCCTGGCCTGCCTCGCCGCGCTGCTCGCCGGCTGCGCCTCGCTGGGTCACACCCCCACCGAGAAGCGTCAGGCGATTCTCAAGATGCGCGACGACACGCTGGCCCGGCTCTACCGGGAACAGCCCGCCGCCAGGACCGAGATCGAAAACGCCGCCGGTTACGGGGTGTTCGACGCCGCCAGCCAGAACATCATCCTGGTCCAGACCGGCGGCGGTTACGGGGTGCTCACCGACCGCGACGGCAACACCACGTACATGAAGGTGGGCGGCGCCGGCGTGGGCTTCGGCATCGGGCTGAAGGACTATCACGAGGTGATCATCTTCCGCGGCGCCGGCGATTTCCGCCGCTTCCGGGACAAGGGCTGGGACGCCAGCGGCCAGGCGGAGGCCGCTGCCAAGGGCGGCCAGAAAGGCGGCGCGGTGGCCGGCAAGCAGTCGGTGGATCTGAACGTGATCACCTACGAGCTGCTGGACTCCGGGATCGCGCTGCAGGCCACGGTGGGGGCGACCAAGTACTGGAAGTGGGACGAGCTGAACCGGTAATCCCCCCGCTCGCTGACGCGAGCGACCCCCTTTGGAAAAGGGGGTTTGGTGAATCCCCCCGCTCGATGACGCGAGCGACCCCCTTTGGAAAAGGGGGTTTAGTGAATCCCCCCGCTCGCTGACGCGAGCGACCCCCTTTGGAAAAGGGGGTTTAGTGAATCCCCCCCCGCTCGATGACGCGAGCGACCCCCTTTGGGTAGAGGGGGCATGACAGACATCTTGCCTTTTCCAATGGGAGGCCAGGAGGCATCCCCTCGGGTATAAGATGGGACTTTCATGCCGATGGTCTCCAGGATGGGCCCGCGTGGCGCCGGATTTTCGCTCGCCGTCTTCCTGATGTTCGCCGTCGCACTGTCGGCGCGGGCCACCGCCGACGGCTGCGTCTACGCCAACATCCAGCCCGCCGACGTGGACTTCGACCAGCCGCGCCAGCGCCTGGGCGAGCACGCCGAGCTGCCCATCCCGCCGGACGCCCGGATCGGCGAGATCGACATCCAGCGCCGGCAAATCTCCGATCTTTCCATCCCCGACCAGAACCACTGGTACAACCGCTGGGGCAACGACCTGCACATCCTGACCCGGGAGTCCGTGGTGCGGGCGCGGCTGCTGTTCTCCGAGGGCGACCCTTACGACGCCGACGTGCTGGCGCAGTCCGAGCGCGCGTTGCGCGACCAGGTGTATCTGCTGGACGCCTGGGTGCAGCCGTACCGGGTGTGCGGCAAGCGGGTGGACGTGGCGGTGGTCACCCGGGACATGTGGACGTTGCGGCCGGACCTGGGCTTCGGCCGCGCCGGCGGAAACAACTACAGTTCCATCGGCTTTACCGACGACAACTTCCTGGGATGGGGCAAGCAGGTCAAGATCAAGCACCAGACCAATCCGCTTCGCTCACGCAGCTACGCGCTCTACGACGACCCCAATGTGGCGGGCTCGCGCTGGCACGGCCACCTGCGCGTCGGCAACAACAGCGACGGCCACGAGCATAAGTTGATCCTGGAGCATCCCTTCTATCGCTTCGGGACGAGCTGGGCGGCGTCTTTTACCGGAGACTACAACGACCGCGTCGAGCCCTTCTATTTCGAGGGCGACAAAGTGAACGAATTCCGCCAGCGCACGGAGAGCTTCGAGGCCGCCGGCGCCCGCTCGCTGGGCGTTTCCGGCGATACCGACCGCCGGATTCGCTTCGGCTACAGCTACCAGGACGACAGCTTCGCCACCGCGTCCGGAGACCTGCCGCCGCCGGACCCCTTCCCCGTCGACCGCACCCTGAGCTATCCCTGGATCGGCTTCGAGCTCTTCCAGAACCGTTACCTGGAAACCATGAACCGCACACGCATCCAGCGCGTGGAGGACGTGCAGCGCGGGCTGCATCTCGACGTGCGTCTGGGCTGGTCCGATACGGGTTACGGCGCCGACGTGAACCGCGCCGTGCTCCAGAGCAGCGTGAGCAACGCGGTGACCCCGGGCGAGGACCAGCTCCTGGATTACGGCGTCGAGCAAAGCGGCTGGTACAACGCCGCGCTGGACCAGGTGGAAGACCTCACGGTGGACTTCAAGTCCCGCTACTGGTATGGGGGCGTGCACGAGAACCGCAGCTGGTACGCGGCGCTGGATCTGGGCTGGGCGAAGAATCTCACCGCCGACCAGCGCTTCGTGCTGGGCGGGGAAACCGGGCTGCGCGGCTACCCCTTCCGCTACCAGTCCGGCGACCGGCGCGCGCTGTTCACCCTGGAGCGGCGCTATTTCACCGACTGGCACCCCTGGGACCTGTTCCGCGTGGGCGGCGCGGCGTTCTTCGACATGGGCCGGACCTGGTTCCACGACCGGGACAACGGGCCCAACGGCGGCTGGCTGCGCGACGTGGGGGTCGGCTTGCGCATCGCCTCGGACCGGGTCGAGAGCGACAAGATCCTGCACGTGGACGTGGCCTTCCCGCTGGATGGCGGCAGCGACATCGACAAGGTGCAGTTGCTGGTTTACGGGCAGACGGAGTTTTGAGGCATGTTGCGCCGCGCAATAGCGTGATTGGTGTCACACCCGGCGCGGGCGTATATTGCCGCGTTGGGGGAGGCTCGGTATGTGTCGGGCCCCGCGGCTTTTCGACTGCGGGACCCATCGGCATTCCGTCCCGATCTCCTCGAGTTGCGGCCTGGTGCGGATCACCGGGCCAGTACGTGAAGTACCGCAGCAACCAAGAGGAGGGAAAACATGAACGACAAGATAGCCAATCCGGCCCCGCTGGGCTTTTTCGGACTGGCCATATTCGCGTGGATGGCGAGCATGTCCTACGCGGGATGGTTCGGCCCGGAGGCGCTCAATTCGGACGTGGGCCAGGCCAGCCTGTACTTCGGCGGGCTCGCCATGATGCTTGCCGCGATTTTCGAGTTCCTTCGCGGCCGCGGCTTCAACGCCGTGCTGTTCGCCACCATGGGCTTTTTCGCCTGGGTCTGGACCACCGCGGCCGGCAATGCGCCGGGCGGCGATCCCGCGTACGGCGGCTGGTTCGACCTGTTTTGGACCGTGTTCTTCGCCGGTTTCTGGCTGGGTTCCTTCAAGCGGCCGCCGGCAGTGATGTTGCTGGTGCTGGCCATCGCGGTGACGTTCTTCTTCCACATGATTTCCGGCTTCGGCGTCACCGGTCTGCGCATCGTGGGCGGCTACGTCGGCCTGGCGGTGGGCGTGCTGGCCCTGTACGTGGCCGTGGCCGAGGTGATGGCCGCCGGGGGCGGCATGACCCTGCCCGCCACCGGCGAATCAGGGGGAGGAGGCGCAAGCTCCAGCTTTTAGAAGCCGCGCCGTCAATTGCAAGAATTTGGGGCCGGCCCTGCCGGCCCTTTCTTTTACTGGTCTGGTAGGCTTTTTCGAGTTCCGTTCGGGGAAGACCCATGCGCGTAATCAACGCGGCGACTACGCTGTTGACTGGACTGCTGTTAGTGGGTGGCGCAATGGCCGACGGGCCAGAACCGAGGATCCGGGACCTGGGGATTTCCCCCGGCGTGCTGCCACCCGGCGAGCTGAACGCCATCACGGACGTGGGGGGCGTCACCGTGGGCCAGGTCACGCTCGTCAAGGGCAAGGACGTGCGCACCGGTGTTACGGCCATCCTTCCCCACGAAGGCAACGTGTTCCAGGAGAAGGTCCCGGGCGCCGTTTACACCGCCAACGGCTTCGGTAAGGCCGCCGGATTCGAGCAAGTGCGCGAACTGGGCAACATCGAGGCCCCCATCCTGCTTACCAACACCCTGGACGTAGGCACGGTGCGCGAGGCAGCCACCGCCTGGGTGTTGAGGCAACCGGGCAATGGGGACGTGCGCTCGGTGAACGTGGTGGTAGGCGAGACCAACGACGGGTACCTGAACGACATTCGCGGCCAGCACGTGCGTCCCGAGGACGTGGTGAAGGCCATCGAGTCGGCGAAAACCGGCCCGGTGGCCGAGGGCAACGTTGGCGCGGGCACCGGCACGCGGGCGCTGGGTTACAAGGCGGGCATCGGCACCGCCTCGCGCAAGCTCCCCGAGAGCCTGGGCGGGTACACGGTTGGCGTGCTGGTGCAGGCCAACTTCGGTGGCATTCTCACCATCGATGGCGTGCGCGTGGGGGAGAAGCTCGGCAACTACGTCTTTCGCGACGAACTGGAGGGCGCGAAGGCCGCACCCCGCGCTGAGGAGGAGGACGGCTCCATCATGGTGGTGATCGCCACGGACGCGCCGGTGGGCTCGCGCAACCTGGAGCGCATGGCCAAACGCGCGCCATTGGGAATAGCCCGCACGGGTGGTTTCGAGACGAACGGCTCCGGGGATTTCATGATTGCCTTTTCCACCGCCGACCGTATCCGCTACGCGGACCCCGAAGCCGTCCGGGAACGCCCGCGCCTGGACAACAACCGCATGGATCCCCTGTTCCTGGCCGTGGTGGAGGCCACCGAGGAAGCCATCTACAACGCCCTGGTGGCCGCCGAGGACATAACCGGCCGTGACGGGCATACCTCGAAGGCGCTGCCACTCGACACGTTGAGGGAAATGATCAAGGCGCGCTGAGACGATCTCAAACGTCTCTCTCCGTTCGTCCTGAGCCGATTTCGAGCTTGTTGAGCAATCGCTTCGAAGGACGAGGGACACGCGGAGTGGGGCCCAAGTGCCCCCTCACAAACAGGTTCGCGGCGGGGACGCCGCTCCCACAAGGCCATTCTATCCGGCCGGCCCCCGCGTCGGCCGGACCGCATTCCCGGATCGTGACCCAGGTCAAGCGAACCCGGCGGCCTCCGCTATAGTCTTACCGGGTAGCCGGCCGCGGCCGGCTGGGCAATGGACAACCCGGAGCATGGAACCATGAGCAAACAACTTCTTCTCGCATCGCTGCTGGCCGGCGTATTCGGGCTTTCCGGCTGCGCAACCAACCAAGGGCCCAACGAACAGGCCGGCATGGTGATCGGGGGCGTGCTGGGCGGCGTGCTCGGCCACCAGGTGGGTGGCGGCACCGGCCGCACGGCGGCCACCATCATCGGCACCATCGTCGGCGCCAACATCGGCGGCAACGTGGGCCACAACATGGATGACACCGACCGCATGAAAGCGGCCGCCACCCTGGAAACCACCCGCACGGGTGTAACCAGCACCTGGCACAACCCGGATACCGGTTACGATTACGAGTTCACGCCCACCAACACCTACGAGACCGACACCGGGCCCTGTCGCGAGTACACCATGGACGCGGAGATCGGCGGCAAGACCCAGCAGGTCTACGGCACCGCGTGCCGGCAGCCGGACGGCAGCTGGGCAATCGTGCAGTAAGCCGCTAGAAGGACGGCGACCGCGGCGGAGGGAGAATCGCCGCGGCGCCGCCAGTGGAGGCGGCGGCACCGTGCCCCGCATCGGCGCCGCCGTGCATCAAACCGTCAAGGCCGCGGCCTGGGTGTATCCACCGTGCTCGGCGGCAGGATCGGGTAGCTGACCATCGGCTGCTCGCCGGTGAGACTGCCCAGGAAGGTCACGATGCTGTCGATCTCGTCCTCGCTCAGCTCCGTGCCGAGCTGCGCGCTCGCCATCACCGCTACGGCCTGGCGCAGGTCCCAGGACTTTCCGCTGTGGAAGTAAGGCGGCGTGAGTTCGATGTTGCGCAGCGTGGGCACCTTGAACACGTACTCGTCGCTTGCCGAGTGGGTCACCTGGATGCGGCCCTTGTCCGCCGGGGGCAGGATCTCCGCGCCCGGCTTCTCCACCACGCCGAAGGGCGCGTACTGCCCGCCGCCGATGTTGATGCCGTTGTGGCAGCCGGCACAGCCCCGGTGCATGAACAGCGCCAGGCCCGCCTTCTGCTCGGCATTCAACGCGTTCTCGTCACCCTTCAGGTACTGGTCGAAAGGCGCGTTGGGCGTGATCAGCTCCGCCTCGAAGGCGGCGATGGCGCTGGTGAGATTGCCGGTTCGGATGGGATCCGGCTCGTCTGGGAACGCGGCGGCGAATTGCCGGCGGTAACCGGGGATTGCCTTGAGGGTCTCCACGGCGTGCTCCAGCGTGATGCCCATCTCGATAGGATTGGCGATGGGACCGCCGGCCTGTTCCTCGAGGTCCGCGGCGCGGCCATCCCAGAACTGGGCGGTGTTGAACAGCGCGTTGAACACCGTGGGCGCGTTGCGCCCGCCCTTCTGCCAGTGGTGGCCGATGGAGGTCTCCAGCATGTCCACCCCGCCCAGGCCGATCTGATGGCAGGTGTTGCAGGAGATGTTGTGGCTTTCCGACAGGCGCGGCTCGAAATACAGCATCGCGCCCAGGTGGACCTTGGCCGCCGTCAGCTCGTTGCCGTGGACGACCGGCGGCTCCTCGGGAATGGGCTTGAAGAGCTGCTGGGCGCGGGCCTGGAGATCGTCCTGGGCCGCGGCGGGACCTGAAAGCGCGGCGAAGGCCAGCGCCACGATAAGTGTGATCGAGCGTCGCATCCCGGTTCTCCTGGAACTTTCCTGACTACCCGGTGCTCACTCTGTACCGACGCGGCCGGCGGCTCATTGACCTGGGTCAATCGCCGGACGTGGCCTTGAAAATCACCGCCCGCACCTCCATGTAAGTGTATGAATTCAGAAGAACTTCCTTGTCCAAGGAGGTAATGCTATGCGCCAGAGATGGCAAGACTGGGTTGGCCTGGTACTGGGTGCGTGGATGTTCTTCTCGCCCTGGATCCTGGGCTATTCTGCTACGGCAGTTGCTACCGGTAACGCCCTGATCCTGGGTGTGGCGGTCGCGGTGTTCTTCATCGTGGCGCTCGCCAACCCGCGGATCTGGGAGGAATGGATCAATCTCGCGCTGGCTGCCTGGATTTTCATTGCGCCGTTCGTGCTGCAATTCTCGAACGTCGCGGCGGCCGCGTGGAACCACTGGGTCGTGGCTGTGTTGATCGGCATCGACGCCCTCTGGGCGATGTCCGAGACGGCGCCGAGGGAACAGCACCACGCCGCGTAACCCAATCGTGCGCCCCCATTGCCGGGCGCGACAACCAGCGACGCTTGCGGGCGTTCCCCTTCCGGGGCGCGCCCGTTTTGTCTTCCGTTCCTCCCGAGCCGATTTTAGGTTCCCCGCTGCCGTACGTCCCGAGCCGATTTCGAGCCCTTCGACAAGCTCAGAACAGGCTCTGTCGAGAAATCGAGTCGAAGGACGGGCGCGGCGCGATTGGCGGCGTGGTTCGACTGGTCGCCTCGACAAGCCCGGCGACCGCTCACCACGAACAGGTATTTGCGAATCCCGGCGACCCCCCACCACGAACGGGAACGTGCTCAGGAGCGGCTGGAACCCGTCCTGATCGAGGCCACCTTGCCGCCCGAGCTGGGGTTCTCGCCGTCGTCCGCGGGCACCACCACGACCCGGTTACGACCCTCTTCCTTGGCCTGGTAGACGGCCTGGTCGGCAATACGGAACAGGTCCTCCATGGACACCTCGCGCCCCAGGGGCCGGGCGGTCACGCCCAGGCTGGCGGTCATGGACACGCCCACGGGTCTCATTTCCTCGAGCGCCGCCCGCAGGTTCTCGGCGCGGCGCGCCGCGTCGTCCAGCTTGCAGTGCGGCAGGATCACCATCAGTTCCTCGCCGCCGAAACGCACCGGGAAGTCCTCCTTGCGGCAGCTCCTGCGGATTTTCTCCCCCACCGCGGCCAGCACCTCGTCCCCGGTCAAATGGCCGTGGGTATCGTTGATGAGCTTGAAGTGATCGATATCGATGAGGATCAGGCTGAGCGGGAAATCATGACGGTTGACCTCGCTGAACACCTTGCGCCCGAACTCGGCCAGCGAGTTGCGGTTATAGAGCCCGGTGAGCTGATCCACCATGGCCAGTTCGTAGAGGTGGCGGCGTTGCGCCTGCACCTGGTCGAAGAGCTGCTTGTTGGAGATCAGGTTACTGGCGCGGGCAACGACCTCTTCTTCCACTACCGGCTTGGAAATGAAGTCGTTGATGCCCAGCCGGAACAGCTCCACTCGCCGGTTGGGCTCGTTCATGCCGGAAACGGCCAGGATGGGCATCTTGGTCTTGTCCGGGTGAGTTTCGCGGATGCGGCTGACAAGGCCGATGCCGCTCATCTGGCCCTCCACGAGAATGTCGCTGACCACCAGGTCGTAGACGTTCTCCTGGAAGGCCTCGAAGGCGTCGGCAGCGCTCCTGAAGTGGTCCACCTGGAGTCCCAGGCTCTTGAAAATGCGCAGCATGACGTGCGCCACCACGGCGCTGTCCTCCACGTACAGCACCCTGCCCGTAATGCTGCGGTTGCCTTCCTTGAGGAACCGTGTGGCCTGGTTGAAGAGCCGCTCGATGTCGGTCTTGGGATAGATGTCGGTGGCGCCTGCGGCGAACGCATCGGCACGGACCTGTTTTTCCTCGGTGGAGGTAAGCAGGATCAGGGGAACGCGGCTGTTGCGCCCCAGCTTGCGAGCCTGGCGGCAGAAGTCGATCCCGGTGGTATCCGGCAGCGTCAGCGAAACGCAGACCAGGTCGACCTTCTCGGTTTCCAGCACCCGGATGCCTTCCCGGCCCGTGGAGACCATGAGCGGTTCGTGCCCGGCCTTCAGCACCATGTGGTGCCACAACGCCCTGGAGACCTTTGAATGGTCAACGACCAGGATGTTCATTAAAGGCCCAAATTGTTTCTCATTCCCCAAATGGGCCGGGAATACACCGGTTCCCAGCGCTGTCGGGCGTCCCTGCCTCAATTGGAATTACGTTAAAGCACCCGCCCGCCGCGGCGTTGCCTTGCGTCAGGAAAACTCGCCCGCCCATCGGCGGGACCAGAAGGAAACGGAATGCGCCGGGAAAACCGTGAACTGCGTCACTTCCAGGCCACCGCCGCGCTGGTGGGTCCAACCAGTGGGATGACCTCGGTCCGGCGGAATCCGGCTTCCCGCGCCCAGCGGCCGAAGTCGGCGCCGGTGAAGTCGAAACCCTGGCGGGTCTCGATCAGCATGTTGAGCGACATCAACAGCCCGAATACGTTCTCGCGGCGGTCGTCGTCGATGATGTTCTCCACCACCACCAGGGCACCGCCCTCCGGCAGCGCCTCGAAGGCCTTGCGGATCAGCAGCTTCTTCTCCTCGACACCCCAGTCGTGGAGGATGTTGCCCATGGTGACCAGGTCGGCCTTCGGCAGGGGCTCCTCGAAGAAATTCACGCTGCGCGCCTCCACCCGATCGGCCAGGCCCGCGGCCTCGATGCGTTCCCGGGCGATCGCGACCACCTTGGGCATGTCCAGGGAAACGCAGCGCATGTGCTCGTGGCGCCGCGCCACCTGGATGGAGAGCGCGGCGGACGCCCCGCCCACGTCGCAGAGCGTCTCGAAGGGCGTGAAATCGAACGCTTCCGCCAGCGCGATGAAGGCGCCCGCCTGCGCACCGGACATGGCGTTAACGAACTGTTCCAGCCGCGCCGAGTCCTCGTAGATCCGCTCGAACAGGTCGGCGCCGCCCTCCCTGGTCTCGTTCTGCGGCTCCCCGGTGCGAAGCGACTCCTCCAGGTTGCTCCAGAACGGGTAGAGACGGTCGTTGGCCATCTCCAGGATGCCGCCGATGTAGCCGGGCTTGTTCCGGTCCAGGAACGCGTCCGTGTCGGCCGAGTTGCGGTAGGTGGCCGAGTCCAGGAATCCCTCGCGCTCAAGAAAACCCAGGGCCACCAGGGTGTCCAGGAAGTCGAACAGTCCCCGCTTCCCCAGTCCCAGCTCAGCGCGAATCGCCTCGGCGCTCATGCTCCCGCCCGCGAGCCGGGTGAACAGGCCCAGCCTGTTCGCGGCGAGCAACACCTTCGCGGCCCAGAAACCCATGCCCACCTGCATGATCCGCTCCGGGGTCACGGGGGCATCCGAATGGCGTCCGGTCATTGCGCGATCCCCGTGGGATGAATCGATCCACTATAGACCCCGGCGGCCGGCGTGGGCCATACCGGGAGCGGTGGCGCGCCGCGTTCAGCCGCCCTCGGTGCGGATGTGCAGCACGTGCCCGCAGTGCTTGCAGTGCACGGCGTCCGGGTCGTGCCGGGAAAGCCCGCAGTCGGTGCAGACGAACTTCACCTTGTGCGGGCGAAAGATGGTCTGCAGCAACCTCAGGAACAGACCGACGCCCACGATCATGATCACCACGGCCAGCAGGTGGCCCGTCTGGCCGGTGAGCGTGATGTCGCCGAAGCCCGTCGTGGTGAGCGTCGTCACGGTGAAGTAGAGCGCGTCGGCGTAGTTGCCGATGGCCGGGTTGGTGGCCGCCTGCAGCACGTAAACCAGCGCGGAGACCACGAATATGAACACCGCCAGGTTGAGCGCGCTGAAGATGACTTCCTCGTAGCGGGCCACCAGGCGCGAGTGCGCGCGCAGGTCCGCCAGCACGTGGTAGCCGCGCAGCAACCGCAGGGCCCGCAACACCCGGAGAAAGGCCAGGTTGCCCAGGAACGCCGGCGCCAGCAGCGAGACGATCACCGCCAGGTCCACGACGACGATGGGGCGGGTGAGGAACTCGCCGGTGCGTTCGGCGATCCACCAGCGGGCGAGGAGGTCCGCGAGCAGCAGCCCGCCCAGCACGTAGTCCACCAGGATGATCCAGGCGTGGGGATGCACGAAGGTGGTCACCACGAAGAACGCCACCACGGCCACGTCGAATGCGAGCAGCGCCAGGCGGAAGCGGCGCGAACGCCGGCCGCGGCCCTCGTAAAGCAGGCGCAGCCGCTCGCGCAGCGTGCGTGACGTTCGGGTGTTCATGCCCCAATCATAGCCGCGCCTTTCGCGACGGGGACGCCGCTCCCAGCCGTGCAGTCAACATTGTGGGAGCGGCATCCTGCCGCGAACCTGGGCCTGTCGGCCCGCCCTACTCCTTCTCGTAGGTGCCGATCAGTTCCGCCTTGCCCAGCACGTGCCCTTCCATGGCCTCGAGCAGCGCGTCCTTGTCCGGGTTGTGGAGGTCCAGGCTGGTGTCCAGCGCGTAGAGCTTGTGGAAGTAGCGGTGCCGGCCGGTGGGCGGGCAGGGACCGCCGTAGTCGCTGCGCTTCCAGCTGTTCACGCCCTCGCGCGCCGGTTCCGGCAGCGAGCCGGAAGCGCCCTCGGCCAGCCCGCCCGCGTGCGGCGGCAGGTTGTAGACCACCCAGTGCACCCAGGTCATGGTGGGATGCGCCGGGTCCGGCGCGTCCGGGTCGTCCATGATCAGGGCCAGCGTCCTGGTGCCGTCCGGCACCCCGGACCAGGTCAGCGGCGGCGACACCTCTTCGCCCTGGCAGGTGTACTTGCGCGGAATGGCCCCGTTTGCCTCGAAAGCGCTGGATGCGACCTGCATGGCACTGCCCTCCGTGTTGCCGGCGATCACGGCGGCGGGAAGCACGAGGATTGCGGCGAGAATCGAGACGCGCATGGCGATGCCTCCTTGGTTCGCCCGTGGGCGTCAATGGTAACCGAGACGCCTGCCGCGCGCGGCGGACACGGCCCTTTACCCCGCCGCGCCGGCCGCAACCGGGTGGTGATGTCCGGCTGAGGCGCCCGCGCTAAACTGCCTCCATGAGCATTCCCGCCTGGTTCCTGGTTGTCCTGGCGCTCGCCCTGCTCGGCTGGGGCGTGCTGATCTTCAATCGCCTGGTGCGGTTGCGCAATCACGTGCGCGCCGGCCTGTCCGACATCGACGTGCAACTGCAGCTCCGCCACGACCTGGTGCCGCGGCTGGTGGAAGCGGTGCGCGGCTATGCCCGCCACGAACGCGGCGTGCTGGACGAGGTCACCGAGCTTCGCGGCCGGGCGCTTTCCGCCGGCGATACCCGGGACCGGGATGCCGCCGAGTCGGCGCTGGCGGGACGCCTGTCGCGGCTGGTGCTGCTGGCCGAGGACTACCCGGACCTGAAGGCGGATGGCAACTTCCGCCAGTTGATGGACGAGCTGGTGAAGATCGAGGATCAGCTCCAGCACGCGCGGCGCTTCTACAATGGCGCCGTGCGCCAGTACAACACCGGCGCGCAGCAATTCCCGGACCTGCTGATCGCAGGGCTTTGCGGATTCCAGGCGATGGACTTTTTCAGCGCCGACATCCAGGTGCGCACCGCGCCGGTGGTGAATCTCGCCGCCGATGCCTGACCGGGCTTCCCGGGAACGCGTCCGTCCGCCGGAACGGGTTCACAATGTGTAGCTCCGTCACCCCGCCCGCCTGCTCTCTGCATCGCCGCCGCCAGTTGGGATAGACTGGATCAAAACAACAACAATCCCGCGAATTTCCGGGGGGAGGATCCGCGGGGCAGGACCGGAACGCCTGCCGTGTTTCGTGTGCGCAAGGGGCGACATGGAGGCGGAGGTCCAAAGGATTGACAGTGAAGAAGGTGGCATTGCTCCTGGTCCTGGCACTGGTCCAGTGCGCCTGCGCCCCCGAGCGCGAGCCACTCCGGATCGGCGTGCTCGTCTGGCCGCCCTACGAACTCGCCTACCTGGCGCGTTCCAAGGGATTCTTTCCCGCCGACGAAATCGAGCTGGTGGACTACCAGAGCCCGGCGGAGGTTACGCGCGCCTACCGCCACGGGCTGATCGACGCCTTCTTCCTCACCACGCAGTTCCTGCTTTCCGACCGAGCCGGGATGGCGGGTTCCCGGATTGCCTACGTGATTGACTACTCTGCGGGCGGAGACAGCCTGTTGGCCCGTCCCGGCATCGATGACCTGGGCGAGCTGGCCGGCCACACCGTGGGCGTGGAAGCGAGCCCGTTGGGCGGCTACATGCTGCAAAGCGCCCTGGAGACCTCGGGGCTGGACCGCTCGGACCTGAGCCTGATATTCGTGGACACCCCCGACCACGTGAGCGCCTACCTGTCGGGCCGGGCCGACGCGGTGATCACCTACGAGCCCTACCGCACGCGGCTGCTCGACGCTGGCGCCCGGGAGCTGTTCAACAGCAAGTCCCTTCCCGGGGAGATCATCGACGCGCTGTTCGTCTCGGACGCCACCCTCGACGCGAACGCGCTGGAGCTGCGGCACTTCGTCACGGGCCTGGAGCGGGCGCGGCTCCTGCTGGAGCGGGACCCGGACCAGGCGCTGAAGCGGATGATGACTCGCGAGCAGCTCGACGAGAACGCCTTTCGCAGCGCGCTCCATGGAGCGCGGCTGATCACCCTGGACGAGAACCGGCGACTGCTGGGCGGCGCGCACCCGCCCCTGTCCGAGAACCTGACCCTGCAGGCCGAGCGCCTGCAGCGCGCCGGGATCGGAAAGGCCCTCCAGGATCCCGAGGCGCTGATCGACGCCAGGCTCGTCGCCGGGAGGTCTGACTGATGCCGACGCGCCGCCCGCTCCGGTACACGGTGCCCGCGCTGCTGTTCGTGGTGGGCACGATCATCATCGTTTTCTATTACCTGAACGACGCGCGGCTGATGGACCAGCGCCTGCACCGTGAGGCGGAACGGGAGTTGCGCGTGGTGGGGGCGCTCACCGGCGGCGACGTGGAGGCGTCGTTCCGGGTCAACGATTCTGCCGGTGCCCGGGCCGCCATGGAAAGGCTTGGGAGCAACCGACGCATTGCCTCGGCGGCGCTGGTGAACGTGGACGGAAAGGTGATGCTGTCCAATCGCTCGGGGCTCGCCGGGCGGCGGGTGACCGATGCCATGCCCGGCATCCCGGATTCGTTCATCCGGCACGCCATCGACAGCCAGCGCATAGTCATCGAGCATGACGACCGTCCACCGGCGGTTTACGGATCCTTCCCGATACGCATGCGCCGCTTGCCGGAAAGCTTCCTGCCCACGGACGCGGGCCGACTGTTGGTGGACTACGACCTTTCCGAGGTGCGCGCCTGGAGCCTCTATAACCTGAGGTTGCGCACCATCCCCTACGCGGTCGTGCTGATGGCCATATGCGTGGGACTGTGGCTGTTTTTCCGGCGCGCACTGCTGGTTCGCATCAACCGGCTGGCAGCCGCCACCCGGGCAATCGCCAAGGGCGACTATTCCATGCGCCCCGAGGTGGGCGGCGGTGACGAGATCGCCGATCTCGCCGACGACTTCAGGACCATGGCCGAGTCGCTGCGCCAGCACTCCTCGCGGCTGGTGTTTTTGTCCGGTCACGATTCCCTGACCTTTCTGCTCAACCGCGCCGGCTTCGAGGCCGAGCTGGACAACCAGATCCGCGCGCTACGCCACAGCGACACGCGCATGCTGCTTTGCTACCTGGACATCGACGGCTTCCGGGTGATCAACGACACCAAGGGACACGCCGCCGGCGACGAGCTGCTCGAACAGGTGGCGCACATGCTGCGCGATGCCATGCCGGAAGAGGCGTTGCTGGCGCGCACGGCCGGTGACGAGTTCGCGGTGCTCAACGAGATTCCCGCCGGCATGGACATCGACGAAGCGGTTCGGCACTGCCGGCCACACGTGCGGGACTTCCGCTTTCAGTGGCAGGACGAGAGCTTCCCGGTGCGCTTCACGGTGGGGGCGGTCATGGTGGACGCGCGGACGCCGGACGCCGCCAAGGCCCTGAGCCTGGCCGACGCCGCCTGCTTCGCGGCCAAGGAGCGCACCCACGATCGCCTCATGGTCTGGAAGCCCGGCGACCGGGAGCTGGAGGTCAAGCACGGGCAGATGCGCTGGGTGAGCCGCATCCAGTCCGCACTGGACGAGAAGCGTTTCGTGCTGTTCGCGCAGGAGATTCGGAAGGTGGCGGCAAAGGGGGACGACGGCCTGCACCTGGAATTGCTGGTGCGCATGAAGGAACCGAACGGGCGCCTGATCTCGCCGGACCGGTTCCTGCCGGCCGCGGAGCGCTACCGCCTCGTGGGCCAGATCGACCGCTTCGTTGTCAGCCACGCCATCGACACGCTGGCGGCCCACCCGCAGCTGCTGGAGCGGTTGGAAATGTGCGCCATCAACCTCTCGGGGCTGAGCCTGGGCAACCGGTCGCTGGTTGAACTGGTTTCGGCAGGTTTGCGCTCGACCCCGGGGCTGTTGCCGGAACAGCTCTGCTTCGAGGTCACCGAGACCGCCGCGGTCACCCAGCTCGACGTGGCCGCGCGCTTCATCCACGAGCTCAAGGGACTGGGTTGCCGGTTCGCCCTGGACGACTTCGGCAGCGGCGTCTCGTCATTCGGCTATCTCAAGAACCTGCCCGTTGATTTCATCAAGATAGACGGCCTGTTCATACGCGGCGTCCACGAAAGCGCCATGGACCGCGCCATCGTGCGTTCCATCAATGACATCGCCCACGAGATGGGCATGCGCACCATTGCCGAGTTCGTGGAGTCGCGGGAAATCATGAGAGAGCTGGGGAAAATGGGAGTGGACTACATGCAGGGGCATGGTATCGGCCGCGCCGTTCCCCTGGAGGAATACATCGAGAAGACCCTGCCCCGCCAGGTGTCGGGCACCTGAGGCGAACGGGTGGGGCATGATGGCGTCCACCGGCGCCCGAGGGGGAATTTCATGAAGCGAATCATCACGTGCCTGCTGCTGCTCGCCGCGACCGCCGCGGCCAGTGCCGACGAGCGCATTCTGGACTACGCCAGCAACATCAGCGTCGCCACCGACGGCGGGATCCTGGTCACCGAGACCATCCGGGTGCGCGCCGAGGGACAGCAGATCCGGCGCGGCATCTAC
>Ga0102944_1000807_pt1 | contig 22701 bp, 17 predicted proteins | sample SalPonD_shore_MG_FD_78172 | JGI IMG/M metagenome (GOLD analysis project Ga0102944, IMG submission 78172) | Salt pond soil microbial communities from South San Francisco under conditions of wetland restoration - Salt Pond MetaG... | ecosystem: Environmental > Aquatic > Marine > Intertidal zone >...
CAGCTCACCATGAACCTGGCCTCCCCCGGCGCCTACGACCTGTTCCTGCTCAACGCGATCATCCTGTCGCTCGCGCTCGTGCCGATCCTGCTGAGCAACAACCCGCAGCCGGACAGCAGCGCCCCGGAGCCGCTGAACCTGAAACGCCTCTACCGCATCTCGCCGCTCGGGACCATTGGCGCCTTCGCGACGGGCATGTCGCATGGCGCCGTATTCGGCATGGCCGCCGTGTTCGCACATGGTTACGACCTCTCCGTTGCCGAGGTCTCCGTGTTCATGGCCACCCTGATCGCCGGCGGCGCCATCCTGCAGTGGCCGATCGGTCGGCTGTCCGACCGCATCGACCGGCGCAAGGTCATCGTGGGGGCGTGCGCGGCGGTCGTCGCCGTGTCGCTCATCGCGATTCCGGTGGCCCGGATCTCAGACACCGGCCTGATCGCGATGGCCTTCTTCTTCGGCGGGACCGTGCTGCCCCTGTACGGACTGTACGTCGCCTATACCAACGACCATCTGCGGCCGAACCAGATGGTCGCCGCCAGCAGCGGGCTGTTCGTGGCCGTCGCCATCGGCGCCACGCTGGGCCCCTCGCTCACCGGATGGATCATGGATCTCGTGGGTCCGAGCGGCTTCCTTCTGTATTTCGCCGGCGTCCATCTCGCGATGGTTGCATTCGCCGCCTACCGCATGACTCGGGCCGAATCACCCGCGCCCGAGGAACAGGCGCATTACGCCCCGGTGCCCGGACGCACCGGTGAGCTCGCCGAATCTTGGGTCGAGGAGGTGACGCAAGCGGAAGAACCGGATTCCGAGGAGTCGTCTGCGTAGCGGGGCCGGTGGGCCGGCGGCAGCCGTGCCGCGTCGGCGAACGGACTCCGGCACGCCGTTCTCGCTCGCGAACACCGGTTCAAACCGGTCGCCGTTGACGCCGACGCCCCCTGTCCGGTCCGCGCGAAACCGTGCGCCGTTGCCGACACCGGCCCGGCCCCACGTTCATCCCCGATCGCCCGCCCCTGACAGAGACTGGCGGGCGAAACGAGGTTTGCCGGTATGGAGGCAACGGGTACCCGGCCTGCTGCACCCCGCCCCGCTCGCCCTGGGGGAATCCTGCGGATCGCCCCCGAAACACGCGCACCAACGACGATCCGCGTCATCGGCAGGACCACGAGACCCGGCCCGCGCGCCTATCACCCCCTGCGGTCGTGTCCGCCGATTTGACGTTCGGACGATGCACACGCTATTAGTAAACAACACTCATCGCCCAATTAGCACGATTCGACGACCACCGGCCGGCGGCTGAATGCATGGCCGTTTCGCCCCACCCGGTGTCCCGCCGCGCGCCATCTCGACCAGCCCGTGGGACAGGCGCGCTCGGGGCGGCGATGCCGGCGACCGAGAAATAACGACACAACACTAAGGAGATGCTCATGCGCTCGCGCAGACTGCTCACGGCGATCGGAACCTTGGTTCTGGCCGCTTCCGCGCTCCATTCCGCTCCGACGCGCGCCGCCGACTGCGGCAAGCTGGACCGGGTCACCATCGCCGAGATGACCTGGCTGTCCGGCAGCATCAACGCGCACATCTTCCGGCGGATCCTGGAGGAAGGCTACGGCTGCAACGTGGAGATCGTGCCCGGCGACACGGTGCCCACCGGCACCAGCATGCTGACCAAGGGCGAACCCATGATCGCCCCCGAATTCTGGACCACCTCCGCCGCCGAGGTCTGGGACAAGCTGCAGGCCAGCGGCAACGCCTACAAGGCCAGCGAGATCTTCACCGATGGCGGCAACGAAGGCTGGTGGATTCCCGACTACACCGCCAAGGCCCACCCGGACCTCAAGACCGTCAAGGACATCGTCAAGTACAAGGACCTGTTCACTGAAGCCGCCGCCGGCGGCAAGGCGCGGCTGTACAACTGCCCGCCGGGCTGGACCTGCGAAAACACCAACAAGCACCTTTTCGAGGCACTCGGCCTGGGCGACAAGGGCTTCCAGCTCTTCTCGCCCGGCTCCGGCGCCAATCTCAAGGCCGTCATCGCCCGCAAGGTCACACGCAAGGAGCCGATCCTGACCTACTACTGGGGTCCGACGGCCGTCATCGGGCGCTACAACCTCGTCAAGCTGGACATCCCGGCCCCGTACGACGAAGAGACCTTCAAGTGTCTCGCCAGCAGCGACTGTCCGAATCCGAAGCTGTCCGCATGGAAGTCCTCGACGGTGGCGGTCGTCGCGGTCCCGCGAATCAAGAAGGAGGCACCGGACGTGGCTGATTTCCTGGGCAAGGTGCAGATGCCCAACAGCACCATCAACAAGGTGCTCGCCTGGACCGACCAGGGCTCGGCGGAGCCCGCTGCCGGCGCCGACTACTTCCTGAAGAACTTCCGGGACGTGTGGACGAACTGGGTGCCAAGCGACGCGGCCCAGCGAATCGATGCCGCGCTCTGACGGGCCGAACCGACGACATCGGCGGGGCGCAGTGAGCCCCGCCGATGTCGCATGCGCGTCCGCCGGAATGGGGAATCGCGTACAAGGTCGCCGCATCCACCTGGTGACCACGAACGTCGCCCTGCCCCATGACGACGGATGGCCGGCGCCGGGTCGCTACCAGGCCCGTCCGCGTCCGGGCACTTGCGCAAGGCTCCACGTGCCCGCGATAGCATCCGCCGACCGGTGAGCGCAGCGACCGTCGGCGGGATCCGGTCACCGAACCCGGTGCACAGGGTTCCTCCGCGCACCATGCGAAACCAGTCTCCCGATGCCAGGGTCGGCCGCGGCCGATGGAGAGAGATACCAATGAATGACGATCTGTTTGAAAAGGGCCTCGAACGGCGCAAGGAGACGCTCGGGGCCGAGTACGTGGAGAACAACCTCGCGGCTGCAGACGACTTCACCCGACCTTTCCAGGAGGCGATGACCGCCTGGTGCTGGGGGTTCGGCTGGGGCGACGACACGATCGACCCGAAAACCCGTTCAATGATGAATCTCGCGATGATCGGTGCCCTCGGCAAGATGCACGAGTGGGAGATCCACTGCCGGGGCGCGCTGACCAACGGCGTCACCCGCAACGAGATCCGTTCGATCATCCACGTTGTCGGAATCTACTGCGGCGTGCCTCAGGCTCTCGAGTGCTTCCGCGTCGCGCGCAAGGTGCTGGAGGAAGCCGAATGAAAACTGATCCGGTTCCGGCTCGATGAGTGCGTTGGTCGAATACTCTCCCGTCCGCTCGCTTCGCCCCTGACCGGGCACCCGTTGGCCGATGCCCCTGCGGTAGCCGGCCCCGCGGGACCCGCCGGTTTCGTCCGGCATTGCCGCTTGCGATACTGCACGTGGCCATCGCCGGGCTCCACGTCCGGCCGGACTGTCTCTTCAGGAGCCGAGCGTGAGCACAACCGCCCCCGCCACCCGTGCACCGGCACGGAACTCGGTCGAGCTTGGCATGGCGCTGATGTCGGTCACCATGCTGCTGGTCCCCGGCATCGACGCGATCGCGAAGATACTGTCGTCCACCCTCGCGCCGGGCCAGGTCGCCTGGGGCCGGTTCGTCTTCCAGACGGCGGTGCTGCTGCCGTTCATGCTCGTGACTCGCCGCCCCGTCGCCACCCGTCAGGCAGGCATCCACGCGGCCCGCGGGGCGCTGCTCGCCGGCGCCATCCTGCTGCTCTTCTGGGCCCTGAAGTACCTGCCGATCGCCAACGCGATCGCCATCTTCTTCGTCGAGCCGCTGATCCTGACACTGTTCTCCGCCGTATTCCTCGGCGAGCGGGTCGGCATGCGGCGCCTCGCCGCAGTCGTGGTCGGGCTGATCGGGGCGCTCATCGTCATCCGGCCCAACTGGGCGCTGTTCGGATGGGCTGCGGTGCTGCCCCTGGGCACGGCCGTCTGCTTCGCGGGCTATCTCTCACTGACCCGGCATTCCGCTGCCGCGGAGGACCCGCTGGTCATGCAGCTATGGGCCGGCATCTTCGCGGCGCTGGCATTGACGGTCGTGGTGGCGTCAGGGGCAGGGCTGGAAATCGCCGTACTCGAGCCGACATGGCCGGCGATGACCGGCTGGATCCTCCTGCTCGCGCTCGGTCTGTTGTCCGCGGTCGGGCACGTGATGCTCGCGTTCGCGTTCCGCCACGCGGCTGCGGGCATCCTCGCGCCATTCCAGTACATCGAGATCATCAGCGCCACGATCCTGGGCCTGGTCCTGTTCGACGACTTCCCGGACACGATCACCTGGTTGGGTACTGCGTTGATCATCGCTGCCGGCCTGTATGTTTTCGTCCGGGAACGGCGAGTGGCGGCCAGGGCGAACGCCGCGCCGCATCCCGATCAGCCGGCGCCGCCAGACTCATCGGCCGCAGCACCCGCCGCGCCCTCATCCGCGGCCCGTCGCCCGTAGACATCTTCGGCGGCCCCTGACGCAAGCCAGGAGGTCTGGGCCGGCACAGCCACATACGGCGCCTGGTCGCCGGCCGGCAAGTGGGTACGCCGCGTCATGCGCCACAATGCGAACAAGCCGATCGCGGCGTGTATCAGCGTCAGCCACCAGAAGAAGCCCGCCGGCCCCCCGAGCGCCATCGCCCATCCGACCGCGGGCGGCCCCAGGATCGAGCCGGCTCCCAGGACGAGGACAAGGCCACTGCTCCCGCCCACCATTTCCTCGGGCGCAAGGTAGTCGTTGGTGTACGCGATCGACAGCGAATGGATCGCGAAACCCAATCCACCGAACACCGCGGCCAGCAACACGAGCAAACCTGTCGTGCCGCCGCCCGCGACCGCAGCGCTGGCCGCCACGGCAGCGGCGGCGAACGTGACGAACACGATGATCACTCGGCGGTCGATGTGGTCGGAAATCTTGCCGAGCGGCCACTGCAGTACGGCCCCACCACCGATCAGCGCCGCCATGAACAGCGAGATCCCGGCGACGGACAGGCCCGCCCGTTGGGCGTACACCGCCCCCATCCCGAAGACGGTGCCATTGACGATTCCCGCACCGAACGTGCCGACCGTACCCAGGGGGGACACGCGGTACAGACGCCCGAGCGACACCGGTTGCGGCGCGTGCGAGGCCGGGGTCGGGCCAGCGCTCAGAAGCATGGGAACCACCGCGACGGAAATGAGCACTGAGGCAATCATGAACAGGTCGGACTGCGCAGGGCTCGCCAGGTTGAGCAGCAACTGCCCCCCGCCCATGCCCGCAAAGATGGTGACCATGTACATGCCGAGCAACTGTCCGCGCGACTCGTTCGGAGCGCGGTCGTTCAGCCAGCTCTCCGCGACCACGAAGATACCGGCATAGCAGAGGCCGGTCAGGAAGCGCATGATGCCCCAGGCGATGGCCTCGATGATCAGCGCATGCAGCAGGATGGACACCGATGCGGTAGCGGTGAGCGCCGCGAACACCCGGACGTGGCCGACCTGCCGCATGGCGCTCGGCGTCCACGTGGAGCCCAGCAGGAAGCCGGCGAAGAAGCAGGCCATGACGATGCCGGTGACACCGTTGCCGAAGCCTTCCTCGGCTGCACGCACACCCAGCAGGCTGCCCTGCAGGCCATTGCCCAGCATGAGCAACCCGATGCCGAAGAACAGCGGCCACACAAGGCGGGCGGTCACCAGGACCGGCGTGGGTGCGGTGGCGGCGGTGTCGCGAATCGTCATCGATCCCCGGGGCGGCACGCGGCACTGAGAGACGGACGCGGATACGTGATTCTGCCGCCAGCGAGCGGGGAGGTTAAGCAGTCTCGAGGACAACCGGCGCCCTCGGGCGATCGCCGGTTCGGGACATGGCGGCTCAGAGCAGCTCGCGCCAGCGCGCGTCCCCTTCCTGTGTCAGTACGTCCACGACGGCATCCGTTCCCGCAACCGCACCGTGCAGGGCACTCCAGACGGCGTCCACCGAGTTGTTACGCTGGCTCAGGTGGCCCGCCATGATCCATTGCAGCCGGGCCACGTCCAGTTCGTCGAGCAACTCGGCCGCCTGGACGTTGTTCAGGTGGCCGAAGCGGCTGGCGATGCGATCCTGCACCCAGGCCGGATAGGGTCCGGCACGGAGCATGGCGACATCGTGGTTGCATTCGAGCAGCAGCCCGTCGCAGGCGGCAAGCACCGAGCGAATGTGGGGCGTGACGGTCCCGGTATCGGTCAGCAGGGCGAATCGGAATCGCCCATCCGAGACGACGAGCTGGCACGGCTCCGCAGCGTCGTGAACGGTCGGGAAAGGCTCGATCGCAAGTCCGCCCAGGCGCAACGGCGCGTGGGCATCGAAGACCTCGACCTCCGCCGGCAGATCGGGGGTGGCCCGCAGCGTGCCGGCCGTGCCGTGCACCGGGATGCCGCGCGGGCCGGCAAACCTGCCGATACCGCGCACGTGATCGCTGTGCTCGTGCGTGAGCACGACGGCGTCGATGCTCTCCGGCTCGACCTGAAGGGCCCGCAGCCGCCGGGCCATGACCCGTGGCCCGAAGCCGCAATCGACCAGCAGTCGTGTCCCACCTCCCTCGATCAGCGTGGCGTTGCCCGCACTGCCGCTGCCGAGGGAGGCGATTCTCACGAGGGCCCCGACGGCCCGAGCGGATCCGTGTCGTGGAACCGGTCCTCCTTTTCGGGCTGATCCGCCGGCGTGCTCTTGTCGATGGTGCCGCCCATCGCGGCGGTCAGCCGCTGCAGCAGCGCGCGCTGCACGGGGCCGCTCTTCTGCGCCAGTTCCTCGGAATCGGAGATGCTCGAGCTCGAGGCGCTCAGGGCATCCGCCGCCACGATGCGCACCCCGTGCCCCACCGGCCGCAGGCGGAGCCAGACCGTGCGCGGCTCACGCTTGTCGCTGCCGAAGATGTCGAGCAGCCCCTGGTCCTGCTCGACCACGTCCGGCGGTGGCAGCCAGGCCAGCTTGTAGATACCGCGCTCGCGATCGGCGTTGCGAACCTCGGCACCCACGGTGGCGACGGCATCGCCGATGCGGGCGAACACGCGCGCGTAGTTGCGGTCGTCCACGCTGATGGATGCCGCGCCCACGCCGTTGACGCGGTACGTGACGTCCCCGCCGAGCCTCGCGGCGCTGCCGGCTCCGGCCGTCACGCCTTGCGCGCGACTCTCCGTGGCCCCGAGATACACCAGCAGGCGCCGGGTCATCTCGGCCTCGATCGCGGGGTCGCCGTGGCGCTGCGCCCATGCGAAGTCGCCGGCGGCCTCCGGCCCCGAGCTCGTGGCGACCTCCTGCGCGGACCATTGGGTGACGAACACCCGCGTGCCCGTGCCGTTCTCCATGCGCTCGAGCCGGATCTGGTAGCGATCCTTGACGGTGTCGGAACTGACGCTGGAGAAGATTCCGCTGATGAATCCGCTGATGCCACCGCTTTCCGGCGAATCGTAACGCTCCGCCCAGCCGGTCTTGACGATGCCCAGCTGCGGCTCCGAACTGCTCACCGTCAACCCCTGGGAGCGCAGGAACCCGCTGATGCGCGGCCATACGTCCTCGGGCTTCATCGACGGCAGTTCCAGCCAGGAAGAGGCCCCCACCCGCACGAAACGCACACCCTCGAATTCCGGCAACAGCTTGTCGCCGGCGCCCGTGGCATCGGACTTCGGGACGCTCGTGCTGCCGTCTTCGACAGGCCTGGTGAGGTCGGGCGGCACTTCCAGCGACTTGACGCTGTCCGCCTCGCGGTAGGCCACGCTCGGATCGTCCTTGTCCGGCGTCGTGCTGCAGGCCGTTGCCAGCAGCCCAACGAGCAGCAAGGCCGCTGCGCGGGCCACGCGTTTCTCAGAGCACATCGGCGCTTCGCAATGCCTCGCGTACGATTTCGTGGAACTCCTCGGCCAGCGGCGTCAGGGGCAGGCGGATACCGCCGTCGATCATGCCCATCTCCTGCAACGCCCATTTCACGGGGATGGGGTTCGCCTCGGAGAACAGCGCCTTGTGCAGCGGGATCAGCCGGTCGTTGAGCGATTCGGCCGTGGCTCGGTCGCCGCTGATGGCCGCCATGCACATCTCGTGCATCAGGTGCGGCGCCACGTTCGCGGTCACGGACACATCGCCGTGGCCGCCGAGCAGCATGAGCTCCATCGCCGTCGGATCCTCGCCGCTGTAGACCTCCATGCGGTCGCCGCACAACTCGAGGATCTCGCGGGCACGCTCGGGGTCCCCGGTCGCCTCCTTGATGCCGACGATGTTGTCGATGTGCGAGAGGCGCTCGACGGTCTCCGGCTTGAGGTCGGCGCCCGTGCGCCCCGGCACATTGTAAAGAATGTGCGGGCAGGCGACGGCCTCTGCGACGGCCCGGAAGTGCCGGTACATGCCCTCTTGCGGGGGCTTGTTGTAGTAGGGCACGACCTGCAGCGTGGCGTCGGCGCCCACCTCGAACGCCGCCCTGGCGAGCTCGATCGCCTCGGTCGTGGAGTTGCCGCCGGCGCCGGCGAGCACCGGAATGCGTTTCGCCACGAGCTCGACGGTCCGCCGGATCACGCCGATGTGCTCCTCGGGGCTCAGCGAGGGCGACTCACCGGTAGTACCGACGGATACGATCGCGTCGGTCCCCTGCTCGATGTGCCATTCGACCAGCCGTGCGAGGGCGTCGTCGTCCAGCGACCCGTCGGCGTGCATCGGGGTCACCAGCGCGACCATACTCCCTTGATACATGGAGGGTTCCTGCGGAGACGGAAGCCCGAAATATTACTGCCACCGGGCTTTTCTGACAAGCGTGGCTCCGGCGGCCTGCCCGGTGTTGTGCGGCCGACGGCGCGGTGTACACTCGCAGGCACCCGGCCCAGCGACACGGATTCCCGTCACCGATGAGCAAACCCGAGATCGGCCAGCCTGCACCCGACTTCGCCCTGCCCGCGACCGGCGACCAGACCATCCGCCTTGGCGATCTGCGGGGCCGCAATGTCGTGCTGTACTTCTACCCCAAGGACAACACGCCGGGCTGCACGGCCGAGGGTGAAGGATTCCGCGACCAGGCCGATGCATTCGAGGCCGCCAACACGGTCATCCTCGGCGTGTCGCGCGACGGGGTGAAGAGCCACGAGAACTTCCGCAGCCGGCACGGCTTCGGGTTCGACCTCCTGTCGGACAAGGACGAGGAAGTCTGCTCGCTGTACGACGTGATCGGCGAGAAGAACATGTACGGCAAGAAGGTGCGCGGCATCGAGCGCTCGACATTCCTGATCGACGCCGATGGCGTGTTGCGCCGGGAATGGCGCAAGGTCAAGGTTCCCGGTCACGTCGGCGAAGTCCTCGAAACCGCACGCGCCTTGTAGATCGGCACGCCGACGAGCCCCGAACCCGGCTGCCGCCCGGCCGGGGGCCACCTGTCAAGCGAACGAGTGAACGCGATGGCATCCGAAGAACGGCGCCTCTTCATCCTCGATACCAACGTGCTGATGCACGACCCGACGGCGCTGTTCCGGTTCAAGGAACACGACGTCTACCTTCCCATGGTCGTGCTCGAAGAACTCGACGCCGGCAAGAAGGGCCTGTCCGAGACCGCGCGCAATGCGCGTCAGTCCAGCCGATTCATCGACGAGCTGATGACGGAGCATCGCGACTCCCCGATCGAGCAGGGTCTGCCGTTGTCGGACGTACCCTATCTGGCGCGCAGCAACGGCAACGGCCACGTGCCCATCCCGGCGGGCCGCCTGTTCTTCGAGATGCAGAGCCACAAGGCCGCCCTGCCGGAGTCGCTTCCGGGCAGCCGCCCGGACAACTCCATCCTTGGCACGGCGATGGCCATGATGTCCGAGCACCCCGAGTACCGGGTAACGCTGGTCTCGAAGGACATCAACCTGCGCATCAAGGCCAATGTGGTCGGTATCCAGGCGGAGGACTACTACAACGACCAGGTCCTCGAGGACGCCAGCCTCCTCTACAGCGGCGAGCGCGCGCTCGACCCCGGTTTCTGGGAGACCCACGGCAAGCGCATGGAGTCGTGGCAGGAGGAAGGCCGGACCTTCTACCGGCTTACCGGGCCGGAGGTCACAGAGTGGGTCCCGAACGAGTGCCTCTTCCTGGAGGGAGAGCAGCCCTTCGATGCGATCGTGCGCTCGGCCGACGACGACGGTGCCGTGATCGAGCACGCGCGGCAGTTCTACAGCGACAAGCAGTCGGTCTGGGGCATCAAGGCGCTGAATCGCGAGCAGAACTTCGCGCTGAACCTGCTCATGGACCCGGAGATCGATTTCATCACGCTCGTCGGCATGGCCGGCACCGGCAAGACGCTGCTGACGCTCGCTGCCGGACTCGAGCAGACGCTGGAAGACCGAACCTACAGCGAGATCATCATGACGCGCGTGACCGTGCCGGTCGGCGAGGACATCGGCTTCCTGCCCGGCACGGAGGAAGAGAAGATGACGCCCTGGATGGGCGCGCTCATGGACAACCTCGAGGTGCTCACGCAAAGCGGCGGCGAGGGAGGCAGCTGGGAACGCCAGGCGACCAACGATCTGCTGGCGAACCGCATAAAGGTCCGTTCCGTGAACTTCATGCGCGGGCGCACGTTCCTGAACCGCTATCTCATTATCGACGAGGCGCAGAACCTCACGCCCAAGCAGATGAAGACGCTGGTGACGCGCGCCGGACCTGGCACCAAGATCGTATGCTTGGGCAACATCGCCCAGATCGACACCCCCTACCTCAGCGAGACCAACTGCGGCCTGACCTACGTGGTCGACCGCTTCAAGGGCTGGGAGCACGCCGGGCACATCATACTCAAGCGCGGCGAGCGCTCGCGACTGGCGGACTACGCGTCCGAGGTACTCTGATTCCTGCAGCGGCGCTCGGGACTTCCCGGATTCCGGCTCGCGCCTCCATCCGGGCTACGGGGTGGCTGGCGGTCCAGTCGGCGGGCAAGCTCGGCGCCGGATCGGCTCACGCCAACAAGGCGCAGCAGGTCGATTTTTCGTCCGCGAGCTTCGCGAACGCTGCTGCGAAACGCACATGCCGGGGGATCGAGTCCCGCCGAGTGCCGGATCCTCGCGCAGTGCGCTGAGGACGCCGAGCAAACAACACCTTGGCGTGCCTGGCGCCTTGGCGTGATCCACCATGCACGGCGAATCGGATTCCCACGCTACGGCGACGCAGCCGCCGAACTCCGCTCCAGGATTTCGTAACCGTATGCGGTCGCCAGGTCGAGCAGGTACTCCCAGGTGCTCGCGGCGAAGGTGCGGGTGAGGTAGAGGTCGAACGTACCCGCTTCGGCGTCGATGCACTGCACCATCACCGGCGCGTGATGGAACGACGTACGCGCGATCGCCCCGCTCGGGAAGGGCTCTGGATCCAGATCGATGGCCGCTTCCTGCGCGAGCAACCGACGCACGCTCCTGCCACCGAGGCGGACGCGCGCGTGACTATGCCCCAACTGCGTGACGCAACCGGTGTCCTCGCCGACGCCGACCAGCTGTGCGAGCCGCCGGTCGCCCGCGGGACCCAGGCACCAGAGGCGCTGCGGTGCGACGGTCAGCACCTCGATGCCGTCATGCCCGGCGCAACGGTTCGGCTCCCTCGGTGCCGCGACGCCCAGGGTGGACTCGACACGCTCGCGCAACTCGTCGATGCGACCGCGCCAGGCGGCAACCTGGACAAGATCCCAGTCAACCAGCTCCCGGAACGTGACACCGGGCTCCGCGTCCGCGGGGTGGCGGCCGACGTCGTAGCGCGTCTCGAACGCCGAACGGATCTCAGGCATGGATGCGTTCTCCTTCCGGGTCGAGGAACACGGTCGGTACGACGCGCACGCGCGTGTGCTCGCCGTGCACCAGCGATACGGCATTGACGGTCTCGCCCTCGTGTGTCGCGCCCCCTTCCACCAGCGCCAGCGCGATGTAATGGCCGAGGGTCGGGCTGTAGGTCACCGATGTGACGTGGCCGATGCCGTGGCCCTCGACCGCCTGCCCCTCGGGGAAAACCAGCGCGCCGGGCCGCAGGCAATCGTTCGTGTTTTCCGGCTGCAGGCCGACCAGCCGGCGCCGATTCTCGTCGGCCACCGCCGGCCGGTGGCGCAGCACGTCGCCGACGAACGGCTTGGCCGTGCGTGCCATGCGGCCGAGACCGAGATCGTCGAGCGTCGTGCGCCCGTCGAGCTCGGGGCCCGCGGGATGGCCCTTCTCGATGCGCATGGCCGACAGCGCCTCCAGGCCATACGGCTCGAGCCCGTGCGGCTGCCCCGCCGAATGGACGCGCTCGAGCAGCGTGCGACCGTAGCCCGACGGCGTGTAGACCTCGTAGGCGCGTTCGCCGGAGAAGCTCACGCGCAGCACGCGCACCGGCAGGCCGTCGTCGGTCTCGTCGTCGCGCACGCCCATCGGCGGCACTGTCTCGTCGGAGACATCGACGCCAGGCAGCGCGGCCTCGAGCACGTGCCGGCTCTTCGGTCCGGCCACGGCCAGGCCCGCCCACTGGTCGCTCACCGAGGTGACGTGCACGCGCAGGTCCGGCCACGCCGTCTCCAGCAGGTACTCGAGCCAGCTCATCACCGGGCCGGCCTCGGCCGTGGTGGTGGTCATGAAGTACTGCGTCTCGGAGATGCGCGAGGTCGTGCCGTCGTCGAGCACGAAGCCGTCGTCGCGCAGCATCACGCCGTAGCGCGCCTTGCCCACCGGCAGCTTGAGCCAGCCGTTGACGTAGACTCGGTTCAGGAACTCGGGCGCATCGGGCCCCTGGACGTCGATCTTGCCGAGGGTAGAGACGTCGGTCATGCCCACAGCCTCGCGCACGTTGCGCATCTCGGCGACATAGGCGGTGTCCGCGTCGGCGCCGTGCGCCGGGTAGTACCAGGGACGCAGCCAGGCGCCGGCACGCACGAAGTGCGCTCCCTGCTCGACGTGCCAGTCATGCATCGGGGTGCGCCGCTCGGGCCGGAAGTGCGGACCGATGCGTCGACCGGACAAGGCGCCCAGTGACACGGGCGTGAACGGCGGACGGAACGTGGTCGTGCCCGTCGCCGGGATGTCCTCGCCGCGCAGGCCCGCCATCAAGGTCAACCCGTTGATGTTGCTCGTGCGGCCCTGGTCGGTGCCCATGCCGAGCGTCGTGTAGCGCTTGAGATGCTCCACCGAGCGATAGCCCTCGCGCCAGGCGAGCTCGACGTCGCTGTCCTTGACGTCGTTCTGCAGATCGACGAAGACCATGCCGCGGTGCTTGCGCGGCGCGCTGCCCTGGGAGTCCGGGCGCACGTGGCCGAGCGCGGCGGCGACCGCCGGCGCGCCAAAGGGGGCTCGCGCCTCGTCCGCCCCCGCGGCCGCCGCACCCGACCGCCAGCCGGCGGTCACGGTGTCAGCGCTCGCCAGATCCCCGACGACAGCACCGGCGGCCGACTGGCCATCGGGCAGCGCACCCGGTACGAAGGCGCCGACGTCGGCCCGGTACTCGGGCCTGTGACCGAGGTGGGACGCCAGGTGCACGTTGGGCGACCAGCCGCCCGCGACGCATACCAGATCGCACTCCAGCCGTGCGTCGCCCCCGGCGTGGCGGACGTCGGCCGAGCGCACGCGGTGCGCCCCGGCGACGTGCTCGATGCGCCCGCCGGTCAGGACATCGATGCCGGTGGCCCGCGCGGCCGCCTCGGCGCCGGGCTGCGGCCGCGCGTCGACGACCGTCACTTCCGCGCCGGCGGTGCGCAGATCCTCTGCCGCGGCGTACGCGCTGTCATTGTTCGCATAGACCACCGCGCGCCGCCCGGGCAGGACTCCGTAGTGATTCAGGTAGGTCCGTGCCGCGTGCGCTAGCATCACGCCCGGGCGGTCGTTGTTGCCGAACAGCAGCGGGCGCTCGGTTGCACCCGTGGCGTGCACGATGTGTCCGGCATGGATCATCCAGAAGCGCTGGCGCGGCTGCCCGCGCGGCGCCTCGGCCACGTGGTCCCAGGCGCGTTCCAGGGCGCCGATGACGTTGCCGTCGTAGACGCCGAACGCGGTCGTGCGCGTCATCACCTGCACGTTGGGCAGCGCTTCGAGTTCGGCCAGACGCTCGACGCGCCAGGCCTCCGCCTCGGAGTCGGCCGGCTCGGCCAACAGCAGGCCGCCCGCGTGCGCCATCTGCTCGACGACGAGCACGCGCGAGCCGGCGCGGCCCGCGGCCAGCGCCGCGGCGATGCCCGCCGGCCCGGCGCCGACGACGAGCACGTCGCAGAACGCGTGCTCGCGCTCGTAGCGGTCGGGATCGGCCTCGCGTGTCGGCGTGCCCAGGCCCGCCGCCTTGCGGATCGCCGGCTCGTAGAACATCCAGGAGCCGCGCGTCGGGCCCATGAAGGTCTTGTAGTAGAACCCCGCCGGCATGAAGCGCGCGAACAGGCTGTTGACGGCCATCGCGTCGAACTTCAGCGACGGCCAGCGATTCTGGCTGACGGCCGCGAGCCCGTCCCACAGGTCGGCCATCGTCGCCTGCACGTTCGGCTCACTGCGCCCGCCCGTGCGCAGCGTGATCAGCGCATTCGGCTCCTCGACGCCGGCGGAGACGATCCCGCGCGGGCGGTGCAGCTTGAAGCTGCGCCCGACGAGGTGCACGCCGTTGGCCAGCAGTGCCGAAGCGACCGTGTCGCCGGCGCACCCGGTGTAGGTCTGCCCGTCGAACGTGAAGGTGCGACGCTCGCTGCGGTCGATGCGTCCACCCGCTTCGAGTCGCGCGTTCTGCTCAGCCACGGGCGCCCTCCTCCATCGTGTCCGCGGCGAGCTGCACGTCGAAGATCTCGTGCGTGCGCGTGTCGCGCTCGACCACGAGCCATGCGCGGCAGCCGCTCACGTGCTGCCAGAGCTCGCGGTGGCGCCCCTTGGGGTTTTCGCGTACGAACACGTAGCGGTACCACTTGTCCATCGAACGGTCGTCCAGCGCCGGGCGCTCGATGCTCGCGTCGCCGCCGTAGCCGAACTCGTGATGGTCGCGCTCGCCGCAGAATGGGCAGGGGATGCGCAGCATGGTTCGCTCCGGTCAGTGATGGCCCGGGATTGGCCCGGAGCCGGCCTCGTCGATCTGCACGCCCTCGCGGAAGCGATCGAGCGAGAAGCAGGCGTTGAGCTCGTGCGGGGCGTCGTTGGCGATCGTGTGGGCGAAGCACCAGCCGGAGGCGGGTGTAGCCTTGAAGCCGCCATAGCACCAGCCGCCGTTGAGGTAGAGACCGTCGATCGGCGTGCGGCTGATGATCGGGCTGCCATCCATTGACATGTCCATCACGCCGCCCCAGTGGCGCAGCAGCCGCAGGCGCGAGAAGCACGGCGCGATCGCCAGCGCGATCTCCGAGACACTGCCGACGATCGGCAGGTTGCCCCGCTGGGCGTAGGAGTTGTAGCCGTCCAGGTTGCCGCCGAAGACGAGGCTGCCCTTGTCGGACTGGCTGATGTAGAAGTGCTCGGCCCCGAAGGCGATCACGTGGTCGATCAGTGGCTTGATGCCCTCGGTCACGAATGCCTGCAGGACGTGGCTCTCGATCGGCAGATCGAGCCCCGTCTTGCGCGCCAGCTCGGTGGTGTGCCCGGCAACGGCCAGCCCGATCGCACCGGCCTCGATGCGACCACGCGAGGTCTCGACACCGGTGATGCGGTCACCCTCACGCACGAAGTCCAGCACCTCGCAGTTCTCGACGATGTCCACGCCGAGCCGGTCAGCGGCGCGCGCGTAACCCCACGCGACCGCGTCGTGGCGCGCGGTGCCCGCGCGCCGCTGGATGATCGCGCCGTGGATGGGGAAGCGCGCGTTGTCGGAGTAGTCGAGGTACGGGACCTCGCGCATGAGGTCCTCGCGCGAGAGAATCTCGGCATCGATGCCGTGCGCGCGCATGGTGTTCGCCCGGCGGATGTGCGCCTGCATCTGGTCGGCGCTGTGGCCGAGGATCATGTGGCCGCGCTGCGAGAGCATCACATTGAAGTTCAGGTCGTGCGAGAGGGCCTCCCACAGCTTCATCGAGTGTTCGTAGAACGGGACGTTGCCGTCGATCATGTAGTTCGAGCGCACGATCGTCGTGTTGCGCCCGATGTTGCCGCCACCGAGCCAGCCGCGCTCGAGCACCGCGACATTGCGGATGCCGTGGTTCTTCGCCAGGTAGTACGCAGTCGACAGGCCGTGTCCGCCGCCGCCGATGATCACGACGTCGTACGTCTTCTTCGGCTCGGCCGCGCGCCAGGCCTCGGGCCAGTGCTTGTGGCCCCGCAGCGCGTGGCCGATCAGCTTCCAGGCAGAATACGGCTTCATGACCGTGTGACTCCTCCCCGTGCCGGGCGCACGGATGCGGCCGGCCTTGCGATCGGTGACATGCGCCGGATGCTGTCGGCGCGGCCGAGTGGACACTCGATCGATGCGGGGGCAAAACCGCCGGAGCCACCCGCCGACATCCGGGCACAGCACCCGGGAGGCCAAACCGTACCACTCGAGACACCGCATGGCACGCGGCCCGCGCCGCTCTATCGCGCTGCGGGCATTGGGCGGGCGCCAGGTGCTGCCGGTACACTGCATGCCCGCACCGGGGCTTGCCTGCCGCGAGGAATCGGGCGGTCTCGCGGTGGCGGCACCACGAGCAATTGTCCGGGACTGCACGCAGGCGAATCCCATGACCCATCCCGCCCCCGATGACGCGTTGCCGGGCATCGGCGACATCGAACGCGCTGCGGAAACACTGCGGCCAGTCGCCGTGCGCACACCGCTGCTCGAATCACATGCCCTGAACGAGGCACTCGGCAGCCGCATCCTGTTCAAGGCCGAGCCGCTGCAGCGCACGGGTTCCTTCAAGTTCCGCGGGGCCTACACAGCGATCGCCCGCCTCCCCGAGGCGCGCCGCCGGCCCGGGGTCGTCGCATTCTCGTCCGGGAATCACGCGCAGGGCGTGGCCGCCGCCGCCCGGCTGTTCGACGTGCCGGCCGTCATCGTCATGCCGACGACGGCGCCGCGCATCAAGATCGACAACACGCGCGACTACGGTGCCGAGGTCGTCCTTTATGACCCAGCGACGGAAGGCCGTGAGGCGATCGGGGAGCGCCTCAGTCAGGAGCGCGGCCTGGCACTGATTCGCCCGTTCGACGCCTTCGATGTCGTCTGCGGACAGGGCACGATCGGCCTCGAGATCGCCGACCAGGCGGCGGCTCTCGGCATCGAGGTAGACGAGCTTCACTGCCCCTGCGGCGGCGGCGGGCTCATCGGCGGCATCGCGACCGCCATGCACGCACGCAGCCCGGCCACCCGCCTGTATTGCGTGGAACCCGAGCACTTCGACGATACGCGGCGCTCGCTGGAGGCCGGATACCGCATGGCCAACGAACCCGGTCACGAGACGATCTGCGATGCGATCGTCACGCCCCGTCCCGGCACGCTGACCTTCCGAATCAACCGCGAACTCCTGAGCGGGGGACTGACGGCCGACGACGAGCAGGTCATGCGCGCGATGGGCTGGGCCTGGTGTCACCTCAAGCTCGTGGTGGAACCGGCCGGCGCCGTCGCCCTGGCGGCCCTGTTGTCGGACGTACGTTCGGCGCGCGACAAGATCATCGCGGTCGTCTGCTCCGGGGGCAATGTCGATGCCGGCCTGTTCTCGCGCTGCCTGACCTCCGCATAGGTCGGAGCGACGTCGCCACGGCTCTCTGGCTCTCCCGTGCAAACATTCCGGGCCGTCGCATGGTCCGCGAACTCTGTTGCCGCTCCCAACCGGTCCGACTAGACTGCGGCGCAGCCATTCGATCGACAACACCACAACCACAAGTCGAGGCAAGGGAACTCACCGATGTCTACCGGAATGATTGTCCTGCTCGTCATCATTGTGACCCTAGCGGCCTACGTGATCCTGATCTACAACCGGATGGTCGCGTTCCGGAATCGGGTGCGTAACGGGTTCGCGCAGATCGACGTGCAGTTGCAGCGGCGTTATGACCTGATCCCGAACCTGGTGGAGACGGCGAAGGCGTACCTGACGCACGAGCGCGAGACGCTGACGGGCGTGATCGAGGCGCGCAATCAGGCCAAGGCGGCCGAAGAGGCCGTGGCGAAGCAGCCGGAGAACGCCGAGGCGATGCGGCAACTATCGCAGGCGGAGGGTGGTCTCACCGCTGCGTTGGGTCGGCTGTTCGCACTCCAGGAGAACTATCCAGACCTGAAGGCCGACGGCACCATGCGCGACCTGATGGAGGAACTCTCGTCGACCGAGAATCGCGTGTCGTTCGCGCGCCAGCACTTCAACGACGCGGTGATGTACTACAACACCTATCGCGAGCAGTTCCCCAACAGCCTGATCGCGGGCCCCACCGGCTTCATGCCGGCCGAGCAGCTCGAGCTGGACAATCCCGCGGAGGCCCGCCAGCCGGTGCGTGTCTCGTTCGGCTGAAGGCCTGACAACCGATGGATTTCTTCGAGCGCCAGGACCACGCGCGGCGCCGTACGGGGCTCCTCGTGCTCGGCTTCAGTGTCGCGGTGCTCGGCGTCGTCGCGGCGGTCACCCTCGTCGCCTGGACGATCGCGCGCCACTTCGGTTCGCATGGGCCCGCCGGCTTCTTCGACTGGCTGGCCACGCCCGTGGGCTGGGGCATGGCCGCGGGTGTCGTGCTCGTGATCCTCGGCACGAGTTTCTTTCGCTGGCGCCAGCTCGCGCACGGCGGCGGGGATCGTGTCGCCAAGCTGATGGGCGGGCGCCTGGTCGACCCCGACACGAAACATCCGCAGGAGCGCGTCCTGATCAATGTGGTCGAGGAGATGGCGATCGCCTCGGGTCTGACCGTGCCCAACGTGTACGTGCTGGAACGCGAAGAGGGCATCAACGCCTTCGCCGCCGGGCTCCATCCGGCCAATGCCGTCGTTGCAGTGACCGGCGGCGCGCTCGACCAGTTCGACCGTGACGAGCTGCAGGGGGTGGTCGGCCACGAGTTCAGTCACATCCTCAACGGCGACATCCGCATCAATCTGCACCTGCTGGCGCTGCTCGCCGGCATCACGGTGATCGGCGAGCTCGGCGCATCGGTCTGGCGCGGGCTGTTCCTGGACCGATCGCATGCGCGCTATCACGGGGGCATGTCGTCATCACGCTCGGGACGAGGCGGCGACGCGCGCGCCCTGCTCCTGCTCCTCGGCGCCGGCCTCGCGCTGATCGTCATCGGCTGGATCGGCGTGTTCGCCGGGCGCCTGATCAAGGCGGCCGTGTCGCGCCAGCGCGAGTTCCTGGCCGATGCGGCATCGGTGCAGTTCACGCGCAACCCGGACGGACTCGCCGGGGCCCTGCTGAAGATCGCTTACGGGCCGCAGGACAGCCGGCTGCGCGCGCGCCGGGCCGAGGAAATCAGCCACATGGCGTTCGGGCGCGCGGTCGGCGGCGCGTGGCGCCTGACGGCCACCCATCCACCGCTGGCCGAGCGCATGGCGGCACTCGGCCCGAAGTACCGGCTCTGGTTCAACCAGGCGAGGCGTGACCAGGCGCGGGCCGAGCGCGAGCGCAAGCCGCAGCGCGGCTACGCCGACACTCCAGCCGCAATGGGTACGGGCATGGCCACCGCGAGCGACGCCGAGGACGCACTCCACGGTGCGTTGTCGGCGACCACCCTCGCCGCGCTCGCTGGCCGCGTCGATCCGGGGGGCCTCGACCACGCACGTGCGCTGCTCGCACGCATCCCGGGATCCGTGCGTCACGCCCAGCAGACGCCGGAGGGCGCCACACGCACGATCTACGCGCTGATGCTGCACGGACCCGAGCACCGGGACGCGGATCGAGCGGCACTGCCCGAAAGCCAGCGCGAGGCGGTGCTGAACCTGCGCGCCGCCCTCGAGGCCGACTGCGGCGGCAACACACGCGGCACGCTCGACGCGGCGACACGCCTGCCGCTCCTCGAGCTCGCCATGCCCGCGCTGCTGCGGCTGCCGCGCGCCGGCCGCGAGGAGCTGCTGGCCCGCGTGGACGATCTCATTCGTGCCGACGGCCGGCTACACGTGTTCGAGTACGCGGCACGCACGCTACTCCATCACGAGCTGCGGCCGCGCGAAGGCGCCAATGCGGGCACGGGCCGCCTGCGTGACGGGCGCGAGTCGGTGCACACCGTTCTCTCTTTGCTGACATTCGCCGGTAGCGGCGACGACGCCGACCGCGCGGAGGCCTACCAGCGGGCCCTGCGCCCGCTCTTCGGTACGGACTGCGGCCAGCCGCTCGCCCGCGAGCAGACCAGTCTCGCCGCCTTCAGCGATGCCCTCGAGCGCCTGGACGGCCTGCCGCCGATGGCCAAGCGCGCCCTGCTGACGGCCTGCGCCGACTGCGTCGCGGCCGACGGGGTCGTGCGCCCCGCGGAGGCCGAACTGCTGCGCGTCATCGCCGCCGTGCTGAACACGCCCATACCGCCACTGCCGCAAGCCGGCTGAGCGCCTGCGCCGCGCCGCCGGCGCCGCACACGTGGCCCGGACGCGCCCGGGAATCGGTGCCGCGCCGGCCGATGCGCTATCCTGAGCGCACAATTGCCTGTTTCATCCGCTGGAGTCCCCCCATGAAGCTCAACGACAGCGCGCTGCTGCGCGAAGCGGCGTTCATCAACGGCAAGTGGGTCACCGCGAAGGACACGATCGCCGTCAACAATCCGGCCAACGGCGAGACCCTGGCCACTGTGCCCAAGCTCGGCGCCGACGAGACCGCCAAGGCGATTCGCGCGGCGGAGTCGGCCTTTCCCGCCTGGCGCGGCAAGACCGCCGGCGAGCGATCGGCCATCCTGCGGCGCTGGTTCGAACTGATGCACGAACACGTCGACGATCTCGCGGCACTGATGACCGCCGAGCAGGGCAAGCCGTTGACGGAGTCGAAGGGCGAGATCGCCTACGCCGCCGCATTCCTCGAGTGGTTCGCCGAGGAGGCCAAGCGCATCTACGGTGACGTCATTCCCGAGCATCAGGCCGACAAGCGCATCGTCGTGACCAAGGAGCCCGTGGGCGTCTGCGGCGTCATCACGCCGTGGAACTTCCCGGCCGCCATGATCACGCGCAAGGCGGGCGCGGCACTCGCGGTCGGCTGCACGATGGTTGTCAAGCCGGCGGAGCAGACACCGCTGTCGGCGCTCGCGCTCGCGGAGCTCGGTGTTCGCGCAGGCGTCCCGGAAGGCGTGTTCAACGTCGTCACCGGTGATCCGAAGGCGATCGGCGGCGAACTTACGAGCAACTCGACGGTGCGCAAGCTGTCGTTCACGGGATCGACCGCGGTCGGCAAGCTGCTGATGGAGCAGTGCGCACCGACCATGAAGAAGCTGTCGCTCGAGCTCGGCGGCAATGCCCCGTTCATCGTGTTCGACGACGCCGACCTCGACGCCGCGATCGAGGGCACGATCGCGTCGAAGTACCGCAATACCGGCCAGACCTGCGTGTGCGCCAACCGCATCCTGGTGCAGTCGGGCGTATACGATGCGTTCGCCGAGAAGCTCGCGGAGCGGGTGCGCGCAATGAAGGTGGGCGATGGCTTCACCGAGGGCGTCACGCAGGGCCCGCTGATCGACGACAACGCCATCGCCAAGGTCGAGGAGCACGTGTCCGATGCCGTCGAGCACGGCGCCAGCGTGCTGGTCGGCGGCAAGCGGCATGCGCTCGGGGGCACGTTCTACGAGCCGACCGTGCTCACCGGCGTGACACCGTCGATGAAGGTCGCGAACGAGGAGACCTTCGGCCCGGTCGCGCCGCTGTTCCGCTTCGAGACCGAGCGCGAAGCCGTGCAGATGGCAAACAACACCAATGCCGGTCTCGCGTCGTACTTCTACACGCGCGACATGGCGCGGACGTGGCGCATCGGCCGCGCGCTCGAGTACGGCATTGTCGGGATCAACACCGGCCTCATCTCGACGGCGGTCGCACCCTTCGGTGGCGTCAAGGAGTCCGGCATGGGGCGCGAGGGCTCCAAGTACGGCGTCGAGGACTATCTCGAGATCAAGTACATGTGCATGGGCGGGATCGACCCGGAGCTGCAATAGGCTCCGAGCCCTGAGCGGTTCGCGCAGGGGCTCGGCACGCGAGAAAGCTCATGCCCGCTCCATCTCTGCCTCCCTTGCGGCCTCGGCGAGATCCACGTTCTTCTGGAACTGATCAACGCTGGGCGCCGGGATCTCGCGGAACGGGTCGCGGATCCGGGGCAATGAGCATCTTGGCGCGCCTGGCGCCTTCGGATGATCCCCCGCGTGGCTCATCACGTATCGACGGCGTCCGGTAGCCCGATGGAGCGTGAGCGGAATCCGGATCGGCGGTGGTATCGCCCCCGATTCCGCCTTCGCATTCATCCGGCCTGCGGCCCTGGAAGCGCAGCGCTGGCGCATGCGGGATAGTGCTGAAGCGCGAAGCCCGGCAATCCCCCCATGGATCGCCGGGCTTGCGCGCCACCCGCTCTATTCCTGCTCCTGCCAGCGGAAGCGCTGCATCTCGTCGAGGCGCTCGCGCTGCTCATTGGTCAGCACCTCGCGCATCTGGTTGTGCACGCGCGCCTGCTGCTCGAGCATCTTGCGCTGCGTTCCGGTGAGACTCTCGTAGGCCTTGCCGACAGCCGCCGGATCCGGCTCGTCCCGCTGGTAGAGCTGGTACAGCTCACGCTGCTGCTGATGCATCTGCTGCATCAGCTGCCAGTGCTCGCGCGCGTTGTCGCGCTCGATGGCCTGCAACTTCTGCTGCTGGTCCGCCGAGAGCCCCAGGGCGCCCGCCATGTACGGCCCGATGCCGCCCTGCATCATGCCGAGGCCCATGCCTTGGCCCATCATGCCGGGGCCGTAGCCGGGACCCATCATGCCCGGGCCATACCCCGGTCCCATCATCTGCGGA
>Ga0102944_1000808_pt1 | contig 22699 bp, 14 predicted proteins | sample SalPonD_shore_MG_FD_78172 | JGI IMG/M metagenome (GOLD analysis project Ga0102944, IMG submission 78172) | Salt pond soil microbial communities from South San Francisco under conditions of wetland restoration - Salt Pond MetaG... | ecosystem: Environmental > Aquatic > Marine > Intertidal zone >...
CCTTTGTTTAACTCTAACATACACCGTTCTCCAGACGCCACCAGGGGATTGCCGTTCAACAGAACCTTTAACATTCCAAAAATGAAATTTTACACTAATTTACGGATTTATCCAAGTGAAAATGTCGATGAGGCGATGCGGGTCTCTGCAGTTCCATCTTAAAAAATGTGTGGCCGAGGACACCACACCTCCCGGTTACAGGTCATACCAATGAATTAATTTGATACAATCACCGATTGTCTCCTATATTCTCACCAATGAACATGGCAGCTCCCGGAGGGTATAATAGCCAGTTTCATAAGGACCGGATTAATGAAAACGGTAAATTCCCGGCAATATAGGAAATACGTGAGAATGTACTCCCAGGGATGGAAACTCGCCTTCGTCTGTCTCTTGCTCTGTATTCCGTTCCTTGCATTTGGTCAACTCTCCACTCTCGATTCGCTGCGCTTCGACCATGGGATGATGTATTATGAGTCTGGTGAAGCGACCCTGGCCCGATCCTCGGCACAAAAGATCTCACAAACCATCCTTCACATAGAGGAACAGCTCGGTCTCGAACTGTCGGCACGGTTTCAGGTGGTAATTGCGCCAACCCAACAGGTATACCGCGCTCTCACCGGAGTGCTGCCCGATTGGTCTGCCGGAGCGACAGATTATCGATATCCGCGGATCATATTGAAATCACCGAAGGCCGGACGGACCAGCATCTGGGATTACGATGCAACCCTGCAACACGAAGTTGCCCATATCGTTATCGGGCAGAATATCAATCCGGACAGATTGCCGCGATGGCTCAACGAGGGACTGGCTATGCTCGTGGCCGGCCAGCAATCTCTGCGACAGACGTATATTCTAAGCCAGGGAGCTGTGCGTGACCAGCTAATTCCTCTCTCAGAGATCGAACAAGTCCTCTCCTTCAATCAGTCCCGGGCGAATCTGGCCTACGCGGAGGCGCTTTCCGCTGCCCAGTTCTTCCTGAACGAATTCCCGGAAGGGACTCTCCGGGAGATATTCCGCATGCTCCGCAGGGCCGATATGTCATTTGATCAAGCCCTCCGGGAGGTCACCGGAGTATCTCTGTTCTATTTCGAAGTCTACTGGAAAGAACATGTTCACTCAAAATATCAATGGATTATAATGCTTAGTTCGAATACCACACTCTGGATACTCTTTCCGCTGCTGGCACTGGCTGCCTATCTGATGATCCGGTGGCGGAATGCAAAAAAAATGCAGTCCTGGCAAGAGGAAGAGGATCATATGGATGCCGGAACCGACTGGGATTATGAGTATATGCCGGATCCGGATGAGGAATGGCGGGGCGATAAACATTAAGCGGAAGATCCGCGCCGAAGGCCACGTGCATCATTCCGACCGGATTGAATGCGTTTAAAAATAATAAACAGGCAGGATTGTAAGACCTCCTATCCGGACCTTCCAATTCCTTCTCGCTCTCGGTGGACTGAGGTTCACGCCTTTTATTTCAATAATATCTCAATTAATGAAATAATTGCATAGATATAATACCACCGCGCACTTCGCCACAGTGTACCATCTCAAAGGTTCTTTGCTTCTGCCGGAATTGGAATCCAGTACAGATGACCAGCTCAGATCAGGGAGGAACCCGGCGATGGGGAAAGGCGAGCCTCTGTGCCAAGTACAGAGACGGATATGTGATGGTTACAGGGCTATTCCAGGATCTCCGCAGCGATATGCCCGACTTTTAGTCCACGATGATTTTTTCGGACCGGCCGGTGATGATCAGACAGCGCGGACAGGACGTCCGCCGTAATCCATCCGAGTGATTCCAGAATGGTCAGCATCATGGGTGCCGTGGCCCGCCAGGCGCCATCATGTGCCTTCACTGCTATGCCATAGCTTGCATTCCCATATCGCACAGTCAGGCCCCGGACCCCCTCTGCTCCAATCTTTGAGACGATTGTGCCCGGACAGGCCTCCATGATGGCTGTATCAAACCGACGCTGCCCCGCAACCAGGTAAGGACATCCGTTCATCGCGTTGAAGATCCACGCAAAGTGGGTATCGCCCGGTTCTCCCAATTTTTGAAATAACATCGCAATTTCACGAAGCGTCAGATAATACGTAGGTAACGAACAGCCGTCTATCCCGGTATGGAAATCAGAACGACCGGTGAGCTCGCTGACGAGATGTTTAATCTGCTGCTGCAGCGGATGCTCCGCCTGAACGTAATTTTCCAGCGGTATCCGCTGCTGTTTTGCTGCCAGCAACATCCCGGTATGTTTTCCCGAACAGTTATTATACACGGGAGTGAATTTTACTCCCCCGGCCAGTGCAGTATCGGCAGCGGTCTCATCCAGCGGTTTATGCGTGCCGCACAAGAGCTGTTCCTCGGACAGACCGGTGCGTTTCAGGAGATTCCGCACCGTTTGAACATGCACCGGTTCGCCATTATGGGATCCACATATGACTGCCAGCTCCTCATTTGTCAGATGATAGGAGTCTGCTGCTCCGGAACTCAATAATGGCAACGCCTGGAAAGGTTTTAGTGTCGATCTCGCAAAGATATGGCCGTCCGGTTGATCGGTGTGGAAGAGTAATTTCCCGGTGCCATCTACCACTGCGGCTTCCCCGGTGTGAATACTCTCCAAGACGTTCGCCCGGTATACTCTGGTGACGATACGCATCGTTTCGCGTCCCTTACTTCAAATTTAATTAAAAAATTACAATATGGTGAAGGATCACATGCTTCACAGGCAATAATGGATGTTCAACGAAAAACCTCCGAGCAACTTTCCGTGATTGAAGCCGGCATCTGTGGATTAAATCTGGAATATGCCGATTCTCTATTTACCAGGAGACAGAAGAGTTTTATTCATTCCCTTTTCCGAACAGGGATCACCGGGAACCCATCTTTCATTGTATGAACAGATTTATCGTCGTCAAACCGGGTCTTAGGACAACCCGAACTTCACACAGAACAACTATCGGATTAAAAACATGAGATCCCGGAGGGCGTTTTCGAGTCCGATGAACATCGCTTTTCCCAGCACACCCCGGTTCACCACCAGCGTATCAACAGTTTCTATGGCAGCGAGCGCTCGAAAATTGCGATAATTTAATCCGCCACATACTGTCACACCCATTTCGTATTTTGATGCCACCTGCGCAATCTCCGTGATCTCCTCCAGCGCCTCTATCTGTATTTCCGGAGTTGAAGCCGTTGCATACGTGGTACTATTAATTTCCACCTGATCGATACCCAGCTTGTACGCATTTTTCAGTTGCTTAATGTCACTCTCGATCCGGACGGATATCACCCTGGACTGGCCGCGTTTCACCTGCGAAAAGAATCCTTTCATATCCGGGGCATTGCGAAAGTCCATACAGTAATTATCCTGATATGGGTCAATAAACGTCACTTTGCTGGGAGGAAATGCCATGAGGGATTCAATACTTTTTTCATTGATTGGCAGCCGCCAGTTGAGGGGGATTCCACTGTTGGAAATGATATATTGAACGGTCTCGGTCTGCCCGTCGACAGAGGTAATTCCCAACGCGTCTACTCCCGCCAGTTCCGCGATCCCGGCTGCGATGACCGGATCCAGGCTGGAAATTTTCATACTGGTTTGCATTTCTGCAATTCCGTCCAAATTGAATTCGAGATGGGGCATTGTGGCTCCTTTATCTTGCGTACCCGGTGTTCCCATCTGAGTCGGTCAGGGTATATCGGGAATTCCCGGGACGACGCACTACCTCGGATATACGGGCGAATCGCACGCCCTGGGTTTCATACAGGGGGATCTCACGCTGAAGTACTTCCAATGTCTTGTGGCGGGCGTGTCCGATCCCGATAGCTACGCCGTTTTGCTCAGCGTGATTTACCAACTCGCCGAGCTGCTGGTGAATATAAGTGGAATCTTCCTGGTTATCGAGAAATACGGTCCGCCGTCCATGGATCAGTCCGAGTCTGGACGCCAGTTCGTCTCCTATACTCCGGGGCGAAGTATAACTATCGACGAAATACATCCCCCTGTCCCGAAGCATGTGCAGTACTGTCTGCATTAAATTTGGATTCTGCGTGAATAACGAGCCCTGGTGGTTATTCAAACCCACTGCATTGGGAATTTCCTGAAACGCCCGGCTCAACCTGTTGATAATTTCTCTGGAAGACATATCCTGCAGGAGAATGAACTGATCCTCCGCCTGGGCCGTATACTCTTCAGGCTCCATTGGCATGTGGATCATCGGTTCTACACCCCGGGAGGCGGCCATCTCTGCTATCTCTGTGGAATAAGGCAGCCCCGGGATAATTGAAATGGTGATCGCTCTGCCCAATTCCATGAATTCACTGACCAGCCCGTTTTTCACATAGCCAAAATCGTCAATGATAATCCCGACCACTGCCTGATCAAACATGGTACTATCAGTTCCCTGCACCACCACCCTCCCCATTGGCTCCCCATGAAACTGCAGCCCGTACATCAACACATTATTTCTCCGGATTTGTCCGGCAATAGCAAAATGAAAGCGTAATACTTGTTCAATCCGATCTGCGGTTATGTCAAAGGAGCGGCTGCCGCGGTTGAAAAACACCAGATCCGGAAGGTCGTTCCCGGATGAAAGGATCTGCTGGAACTGAAGATTGGGTTCCACTTTGATCAGCAGCGCCGGTAACCGCTCCCGAAACTTATACCTGGCTTCGTTCAGGAGATCGGCAGATGGTCTGGACTGGTACCGCAGATTCCAGACAATGATACCCAACAGGAGGAATCCTATCGCCAGAAATAAGAAAAGCAGCTGTTTTTCATCGGTTCGTCTCATGCGATATCTGTCTGCCTGCCATCCAGAGGGCATGTTTTAATTAAATTACTCAATATTGGCGGAGTATAAAATACATAATTCACCACGGATCAGGGGATGGGACGTTGTCCACACACAAGTGCCGGTGAAGTTCGGGTACTCTCCGGGCATATCATCTTGCATTGCAGGTCAGCAGGCACTGTTTCTTCAGCTTCGGACGGTGATGAAAGAAGAGACGACTCTCGGTAATGCCGGTGCGTGAGGGAATCAACCAGGATTAATCGCTATCCACGAATCTGGATATTCACGGTTAATCCGAAGTCGCTGAACGTGGTCGGCTTATCCTCGGAATTCACTCGCTTATTAAACCGCTGGCCGTATTTATAATATATCCCGCCGGTCACCCGTTCGGTGAAGGAGTAATCAATCTTTGGCTGCAATTGCCAGCTGTATTCTTTGCCCTGCGGTTCGAAACTGCCACCTGAAAGACTGCGTAACTGCTCGGAATTACTGTAATCAAAGGTAAAGGTCGTTGTGAGATTATTATTCATATTGAGGGATCTCAGAAACGGGATGGGCAACCGGAGTCCTCCGCGGTGTTGATAACTTCCGGACAGGCTGATGTTGCGGCGATTGGAGATATCCAGAGAACTCAATCCGGAATTATACCCGGCGGTCACTCGCTTGGTGGTCCCATAGCTGATCTGGACTGAGATATCGTTCATCGTGGTCATCCGAAATCCTATCAGGGGCTGCATATTTTGGGTATAGGTGGCGGACAGTTGTTCCCCATCTCTAAAATTGGCCACGTATCGCCCCTGATAGCTGTGATTCAGCGAGACACTCCTGGCGAGTCCTTCGAACAGAGAGAGCTGCTCCAACCCTCCCCACCGAATACTCCAGCTTGGAATCGGCAGGCCCTTCACCTCCTCCTCTTTCAGTTCATATTCTTCCGGTTTGAACTGGAGCAGGAACATATCCCGGTTGACATTTCTGGTCACCCGGTTTGGCGTGAATAACCTGGAGTTCCCAACGGAAAAGTTGAAGGTGGCCGAGACATTTCGCGAAAAATTATATCCGGTGCGCACCGCAAAATCCTGCGAGACATTCACACTCCGGTTTCCTGCGAGCCCGATATATGCGGAATCGACCGGGATATCGGGATCCACAATCCATCCCAGGCGATATTGCACTCCCGGGGCCCGAACCAAGTTGCGGTGCTGTCCGGAACGGCTGTTACTGAACGAAAGATTCACCGGCTGCAAATTCTGGATAAACGCGCTGAACAATTCGCCGGGATCCGGGAAACCGTCCCCGTCTTCTTCTTGCTGCGTCTCAGTGCCTTGGTCTTCCCCAGGTTGCCCGGGCGGTACGTTCGATGGCTCTCCGGGTCGCCCTCCCGGACGAGTTTGCGGGCCCTGCTGTCCGGGGCGGGAGCGACCGGATCCGGCCGACTGCAGCTGTTTCAGATCAATCACTGCGTTGACGGACGTCTGCTGGTTATAGCCGACATCCACTCCCTCCTTCTCCTCATTCACACTGTTCTGATAGTTGTAATTCGATTGATACTGGAATGTTGGCTTCAACCAGTTGGATAACTGGGGGTTATAGGTGGCATTGTAGCCTTCGTTCACCCCGGTGACAATGCCCGGTTTTTGATACCGGATCATATCCCACCGGCGTGATCCCCGGAACTCAGAGACATTGGAGTCCATGCGTTTGTTGTAGGAAAAATTCAGGCTCTGGAAGGGATTATACCCGGTGGTAAACGTCCGCTGTAAAATCTGATTGTAGGACCGATTCGGCTCCCTGGTTCCCGTCCGATATGCTCTGTCTACGGTGTTTTCCGTGAGAAGTCCGGTTACATTTATTCTGGTGGGCTTGTAATAAAATCTCGTTTCGCTCAGCTGGTCGCCAATCAGCGGGACCGGATCCAGAAACTGGAAAATACCAAGCCCGTTTCCCTGCAGGAACTGGACATTATACCCGCCCTGAATGACATTCTTTGAGTTCCGGGAGTATTTCTGCGTTTCGTTCCGCAGATAAGACTCGCTGACGTCATAACTAAACCGAACAGCATCGACGGTGTATTTGAGCAGCCAATTCTTGGATCGGGTGGTTTTCGACAGCGAGGTTCCGTAGGATCGCTGCATTGAGAAGGATTCAATTTTTGAAATCGTATCTTCCGCGGCTGTTTGCGAGAGTGTCTCGTACAATTGATCCGTTAACACATCGCTCCCGGGCAGATATTTCGGAATCTGCTGGGATTCATTATAGCGAGCTCTCACGGGAATCCGCAATCCCCAGGACTCGGGAAACAGCTTATTCCCATTCAGGGAGACATTCATATCCACAGATTCCGTATTCATATCATCTCCCCATTGATTATCAACCCGATGGAAGTCCGCGTCCACCCGGCTGGTATTCACCCGAATACTCATGACATCGGCGAAGTCCACCGAGGCCTGGGCTCGCATGGCAATACCACCCGACCGACTCACTCCGGTAACCCGCAATTCATTCACCCAGATATCCCCGGTATAACTGGGCCACGCATCCAATTCCCCGTGACTCTCCCAGGCTCGATAATCCGGTCCGGTGAAATTCCGGGCCCCGATTTCCATCCGTTTGATCTTGCCGATTGAGGGATTGCCGTGCACGACCAGTTCCAGGTTTCCCTCCGACGTGGTGTCCGCAAAGACGGTGGTATTCCGGTAAAAGTAGATACGTCCCCGGGGATTGCGCTCCGGAAACGGAGTGCCGGAGGACACCGCCAGACTGTCCACCGCTTTTAATTGAGCCAGGAAATCCAGATCCAGTTCCATCTGCTGCCACCCGGGATCCAGCTGTGTCCGGTACTCATAGTAATTCTCGTCGTCCCGCCCGAGCCGGAAGAAAAACTCCAGATGATCGCCGGGAGGATTCACCTTGTCGCCGTGGAGAAACATCTTGAGGTACTGATAATTCACCAGGTTCAAATCCTGGCTCTGATGTAACACCCTGACCGCTCGCCCCTGTGACCACTGCCGCAGGTTGGACAGCTTCAGCACCAGCGATTGTTCTTTGGAGGTAATCCCGTACACTCGATCTTCGGCGCCTCTGACGCCTTCCGGGGGACTGTAAATGGCGTTGTTGTCTTCATTATTCACCACTGAGACCGAAAAACTGCTGTCATTCTGGGTTATATCACCCGGGATAATCACATTCTCGACGCTCGATTCCAGCCATTCGTTGCCCACGATTTCAATTTCTGCAATGCTGATGGTGTCTTCATCCCCGTTATTATACATAAAATCTGTGAACCAGATGCGGGCAAACTGGACATCTTCGATGGAGGCATCAGGATCGGACCGTGCAGGATCGAAATCATTCAGAGGAATGAGGTACTGTTTCCAGCCGGTGCCCCGACCAGTGGCCGGATCAACGGTTTCGTTAATAAAGTATTCATTGTTCGTGGTATCCAGGGGAACCGTATAACTAAAATAACTTTCCGTGCGATCCAGGATGTTATTCCGGTTCAGATCCTCCGTATCAGGGATATTCCCGCCCATTTCCCGCCCGTTACCCTGCATGCCGTTCGACCAGCGATAGGTCCGGAAATCCTGGCGTTCGAAGGCATAATTATCTCCGGCCGGATCCCCGGGCTGCAGTCCGTACTTTTGAAACATCGCATCGGGACTGTTTATAGTCAGCGTATCCTGCCCGTTCGGGCCGTAAACACCGATTTCCTCTTCATCAGGCAGTCCGTCTAAACCCAGATCTTCGTCGTCATCGAGCAGGCCGTTCTGGATACCGCCTCGCCGCTTATCTTCGGTATCGAGGGCGTTATTACCATTGCCATCCTCGGAGATCAGCCCCAGGTCAATATGGGCTACTCCGCTGTTGCCGCGCAGCCAGAGTTCAATGTATTTACTCTCGCTCTGATCCCGATAGGAGGAGGGCAGGGCCCGCATAAATCCACCCCAGACCGAGTCCGCAGCAGCGGGCTGTCTGTCGCCAATCGCTCTCTGCGGATCGAGCACCACGTGCAACACCTGGGTGGTGTTGGTCTGCTGCTGAATACTCACTTCTCGGTTCGGCCAGATTGCCTTGGTCGGAATGCCGGCGTACGGATTATACCAATACAGGAATCCGCGGTTCTTCTCGGTATACCCGAGATTTCGCCCGTCAGGATCTCTCGGGATGGAGGCTGGAAGCCAGCTGTGTTTGGAGATCGTTAAACTGGTGGTGCGCTTACTACCCTCAAAATCATCGATATAGGCAACCCCGTTTTTATCCAGCTGGGAATCCTGCAGATTGGGGTTGGGCATCACCTGGGCCACCTCGCCTGCAATCTCGAACTGTGAACGGGCATCGGTGCTAATGAGGGGCATCTGATCGATGGCCTGGGTCAGAAAATTCAGATCTTGCTGATAGCGTCCGTTCACATCCCATACAAAATTTCGGAACGGTTCCTGGCCCACCCGGACCTTATCATCCACCGATGTTTTACTGTAGTACATCCCGGTCGCGGCGAGGAAGGAATTCTCACCAAAGGCATATTCGGCACGTCCCCCCATCACTACTTTCTTGTCCAGCTGAAAGACTTCGTTGGTCTCATACAGTATTTCAAGATCAGCCCCGGGTTTCAAATACTCCTCGCTCAGGATGGTCACCCTGCCAAGGAAATAGTCGATATTGTAGTCTGTTCCTTTCTGCAGGGTCTTCCCCGATGCACGCACCTCTTCGCTGCCTTCGATAATATTAAATCCGGGGAGATTGATATTTGCGCTCTGGTTCGAGTACGATGCGACCAGCTTAAACCGGGATTCCTCAAGCATTGCTTTATTCTGCCGGTAGCTGCCTTCATACATTTCCGACTGAGAAAGGGACGTATCGAGTTGCGAATTATACAAGCCCTCCCGAATCTCTTGCCCGGCCGCCTTCGCTTCTTCCTCCGACCGGAATGGCTCCAGATAGGGGATAAATATCTCCCCGCGCTGCAAATCAACAATGTTCTCAATGTCAATAGTCTGGTCGGGGGTCTGCTGTCCCTCCGAATTGAATTTATCCAGCCCGAACACCTGGAGCCAGGGCGTGCCGTCATCATTGATATTATCGTTGTTGTTCGTATAGGTATCCACGATATCGAATTCGAAGGCATCGCGCTCAAGGTTTATGGTCCCCAGGGAATAGACGTTCTTGAACATCAGATCCCAGGTGGGCTTGGTCGGACTGGGATTGTCAATACGCAGCATCTTCATGTTCACCCGGGTGGAATCCTCCGGGTTAAACACCAGCTGTCCAACGGTATCGCCGCCCTCCGTGGAGTAACTGATGGCCAGGATCTCGTTGTCCTGCAGGTTGGTATTCAACCGGATAAAGCCGAGATCCCGGTCGATGATGTAATCGGCTTCCTCCTCCAGAATCTGGAATTCCGCCCGCCGCATGTACTGGCGCAGTTGCGTGGTGTCATCCGGATTCACAAACGCATTTCCCCACACCTGGGTGCCGGTTTCGTAATTGGTCCCGATGATGCTTTTGAAGACCTCAATATCATCAATGATCTTATCCTGCGGCGGCTGGATGTGCTCGTTCGTCCCGGGATCCAGCGGGTAGAAATTGTTGCGATAATACTCATCTATGTAGAAATATTTGTTTTTAACGTACTGGTAATCATAGACTTCATAGGTCTGTTCGGAGGCCCCTCCCTCAAAACTCATCTGCTGCTTTTTGCCCTGTTCAATGCTGGCCACCGTGACCACATCGACCGGTCCGAATTTCATATCCGTCCGGATCCCGAACAATCCACTGCTGGTCGGGCTGAAGGTGACCAGTTGAGTTCCGGGCAGCGACAGGCTGATATTCCCGGCATCCACGCGCTGGATAATGTCATCCTCGTTCCCCACATAGTTCAATTTCACATCATTTTCAAACTGAAAATCCCGCTCCGAATTATAGTCAACCAGAACATTAATCCGGTCCCCGATGCTCCCTTCTATGCTGAAATTCTGGCGCTGATTGAAGATAATGTTGGTCTGCGGCTCCGATTGAAAATTGGTGGTGATCAGGTTTTTATCTTCCCGGGTCGCCCGGGCATTAATGTTCACATTTCCGGCAACGCGCAGGGCGACACGCTGTCCGGCAATATCCGCACCGACCAGTTCATATCCCCGGGCATCCTGGAGATTTGTACTCGCCTGCTCCTCTTCAGTATGTAATGCCCGAAACAGCAGTTCTCGCTGGTTGCGCCGGAGGTTCAGTTCGTAATATGCATCCAGATCAACCCACAAAGGGATACCCACCGGTGTGTCGTAATACATCGGCGAAATAACCAGATATGTTCCGGTGGAATCAACTGCTTCCACCCGGCGGAAACCCCGGACGGTATAGTTGGGTCTGAGGATCTTCCAGGGAAGCAAGGTATCGCTCTCCGCAGCTCCCGGATATCTGACGCGGTTATCCGGGAATAGGTCGGGCTGTCCCAGGGGAATCCGGGGGAACTGCAGGGGTGCCGTGAACACGGAATCCCCGGGAGATTCCTGTTGAGCGGAGACCGGCGACCTGATACCGTGAAGGCACAGACCACCGATCAATACGAGCAATAAGACTCGCCCAAAAATTGTTATCGCCTGCTTCTTAATATCCAAACCAATCTGTCACTTACTGTTTAATAATCGATAACAATCTTCGTCGAGTGTGCTCCTTTGTGTTTACTGTTAAGAAATGATGTTACGCTGCTGTAATTCGAGGAATAACTTCCGTAATGCCCGTCCACGATGCGAAATGGCATGCTTTGCATCACTGGTCATTTCTGCAAATGTCTGCCGTGTTTCCAGTGTTTCAAAAATTGGATCATACCCGAATCCCTGTGTTCCACGGCGCTCAATGGTGATAAGACCTTCCACGGATCCTTCCGTGACCACTTCATGAGTGCCATTATAATAGACGGTTACCGTGGCAAATCGCGCCGTGCGCTTGTCGGGCGGCACCTCCTGCAACTCGAGTAAGAGTTTATCAATGTTATCATTATAAGTGGCATCCTCGCCGGCATATCGGGCAGAGAAAACTCCGGGAGCACCTTGCAGAGCGTCTACTTCGAGGCCGGTATCATCGGAGATGACCGGTAATCCGAGAAATTTGTATAATTCAAGTGCTTTTTTTAATGCATTTCCCTGTAAGGAGTTCCGGTCTTCCTCAATCTCCGGCACGTTGTCGAACTCCCTCAGATCTTTGATGGTCAACCCCGGGTGACCGAATATTTCCTTGATTTCCTTCGATTTGTCAGGATTGGCAGATCCGACCACCAGTACATTGATCATACCGTCGTCTCATCCTGATAAATCGTCTTAATAATTCTCTTCCGAAGTTTGCAGTTCGACATGCACCATCATATCCACGGTAATGGTTCCGCCGGAAATCACCTTCCCCTGAATTCCAATGGGCTCATTAACCACGTTGAGCAACGCGTCCAGATCCTCCACCCAGTCCGGAATGTGATACGGTCCCATGACCTCAATTTGTGCTTCATCTTCGAAGAATAACACATCACCCATTTGCAACGTATCCAGGGCGACCCATTCCACGGTCAGATGCTCCCCAAAGTCTCCCGGCTCATACTCCAGGCCGTTGTCCTGACACTCGGTATAGACTTCATTCTCAACCACGGTAACTACGCCGCCAGCCGTGTTTGCCTGCTGCATCCCTATCCCATATTGTAAGTCCGCATATTGCAGAGAATGCGACTCCTCATACGGATCCGCTGCGCCGCTGTGTATTGCAACTAGTTGTCCCATAACCTCCCCAAGCCTTGCTAAATCACGGAATTCCGATTTCGGCGTATTATAGTAAGAATCGTTGCTGAAAACAAGGGTGATTTCGTCTGCTACAGCATCGTTTTCCCAGATCTAAGAACACCGTGCTCCCTGATTTTCGGCGGGTATCTGGTCAATTCTGCCCGCATCAGAACACCCTTATTTCAATAACAAACAATATAATCAATTAAGAATTGCCCATTTTAGAGCCGATCTATGAAATCCAAATGGGAAATCGCTGGGGCAGGGAACAAACAGGCATCCTGGCAATTGGACTAAATCGACACGGTTGCCTGTATTAATCAGGACTAACTTTTTATATATTCAGAAGTACGGAATATTGAACAGTTGACTGTATACTCAGAGTAACAGACTATCATGTCTCTCAATTTATTTGATACTTCAGACAATACGGAACGTCCTCTGCCCCCTCTGGCCGAACGTATGCGACCCACAACGTTAGAAAATTTTGTCGGCCAGGAGGCGCTGGCGGGGAAGAACAAACTCCTCTATAATGTACTCCAGAACAAGCAATTGTTTTCCTTAATTTTCTGGGGTCCGCCGGGCAGCGGAAAAACCACGCTGGCCAAAATCTGTGCCGAGGCGATGGATGCCAAATTCTTCCAGCTCAGCGCAGTATCCTCCGGGGTGAAGGAGGTGCGCAAAGTGATTCAACAGGGTGAACTGCGCCGCAAACAGCATGAAAAAACCATCTTGTTCATCGATGAAATTCATCGGTTTAACAAGGCGCAGCAGGATGCGTTGCTGCATGCCGTGGAAGACGGAGCGATCATTCTGATCGGGGCGACCACAGAGAACCCCAGTTTCGAGGTGATATCCCCGTTATTAAGCCGCTGCCGTGTGTTGCGCTTACATCCATTGGAAGAACAGCATTTACAGGATATTTTGCAGCGCGTGTTGCAGGAGGATATCGTACTCAGCCAGGTGCAAATTCAATGCGAAGAAGCAGCAAAGGACCTGTTGATTGAAAGCGCCGGGGGAGATGCCCGCCGGATGTTGAACGTGCTGGAGATTGCCCTGCAACAGCATCCGGAGGAAAGTCAATCCGGAAACAAGCCGTTCATCCTCACCGAGGCGGATATTCGAAATGCTCTGCAGCATCGGACTCAGTTGTACGATAAAAAGGGTGATTATCACTACGACACCATTTCCGCCTTTATTAAAAGCATCCGGGGCAGCGATCCGGATGCGGCAATTTACTGGCTGGCTGTGATGCTGGATGGAGGGGAGGATCCCAAATTCATTGCCCGGCGCCTGATTATCAGTGCTTCGGAAGACATCGGGAACGCGGATCCCTACGGACTGACTCTTGCTACTTCCACCTTCACGGCCGTTGATTACGTGGGCATGCCGGAAGCCGCTATTATACTGGCACAAACGACCACCTATCTGGCCAGTACCACGAAAAGTAATGCCGCGTATATGGCGATCCGAAACGCCAGCTCGGCGGTCCGATCCGGCAGTGCGCAGGATGTTCCGCTCCATCTTCGCAATGCTCCCACCCAATTCATGAAGTCAGAAGGGTACCAGAAAGGATATAAATATCCCCACGATTTCCAGGACCACTTCGTCGCGCAGTCGTATCTCCCCGAGAATCATCGGAATTCCTCATTTTATAAACCCAGTGCGCAGGGGCGAGAAAAATTCCTGCGTGAACGATTAAGCCATCTCTGGAAGAACCGATATCAATTTAATGATCAGGATTAGATGAACAGACTTTTTCTTCCGGTACTGTTTTTCCTTCTCACCATCGGGTATACAGCAGGTATCCTCTCCAGCGTTCCGCCCGCCCAGGAGCAAAACGCCCGGCAGGACCGGTTGATACTGGAGCGCGCAGATCGACTCAGCAAAGTGACCGAACAGGGAAAAGTCTCTACCCACATCGTGGGGAACGTGAAATTTCGGCGGGGAGATTATGTGCTCTATTGTGACGAGGGCATCCACCATCAGCAGGACAGCATCGCGATCTTCTGGGGACATGTCCGCATTTTCGGCAATGAGGATTCGCTGTTCGCCGATTCCCTGACCATCTATGATAAAAAGGATATCCTGGTTGCCCGGGGAAATGCCAGGCTGCGATCCGGGGCACAACGGCTCAATGCCCGTCGGATTCGGTACTTTACAGAAAGCGAGATCGCCCAGGCCATCGGAAACGTCCGAATGAGAGAGGAAAGCGGCCGGACTGCCCTGGCTGATTCGGTCTGGTATAACTCGGAGACAAAGCAAGCTGAACTCTATGGAGCGGATCAGCACCCGGCTTCTGTCTATGATCCGGAACGCCAGATTACCATCAGGGGCCCGCTTATTAAGCAAGACCTGAACACCGAGCAGTTGGAAGCGTTGCTCCGGCCGGTGCTAACCAAGCAAGATTCCGCTGATAACCAACTCCTGCAAATTATCAGCAACACCATCTCCGGCAATCCCGACAGCGGGCGGTATGTTGCCGCGGAGGATGTGGTCATCACCCGCGATTCCCTGCGAGCCGAGACGCAACTGGCGACTCTGTATGAAGGTCAGGATCACGCCATCCTGGAGGAATCCCCGGTGGTGTATTACAGCGAGAACACCATCCGCGGTGAGACTATCCATCTCTACTTTCGGAAAGACACCCTGCGGGAGGTGTACATTCCCAGGCAGGCCGATGTCCACTCCGGAGTGAAGGGGTATGTCAAGGTTCCATTCTCCCAGCGATCGGACAGTGTGTCCGTCACCAGAGTAGTGCGAGATACCACCGCCACAGATACCAGCACCTACCTGCTTGAAGAAACCACCCGGGAAAACGTGCTCAGGGGCACTCAACTGCGTATCTGGTTAGAGAAGAATCGCATACGGACTATCCGGGTGACCGAGATGGCCACCAGCACCTACCATGTGTTCGAAGATTCCGTGTACCAAGGCATCAACGAGACCAGTGGAGATACCATCAATCTGCATTTCGCCCAGGAGGGGGATTCTCTGGAACAGATTGATGTCATTGGCGGCACCCGGGGGAACTTCCAGCCTCACGAGTATAACACCTCCGTGGATACCACCATTTTTTACGAGGCAAACGAACTGATCTTCTTAGTTCCGGAACGGATCACGCATCTCCGGTATGAAGCCGACGCGAAGTATAAGGATATGGAACTGGAGGCAGCCTTCATCGATGTCTTCTGGAACGATAACCTGCTGGTGGCCTCCCCGCTCCCTGATTCCGTGAATGCCGCCGGCTACCCGCGCAACACTCCGACATTTCATCAGGCGGGCAAAGAACCGATGACCGGCCAGCAGCTGGAGTATAATATGAAAACCCGGCGGGGGCGTGTGCTGCATGGAGAGACCAAAGATCAGGAGGGCTTCTATGCCGGCGACAAAATTCTGCAGCGGGGGGAAAACACCCTGTACGTGGAGACCGGGCGATACACTACCTGCGATTTGGACGATCCCCACTTCTATTTCAGAAGCCGGCGTATGAAACTCATGATTGGCGATCTGGTGGTTGCGCGGCCCATCGTGATGTACATTCATAATGTTCCGATATTTGCACTGCCGTTTGGGGTGTTTCCTCAGCAGGAAGCCGGCCGATCTTCCGGATATATTCTCCCGACATGGGGTGAAAGCAGTGTGTCCGGGCGGTATCTCCGGGGCCTCGGCTATTACTGGGCGCCCAGTGAATACTGGGATTATCGGATACAGTTCGATTTCTGGGAACGGCGGGGCATTTCGCTGCGAAATCGGATACGATACAATAAACGCTATACCTACAACGGCGACATTGCCGTCAATTATGATAACGAGATCCTGCGGGACAACCCGAAACAGAATTACGAAATCAACATCTCCCATAATCAAACCATTGATCCCACCATGGATCTCCGGGTCAACGGACAGTTTGTGAGCAGTAGCCAATTTCTGCGGGAAACGTCCATCGAGCGCCGGGACCGACTCAAGCAGCAAATCGTCTCGAATGCCACCTTATCCAAACGGTGGGAAGACACAAAAAATTCTATGGTCGTCAACCTCCAGCGCACCGAAAACCTCCAGTCGGGAAATGTGAACCAGCAGATTCCACAGATCTCGTTTCGACGGGGCACGGATAAATTGCTGAAGCCGCCGCAAGGCGCTTCCTTCGCTCAACAAAACAAATGGTACTATAACATCAATTACTCGTTCGGATCAAACCTTAGAAATCAGCATACGCATAAATTGATCACCGATACCATCTATACGAATCCGTACGGTGTTCGCATGGATCTGGGCCGTGACTCGGTCTTTGTGGACGAATTCCAGCGCGGGATCAGCCACACTCTGAGTTTTAACAGTCCGAATAAAATTCTGAGATATCTGAATATTTCACCCAGTCTCTCTTTTAACGAAGATTGGGTTCCGTCCTACCGGGAACCGGCGGTGGAGAACGGTACGGTCCAGCTGGACACAGTCAGCACGAATCCGCTCAGAACGCAGCCAAGATTCCGGGTGATTAACCAATACCGGGCCCGGCATACTTTTCGTTTTTCCGTGGGAGCCACCACCAAATTGTATGGGCTGTTTAATCTCCCGATTGCAAAGGTCCCGTCCGTCCGGCACGTTCTGACACCCTCAATCAGTTATAACATCGGCCCGGATTTTTCGGAGGAGTGGTACGGATATTATTATTACGCCCGGATGCCGGACGGCTCCATTCAGAAATTTGACCGGTTCCAGGGCACCGCTGCAGGTCCCACCGGCGCCCGGGAAACCCAGAGCGTCTCCATCAGTCTGCGCAACGTCTTTCAGGCAAAATATCTCACTGGCTCCGGCGAGGACCAAAAAGAAAACAAAATTGATTTCCTGACCTGGAATATCAACACCGGTTATAATGTGGTTGCCACAGAACGTCCCTGGCGAGACATCAGCAGCAGCATTCGTGCCTCGCTGGGCCGCACGCTCTCCCTGGATATCTCCATGCGGCATGATCCCTATAAATGGCAGAGTAACGAGTTGACCATCCCGCGGCTCACCAATCTCACCTTCGCCACCGGCTTCTCCATTTCCGGGAATGCCTTCGTCACCGGTTCCCGGCAGCCCCCGCAGCGAGCCGTTCCACAGGCGATGGATACCACGGCAGCAGATACGGGGTTCGGTGGTCCGGACGCTTTCTCCGGAGATGCCTTCGAGGATGAAGCCTCACTGTTTCCCTCGGAACCACCACTGCCGTCACGTACCGGACAACAATTCTGGAATCTGCGTATGAATTTCCGCTATTCCCTGAGCCGGCAAGATCCGACGCGCCCGGCTGAACCGACCTTCTGGATGAATACTTCGGCGGATTTTAAGATCTCAAAAAACTGGTCGGTGTCCATGTCTAACCGATTCGACCTCGCCAAACAGCAGGTGGTGAATACAGACTTCACCATCCGGCGGGACCTGCACTGCTGGGAACTCTCTTTCCGGTGGACTCCCTCAGGACCGGGGCAGGGATACTATCTCAAATTGAATGTGAAATCTCCCAATCTTCAGGATATTAAAGTTGAGTCACGGGGCGGCCGGAGAAATCGATTCGGGTATTACTAAAGCACTGTCCCTTTTATGCAAAATATGTCCCACATTTACATATTGTGTCCCTGTTTTGCAGACGGATGTCTCAGTTCTGCAATGTTTGTCCCTGAATGGCAACTTTTGTCCCAGATATGCAGCCATTGTCCCTTTTACGCAAAAACTGTCCCAGAGGGATAAATTTTACGCGGACACAGTTGTATCCGTATTCGCCCGGTGAAGCGAGACCTAGTGTGCCTTAAATGCTGTACCGCCTGAGTTTGTGTTTTATGTGACTCTCCTGGTTTATTCAACCCAGCTGGTTTGAAAAAAATGCACTTTAGCTATTTGCATGGTTGTATTAACACTCTATTTAATATGTGCTTGGTGGTTAAGGCTTCTTTCACCACCTGAAATTTTCACTGGGGTGAAGCGCGTTTTGCCATCGGACCTCCTCGCTTCGTCTGTGAAAACGCATCAATTCTACGAGGAGAATCGATGCATCGCACGTACCCCCTTGGTTCAGCTTTTCGGGATCAGTGGCGAGGCAGGGGAATATCAGCTATGTATTTACTGAGTTCCCTTCATTTTGAGTAAGGATATTATATACTTTCTCAGGGGAATCGGAGTGAAGCAATTGCTCTCGGATTTCTTGTTGTTCCAGCAGCTTCACAATCTCAGCCATAAAATAAATGTGAGGTGTCCCACCCCGTTTCGGACTCACCATCATGGGGATGAAAAGAGCAGGTTTCTTATCCCTGGAGTCAAATTGAATGCCATTACTCACGATGCCAAAGGCCATAGCCACCTCCTCAACCCCGTCAGATCGGGCGTGAGGGTACGCTATCCCGTCCTCCAATCCGGTGGAAAGACTGGCTTCCCGCTCCTTCACGTCGCGCAGCACCTGGTCCCGGTCCGAGCATAAATGCGCTCGATCAAGCGCTTCAACCAGATCAGCGATAGCTTCATCCTTCGTTACAGGATTCCAGTCAACCAATATTGTGTCTACATTTAATACATCGCGTAATTCCATAGTTTTAAGTTACATACCCCCAGAATCTGATGCAATGGAAGAAAACAATAAACCTTTGTTCTTTCTGGCACATTTCATAATTTTGGTCAATCCGGGCTGACCGGAGGCGCACATCACATTTTAGGGAAAAAATGGGTAAAAAAGGAGCAAAGAAATGAAATATTGCCACAGTTGCCGTTATGAGTTTCAGGATACGATGGACGTCTGTCCTGATTGCGGGGTTACTTTGCGTGAAGATCCTCCGGCTCCGGAAGAGTATAGGGAAGTGGAATGGGTTGAATTGCGGCAACTGCCCAGCCCTATATACCTGGAGATGGTGAAGGAGATTCTGGATAATGAGGGCATACCGAATTATCTCTCTTTTAACTTTTTGAGTAGTACCTTTTCTATCAGAGGTGCTAGTCTGGTAGGGGAAAGTGGGAAACTTTTTGTTCCGGAAGAATTTCGCGAAGAAGCCTTAAACCTTATTGAACCCCTTATTGATGAAGGAGAAACCGGCCAGGAAGAGTAATGGAAACTATCCGCAGTGTCAAAGGCACCAGTGATATTCTGCCTGAGGAGTCGCCAAAGTGGCGGTATATCGAGGCAATCATCAATTCTCTTGCCGAGATATACAATTATCGGGAGATTCGTACTCCTGTATTCGAGGAAACCGCCGTTTTCGCCAGAGGAGTGGGAGAATATACTGATATAGTAACCAAAGAGATGTATACGTTCCAGGATCAGGGAGGTACCAGCTTGACGCTGACCCCTGAATTAACAGCGTCTGTAGTTCGCTCGTTTATCCAACATCATTTTGATCAAACCTATCCTCTCAATAAGCTGTATTATATCACACCCCTGTTTCGTCAGGAACGACCCCAGGCCGGACGTCAGCGCCAATTCCATCAATATGGTATTGAGCTGATCGGGTCTGAACATCCTGAGGCAGATGTAGAATCTATTGCCTTCGCTCTCCATATCTACCATCGGCTGGGCTTAGGCTCCGGGAATGGTGCGAATCAATCGCATCTCACCCTCCGAATAAACAGTATCGGTGATTCTGCTTGCCGACCACCATATCTGGAGACACTACGGAATGCGCTGCAACCACACCTGGAAGACCTCTGTAAGCGCTGCCAGGACAGGTTTCAGCATAATACTCTGCGACTGTTCGATTGTAAAAATGAATCCTGCCAGCAGATTTTATCACAATACGCACCGAAAATTACCGAACACCTGTGCCCGGCCTGCGAACAACATTTTCAGTCGGTTCTCTCACAACTCGAGGTGCTACAAATTCCCTATCAGGTCGATGCGACATTGGTCCGGGGGCTGGATTATTATACACGCACCACCTACGAGATCACCTCGGATCTTCTGGGAGCACAAGATGCTCTCTGCGGCGGCGGCCGCTACGATCTCCTGGTGGAGCACTTGGGCGGCTCACCGACACCTGCCGTGGGCTTCGCTGCCGGGATTGAGCGCCTGATAATGGCGTTGGACGCTTTAGACCTCTTCCCGGAATTTACTGATACACTGGATCTTTTTATCGTCGTGATAGGCGACGACATTCGACCCCACGCCTATCAGATGCTCCAAAGCCTGCGGGAGAAAAACATTGTCTGCGATATGGACTTGTTACGGCGCAGTGTAAAAGCCCAGTTCCGGGAAGCCGATCGCCAGAATGCCCGATATACTATTGTACTTGGGGAAAACGAAATTCAAGCCCGGGAAGCGACGGTGAAGGATATGGCCAGCGGCGAGGAGACGCCCGTTCCGTTTGATCAGGTTGAGAACTTTATCTTACACGGAATCCGGGAGAACCAATTTCAATGATGCGTTCCCTCTCTCCTGCGTCGTGATGACCTCCCTATCCAGACGGGAACTCAAGTGGTTTGCATCCCTCTCACAGAAAAAATACCGGCAGGAATACCGCCAATGTATCCTGGAAGGAGTCCGGCTTTGTGAAGAGGCTTTTCGTTCGAACTGGCAACTCCATATGCTGTTTGTTACAGCTGAGTATATTAAGCGCAATAAGGAGGCCCTTCCGCTCACGTTGAGCCGGGAAGGCGGACTGGATATCCGGCAGGTCTCCCAATCGGAATTTCGCCGCATCACTGATACCAAATCAGGGCAGGGAGTCGCGTTGCTTGCCGACCTTCCGAAATCCATGCGCTTTATTCCGAATTCCGAGAAAACCCCTGATATACTGCTCCTGGATGCTATTGCAGATCCGGGTAATCTGGGCACCTTGTTTCGCGCGGCAGACTGGTTCGGAGTCAGGCATATCGTATTAGGTGCCGGAACCGTAGAATGGTCGAATCCGAAGGTGCTGCGATCTTCGATGGGCGCGGTCTTCAGAACCTCTCTCTACGAACACGCCTCACTCGATTCTCTCCTGAATGAGTTGAAGAAGTTTGATTATCAAATCATCGCGGCCGACCTGGACGGGACACCACTGCCGGAGTTAAAGTCTTTTGCTCCCTCCGGATCACGCGCCATCATTCTCGGCAATGAAGCACACGGGATTTCGCGCAGTATCTCGACAAGTGCAGACTATAATGTTACCATACCAGGCGAGGGGAGTGCGGATTCGTTGAATGTCGCAATGGCCGGTGCCGTGATCCTGTACGAACTCTACTGCATCCGAATGTCTTGACATTCGAACAGGCACATTCTATCTTTCAAAACCTTTGAGCACGCTGGAACTTGAACTACACTGTGCGGGAGTCAATGAGCTCACGAGAAAAATTTCCCAACCATTGGCCTGCTCTGGCGATTGTCTTTCTGAGTATCCTGCTTCCTTTCTTCGTTGCGTCATTCTTTATTGACCTCACCGGGGAACTCATTCTTGAAAATGTCAGAATTTATCTATTCCTCGGGGAATCGGTGATTATTGTGCCAAGCCTCCTGTATCTCTGGCGGAAACACTTATCTCTACAGCCTGTCTACAGATTGCATATTACTGAATCGCCGGTGGTGTTCTGGGCTTTTATTTTCGGCCTCAGTATATCGGTGCTAGGTGACGAACTGGATCGATTGATCTCCTATATTATCACCCCTCCGGAGTGGCTTGCAGAATCCATGGACTGGTTCATGGTTAATTCATTCCAGGAAGGTCTTTTCATATTCACCGGCATCGTCCTGGTTGCGCCGATCGCGGAGGAGTTGCTGTTTCGTGGATTTTTGCAAACCACTCTGGAATACCGCACCCAGAATGTCACCAGGGCCGTCCTGTTTACCGCTCTCGCGTTTGCCGTGCTGCATATGAACACCTGGTGGCTGATTCAAATTTATTTATTCGGGATCGCCTTGTCTTATCTCTCCTGGCGCACTCAGAGTGTTATTCCAGGTATCCTGACTCACATGGGAATAAATACCATGGCCATTCTCATGACAAACCTGGACACCCGCAATCTGCTCGATTGGTATCTGATGGGTGATCATGTCTCCGTCATGTGGTTAATTCTCGCGGGTATCGGATTCTATTTTGGAATTCTCAATATTATTCAGAGATATCCCATGGATCAGCGAATCCCGGATACCATCCGGGTGAATGACTCCGCGGAGGGAGAGGCCTGGCCTGATGAGTCCG
>Ga0102944_1000810_pt1 | contig 22683 bp, 20 predicted proteins | sample SalPonD_shore_MG_FD_78172 | JGI IMG/M metagenome (GOLD analysis project Ga0102944, IMG submission 78172) | Salt pond soil microbial communities from South San Francisco under conditions of wetland restoration - Salt Pond MetaG... | ecosystem: Environmental > Aquatic > Marine > Intertidal zone >...
AAATAAATGGGCAGAATGGGACTTGAACCCACGACCTCAGGATCTTCAGTCCTGCGCTCTCCCGGCTAAGCTACCTGCCCATAGGGTGTTTGCATCCCAACTTGCGGGTCTGCATACTCTCTACAAATCTCCTTATACTTATAATTTATTCTCGATTACTGATACGGAATAATCAGGACTTCAATAATTTGACGTCAACCCGGTTATTTTCCTCACCTGTTGTTTTTGAGATCCCAATAACCTTCTTCTGATCACTAAATCAAGATAATTAAACCACGGGATCATATGAGATTCAGCAGATGAGTGAACCAGAAGATGCCACGGCAGATCTTCTCAAGAAGCTTCTCCATACTGGATTGAAGACGAGAAAAGAAGGTTTTTATCAACTTCAAATGATGGAATGGAAGTCCGAGTACCGACAATATCTGTGGAAAGCTATCGAGCAGGAACGGGATCGTTCTCATCAACTCAAATTAGTTGGTTTTGCTCTGGATATTTTAAAAGATAAGTCACTTCGAAAGATGATCCGCTTTGTAGAGCAGGATCAATTACAAAAAAAAGCCTACAATCATCTTGTTAAGCGGTATCCACTATATGAAACGGACCTAGTTCGTCAAGCATTACTAAAATCACTTCACCGAGAGGGATCCCATACTTACAAGTTCGTTTGTGATTTACTTCGATTGTATTTTATTCCCATGATCGGACATCATCGATACGAGGAATTGACTGAGAACTTACAGACACTTATCATGGATGTCTTAGCTGAAGATATTGATAACCGTCAGCGTCAGGAATATGTTGTTATCATAATGAACCGATATTTTAAGGAAACTGCATTCCGTAATGAGCTATCTCCTTATATTTGGGATTTCTTGAAATCTGATGATTTTCTCTATCAGATTGTATTGAATGGTTTTTTCAATCCTGATCCTAGTTTAGATCTCAAAATTGCTGTTCTCCCCAAAACTCATCAAGCTCTCCTTTGGCACAATTGGAAGTGGCAAATACCTGGACAGGATATCCGATTTAATGATTATATTCATGATCTTGGTCAGGAGGAATGGTTTGTAATTGATGCATGCCGATCAGAAAATCCTAAAATCCGAGCAGAAGCTATTGAGGTCATTGGGACTGCAACAATCTCCACGCAACCAAAAATCGGATTATCTGCAACCTATTTGAGGGAAAAACTTTATCCTGTTTGGGATTTAGTTAGTAGCTATCAATTGCAATATATATTTCTCAATCTAGAAGAGATTAGTGAGGATAGCCTACTTACTCATTTTCCTGCGGAAATAAATTTGGATGATCAAAACGTACTTATTGAAAAAATTGGCTCTAAATCAATTACTATCCTCCAGTTGCTACAAACGTATAATGTCAATCCTCATGATCTGATTTCTCATATCGTGGCCTATCTCCCTCGGCATCTCTTAGCAGAAAATGCTGAATATGATAATTCCACTCCACTCCGGGTGGCTGCTTTTCAGAATCTGCTGGATCCTCGATTCACAATCCATCCCGACGGTGCCGTAGATCCACTTATTGGACCTCCAAGGTATTGGATAGATCGTTTTACTTGTGGGATCACTAATATGCTAACTAAGAATGATTCTAAAATCTACGAGAGCGTAACAAGCGAAATATTTACGCTTATCAACAGATTACAACTTAATAATCACTCAATACTCCATGATCCAATTATTGAAGAGATTGAGCAAATGGAGTCTAAAATCGATGAATTAAAAGATCTGGAACATGCCCTCCCTGCATATTATAAGCTGAAAAGTTTAATATCAGATATTAATCCAAAAATTTCTTCAGGTCTTCAATTGACGGCAAAACAACAAAAGCTCCTATTACAAGATATGATTGGGGATTATAAGCAACCTTCTGCACAGGATTCCATCAGGAATATTATTTTGGATGGCAAGAGTTCGGTTCTTGAATACGCATTGGAAAAGGTTACTACAACGTTAGAATCTGAGGATTTACGTGAAAATATCAACCTGCAATTGCATCTGTTAGAAATTCTCAATAATCTGATTGACAGTAAAGATATTCGAGTTCGTACCAAATCAAAACCAATTAAACGAGAATTAGAACAATCACTTCTCAAACTTCTACTACATGATGAATCGATAGAAGATCATTTGGAAATTATTCAAGAGATTTTGTCCAAAGCAGGTTATGATACTCTCAAAATGGTGCTCTCCCAGATCAAATCCGAGCTACAAAAATCATCACTCGATATATATCGTGATATATTACAAATGATGATTGAGAGTCACGATCCTCGAATCAGCCGAGAAGCACAAACATTGCAGGACTAGATCGAGATCAAATCCGCATTGCAAGCCATCTGGAGCAAATCCTGCTGACGTTTTCGAAAGATAGTGGTGAGATAGAAGGAAAATGTTCTGTCTAGTAGATTTTTTAAATTTTTTAGATTAGAGCAAAATTTATCTAAAACGACAAGAAGACCCCGTCCTTCAGGGCGGGGTAGTTCACTGAATTGTACTTATTGGAGCAATGGATCTTTAATTGTCTACTGAAATTGGATTTTTCATATGTTTTCTGATGTCATCAACGACTTTCTTTTCCTGATCCAGATCAAAACTATCATGCATTTCAGCTTCATCAATTTCATCAAGAAGTGTTTCCAATACTTTGAGATAGTTCTCAACAGTATCATATATCGTATCATCACGTGCTTCAAGTCCGTATGAAAGGAGTCGTTGAATCAAAGAATACTGATCAGCATGATTGACAACTAATGTCTCTTGTTGTTGTTCATCTGACAGAACCTGGGTTTGATTCAATAAATTATCGAGTTCATTGAAGAGATCGAGACTGTCTTCTTTGCTTCTAACCTGTTTGTTGGCGATCGCTGCAAATGCAGACCAAAATTGAATAGGTGTTTGGTACTCATCCCGTTCATGATATGATCGGCCTTGTATCCAGAAGATATGTTCAAGCCTGACCGTGATGGCATGACTTTGACTGCTAGCCCGTCCAGTCTGTGCAGCTTGCTGTTCACGGTGCTGTGCTTGGGTTTGAATTGCCCGTAGATGGGTCCACATAATCGCAATAAGAGATTCAACCTTATCATGTTCATCATGATTAAGTTTGGCAGTAACTTGTTTCCAAAAACTTCTCGATGTATCTTTCATCGATCTTTCTAGGGTGGAAAAGAGTTTTCGTACCATCCTTGGATTTGCTTCTTCAATTCGACTGTAGGCTTGATAACTCCCTGAGAGTAATTCAAAGAATTCCTTTGGTACTGTTGACTTTGAACTCAGTTTATTCATATGTTGTTTTACCAGGGGTATTCGTGATGTATCAGGTTGTGGGAACATTAGTAACATTTCAAGGCTAAGTAGAGGTGAGAGCATTTCAAATTCATAGTTATAACTGTCTCTGTCCTTGAGGAATCGTTTCAATTCTAAAATGAAACTATATGCGATATTTACTCGACCATGGTATTCATTGAAAGTTAAAACCGTCTCATTATCATCAACAGAGAAAATCCTTGTATCTTCTTCTTCCTCGTCCGTGGTAAAATCTTCAGCCTGTATTGCTGCAGCGATCTGAGGATCATAGATGGTGAAGAAGGTATTGACAAAATCTTCATCGATTTCAGTCATTTTCTCCTTCAGTGATACAACATCATCAAACTCTGATAATTCAATCATTGGTTCTACTACTCCCGTAGTGAGTATCTGATTGATTGTTATATAGAGTTCATCTAAACGAGATTCAGGTAATGGAGTGAACCACTCCTGTCCGGTTTTATGTATCTCATCAAGTTGAGCAATAAGCTCGTCAGAAAGAAGACTTCCATATAATTTTTCTTCATCAATCTCCAATTCTTCCGCTGTGATAATATTTTGGAATTGATTAATGAGTCTGAATAGTGGGATGAACATGGTTGCATTGTCTCCCTCTAGAAGTCCAGGTCCAGGATCCTCACCAGCTCGTTTGCGTTTCATTCTAACCGTTTCTATTGCGAACATTAGCTGCCCTAGCTGGGTATCCCTTACTGCAGAGAAAATATGCATTGGTATTTCAAAGGTCGATACTAGATCGGTAAACCATTCATCTCTGGTTTGAGTGAATAACCGTAGAGGGTTTGGATACTTAGTAAGATCTGCCACTATCTTGGTGTTGCTTTTAAACCTAATAAACTTCAAGAATGATACAATAGGTAAATCAAGATTTCAAACCAAGTTGTTTGTAGCTGGCAAGAGAAACAATCATTGATAATTTAACTCAGGAGAATAATCTCATAATTACTGATGACAACAGGTAATCAGGTAACCGTGTTGACATGGGGTTGTAGTCATAATCAGAAGGATAGCCAACTTATCGAACAGCAACTTCTCCAAGGAGGTTATAAGCTCCTCCCAGAAGAAAGGATGGCAGATTCTGATGTAGTTGTACTAAATACCTGTACGGTCAAAAAACCAACTGAAGATAAAATTCTATATGTTCTGGATAATCTCAGGAATACCGGACAGGAGATAATTGTCACTGGATGTCTCTCACAAGCAGAACCTGAATTTCTTCAGGATCGATATCCTGATTTCACGATGCTAGGAGTAAATGCTGCAGATAAAATCCTTCCCGTTCTTACTAGTCAGAAATTTAAAGATACCCTGATCCCTCTTCAAAGCTTCTCAGAAACAAGAGATATCAAAGATAATTCCAAGGATTGGGTGGAAAAACCTCTACTTGACTCAACACAGTGGAATGAGCACCTCAATATCGTTCAGATAAACGAGGGGTGTTTAAATTTCTGCACGTTCTGTGCAACAAAAAAGGCTCGTGGTCATCTTCGCTCCTATCAGCGTGAGCATATCATCAGTGCTGTAAGACGTGTTCCGACCCCTGAGGTTTGGTTAACAAGTCAAGATACTGCATGCTGGGGATTTGATCAGGGAGAAAACTTAGCAGATCTCCTCAATGACTTAAATAAGATTAATCGAAAATTTTGGATCCGTGTGGGAATGGGTAATCCAAATAACCTAATTAAAATCGTTGATGAAGTTATTGATGCCTATCATTCTGATAAAATCTATAAGTTTCTACATCTTCCCGTACAGGCAGGTAATAATGAGGTTCTCCGGCATATGCGTCGTGGCTACACGGTTGAGGAATATGAGGAAATTGTCTTCAAATTCAAGAAAGCTTTTCCTGAGTTAACCCTAGCTACAGATGTGATCTGTGGCTACCCTACCGAAACCCAGGAAGACTTTCAAGAAACACTTGAAACCATCTCGAAAACCCGCCCCAGCATCACCAATATCTCCCGATACTGGGAACGAAGAGGTACGGTGGCGGCAGAATTGGAACAATTATCTTTTGAAGAACGGAAAGACCGTTCGACGGAATTAACCCATCTGTGTGAGCGTATTCAAGAGGAGGATAATCAATCGTGGATAGGTTGGGAGGGTGAAATATTTCTTGCTGAAGAAGGAAGTAAAGGTGGAATTCAAGCCCGAAACAAAGCATACAAACCAATTATTGTTGACGCTCCCCTTGATTCCATCGGAACGTTTAGCCATGCCAGAATTACCGAGGCAAGATCAACCTATTTTATGGGTGAAATAATAGAGTAGAATATCTCTATCCGAATGAAACTATAGATAAACATAATAAAGAACAGAATAACCGAATATATAGTAAACGAATTGGCGAGATACTCAAGTCTGGCCCAAGAGGCGCGCCTTGAAAGCGCGTGTGCAATCGCACTCGGGGGTTCAAATCCCCCTCTCGCCATTTTTTTTCATCCCTTTTTATGTTCTACTTAGTATAGATTATATGCGTAATTATCTTCTGATTCTCTGCATTTTATGTTTGATTCCGATACCCCACCCTGTAATGCCTACCCAAGCACGACCTGTTGTGATGAGTCCTACCTCCAATCTGATGCAATTTCCCTCCAATCAATCAATGTCTCCTATTAATAAAGAGGCAACTGTCTTTGCGAGACAGGAGAATACTGCAACCATACCCTTAGGTCAAAACTATAATTTTAGCAGTGGTAATCCTGATCATCAACTAAATCTTGATTTTAATCAGAGTTATCGGGATATGATTGGATATTACAATAAGATGACCGAATTGAATGGATCATCAACCTATACTCAAACTCCAAATAATCAAATTTTAGATTTTCTTCCAACATTTAATTCGACTACAGGCCGATCCAAATTTCAAATTTATAATGGGAGTTTTCTCATTAGTTATCTTGGTTCAACTGATCAAAATATTGGACCTGGAGCTGTCATTGATATTGATCTCCATGATTTTTATATGAATGTTAGTCCTGGTACAGAAAGTTATTTTAAGCTAGAAGTCACCTTCGACTCGTTCAGGGTTGTTCTCAGCTATTTTGATACAAATGTTGGAGCGAATTCATCTATTGGAGATCCATCAGTGATCTTTTTGACCCAATCCACTCCCGGTCGGTTTCGAGAATCACTGTCTGATTTGGTTTCCATGGTAAATGCCACCTATCCAAGTAAGTTCAAAGGTATATTATTAACCGTAAGGAGTTTGGACTATTTTGATTTCTCCGCTGAATTCAATCATATTACCGTTCTCAATTCTATTGCGAATTTTAATTATACTCTACAAAATAGTGTGCAAAATTATAATGGTAGTTCTGTTACACTCAATCCGAGACAAACCGAGGAATTTCAGGTAAACCTACCCTATGATATAACTACAGATCTCATCTGGTCACATAATTTCAATTATAATCAAACACTGCATATACTGCCGTATCTGAGAAATTCATCACTCTTTGCAAATTTAACGATCAATCACTCCAATGGCTATCCTGGCTATTCATATTATTATCATTTTTGGCCAATGTATTCCGAATTTAGTATTACAGAGAATTCCACCATGTTTCATAATCAAACGTATTTTTGGTACAACTATCACGATCCACTCTCTTTTGTCATTTCAGGTGTACTGCAAGAGATTTCATCTAATATTGTAGCCCAATCACCTAGACAGAATTCCCTCTTACACTTTGATAATTTTCCAAAAAGATCGTGGGAGCAGCTGTCTCTATATCATCTTCCTAGTGGTGGTATTGTTAGTTATAACTCATCAGAACCCCCTTTTATCCCACAACAGTGGAGCCGTGGAGGTATTAGTGGTTATGTGATATGGAACAATGGTACCTACTCCAACTGGATCATGTCACTAAAATTATCACCAGTCGGATTATCTAGTCCCAATGTTTATCGGATTCATACCGGACAAAGATATATCTTCCCCGTAGAACTGGTGAATTTGACATCAACCTTACATTTCAATCCAACTCGTATTGTTTCAACCATTAATACAACACAATGGAGAATTGATGGATCACTGGGTATTTTGGTTGAAGCTGGGGATCTACCAGTAGGTACTACTCATATCACAGTGAATGCAACATCTTGGGGATATAATCCATTTGTGTTTGATCTCAGTATTACGGTAACAGCAGAAGTGATCAATCCGACAGTTGATATTAATCGTGTTGCTGTAAATCAAACAGAATTAGGTCTGTACCTTCCAGTCATGAGAAATCGTACGGCAGGAGGATCTATCCATGTTACTGGAGAGGGTCTAAATCAGACTTCTACCATTTCAGGATATTTCACCTCAATGGTATTGGTCACATCAAACTGGACTGCATCTGCCAGTTATCAAATTCAATTAACGGTAAATTTAGACTATCATCCATTGATATTTCGGTATAATATTACGATAGGGCCAGTTCAGGATAATTCATCTTCACCACCTTATGCCACGATCATCTCTGCGACTACCCTATTACTATTAGGTGTAAGTGTGATATATCGGATTTATTCATCTAAATTCAGTGATAATGTTATTCAGTTCTAGTTAAGGCTACACACAGCAATTCGGAAAAACAAATATCGACTGAACTATCAATAAGTTTCTATTTAGGCGGGAGTTTCATAGGTTGAGCACTTTGAGCTTGTAGCTCAGCTGGAAGAGCGCTGGCCTTCTAAGCCAGAGGTCGTGGGTTCAAATCCCACCAAGCTCGCTTATCTTTATTCCCACTTTTCATCCTTTTGAGTTATTCCCTCGTGAGTTTCAAAAGGTTGGTAGTTGTGCTGATTTTATTGCTTAATTTTGTTGTAAACGAAACTTACTAATTTAAACCAGTCCCCGCCGAATCAAGTAGTAGGAATAGATAGATGTCAACTAAGAATTTGCAACTATTCAACCGTTTCAGTATGCGTTGGGGTGGATTTGCAGGGGATGGATTACAATCCACTGGTCTTCTACTGCAAAAATACTTCAATAAACTAGGATATTATGTTCATGGGTCTCCCGGAACGCAAAGTACGATCCGAGGTGGACATGTCTGGCAACATGTCGAGATTAATACTACACCATTTTCAAGTTTTGATCGTCCTCTTGATCTCCTAGTTGCCCTCAATTCAGAAACCATTGATGTTCATGGTCGTGATATGAGACCCACAGGTGTTATTCTCTATAATGCGGATAATGTATCATCATCTGATCTTTCAACATATATTGAGAAAGGTATAATGGCAATTGGATTAGAACTCACCCAAATGGCAAGAAAAGTCGATCTGCAAACGTCAGTCCTTGCGAATACCGTCGCAGTCGGTGCGGTTCTCGCTCTGTTGGATTTACCCAAGTCCCCCTATACAGAAGTATTGAAAAAACGATTTACAAATCGAGAAACTATTATCAAGTTGAACATTGATGCTCTTGAGTTGGGTTTTAATTCGATTAAAGAGGATCAAGTCAAGTGGTCTCTTGCAGAGCCCGCACAACCTGCTGAAAATTATCTAGTCATAAGTGGAAATGAGATGATAGCCCTCGGTGCTGCCGCAAGTGGTCTAAAATTTTTGGCTCAGTACCCTATCACTCCAGCCTCCTCGATCTTGACGTATTTGTCAAATCATGCAGCCAAATTAGGGGTAGTCGTCAGACAGGCAGAAGATGAACTGGCTGCAATTAATATGATTATTGGGGCATCATATACAGGTGTCAGAGCGATGACTGCTAGTTCTGGTCCAGGATTATCATTGATGTCAGAAGGATTTGGTTATGCCAGTATGACTGAGACTCCTCTGGTTGTTGTCAATGCTATGAGAGGTGGTCCTTCCACCGGTGTTCCCACTAAGATGGAACAGGCAGATCTCGATTCAATGATCCATCTGTCTCATGGAGAGTCTCCTCGATTGATTCTGGCGCCCCGATCAATACCTGAAGCGTTTGATATTACGGTTCGAGCCTTTAATTTGGCAGATAGATTTCAAATCCCTGTTATTATTCTATCTGATTTTGCACTGAGTGAAAGTACACAGAATCTTCCTCCTTTTGATATGGATGTAGAGATTGATCGTGGAAAGATTTGGAGCAAACCGACAGATGAATTTCCCGAATTCAAACGGTTTCAATCCACTGCTGATAGTATTGCACCTCGTGCATTTCCTGGTACTCCTGATGCACAGTATATTCTTGTCGGTGCTGAGCATGACGAGGAATCCCATTCTCTATCCGGAAATCGTTGTGGGTTGCCTGAATCTTGGGATATTCGAGAGAAAATGATAGAGCGTCGGTACAAGAAATTTGAATTGCTCAGACAGGAATTGCAAGGTCCCAATCTCTATGGAAAATCTGATGCCAAATTGACTCTGCTCTGTTGGGGCAGTACTGAGGGTGCAGTCAAAGAGTTAGTTGATGAATTCATTTCGATGGGAAATTCAGTTAACATGCTGTCGTTTGCTGATCTCTATCCTCTACCTTCTGAGAAAATTCGTCCTTATTTAACCAATATTAAAACTTCAGTGATGATCGAGGTAAATTTTAACGGTCAATTTGAGGAATTATTACATAATGAACTGAATTGGCGGGCTGATCATCAGATACATCCACTTACCGGAGAGACACCAACCGCCAGTTCTTTGAAGAAGGCACTATCCAAACTGAATCTGGAGGAAATACAATGACACAAGAATATGATAAGAAATTATTTAAAGGTACAGTTAGACCAAATTGGTGTCCTGGTTGTGGTGATTATGGACTCCTCTCAGCGACAACCAAGGCACTATCAAAACAGGGATATCAACCACATGAAACAGTGATTGTTTCAGGAATCGGTTGCTCAAGTTCATTCCCCCATTGGACTTCTGCATATGGTATTCATATGATCCATGGCCGAGCTCTACCTGCTGCAACTGGAGTTCATCTCAGTAATCCTGACTTGAAAGTAGTTACCGTAGGTGGAGATGGTGATGGATATGGTATTGGAGTTGGTCATCTCATTCATGCTGCCCGTCGTAATCTTGATATAACGTATATGGTAATGAATAATCAGATCTATGGCTTAACATTGGGTCAGTCTTCTCCTTCATCACAGGAAGGTCATATCACCCTTACCACCCCTGAGGGTGTAGATGAACGTCCAGTAAATCCATTATCCCTAACATTAGGAGCTGGTGCCACTTTTGTCGCCCGAGGATTCTCTGGAGACAATAAACATCTGCAAACAATTATTGAAGCTGCACTTGAACATAAAGGTTTCTCCTTTATCGATGTCTTGAGTCCATGTGTAACCTTCAACAAGCTGAATACCTATGATTGGTTCCGGGATCGTGTCTACAAACTAGAAGAGGAAGGTCATGATCGCAATGATATCCAAGCTGCCTTTGGCAAGGCACTAGAATGGGGTGATCGTATCCCTCTTGGTATTCTGTATCAAAGACGATATCACACCTTGGCAGAATCAGATCGGGTAGTTGCCAATCAAAATCCATCAAAAAGTCCCCTTGGTTTTTCAGCCAACAAGATCGATCAGGAAAGCATTCTTGATGAGTTCCGCTAATGGACTTGCCTATTTCATTTACCGTAAAGTCAATTTTAATTAACTAATAAAAATAGAGCACCATGATGGCTACGGAAACCACTCCAATACTCGCTACAACTGGATTTTTCACTATTGCTGCGGGATTGTTAGTATTGTTGATTGGATATCAACAAGCCAAATCAAGAAATTTCAAAAACCACAAGTATCTGATGCTTGGTGCTACGGCAATAAATGGTGCATTCCTCATTCAATATATTACTCGATTTCTGATGAGAGAAGAGACTCGTTTTTCGGGCCCTACTTTTGTTCGGGACTTTATCTATCTTCCTATTCTAGTTGTTCACATCACGTTGGCTGTGGTAACAATCTTTTTAGTTTTGATCCATTTAAAACGTACACTTAGCCATGAACAACAAAAGGAATCAGGGGAACCTTTCTTCCAAGGTGAATATCGTCAAGATCATCGATCATTTGGTTTAATCACATTTAGACTGTGGGCAATCTCATTTGTTGGTGGAATAATTGTCTTTTTAATGTTATATGTCTTGTATTAAGACCTATTAAGATTAACTGAAAGCAGAATTAGCAGGAACTAGCTTATTGTAAAGTACAGGTACATAATAGGGTGCTAGGCCGATTGTTACCATTAACATCCCAATTGTAATGACAATCGGTGCAGTGGCTTCTTGACCTCTGATCCCAGCTCCAATAATTGCAAAACCCATCATGAAAAAAAGTGTAGTAAAGAATATTTTTGTCAGGGTACTCATTCCACTTCGCTTCAGGTTCTTGGTTTTCTTTGCCATATGAGTTGATAAAAGCTTCTTTATTTTTAAATTTGTGCTGTGAACACAAATCTGCACCTAGTCATTTTAGTGAATCTATATTTCTTAGGTAAACATTAACAAAGGAAAGTGATTCAGGTTGCTTTCTGATTTGTCTTATTAAAATCGTAGCTGGAGGTTGATTTTTGTAGTAAAAAGGAGGAAGTTGGTGAAATAGAAAGTAGATTAAACATTCTGTACTTTTGATTAGAAACAATTTTAATACGGAAAGACTATATTCTCATATAATGGCTCCATTTCCTGATAATCTTCCGCCAGAAGCACTAGATGAGGTAACTAAGCTCCTGATATATTTTGGGATTCTTTATATCTTATCAACAGCGATTACCACTTGGTTGATCACCCGAAGACGTTCATTTCCAAAGAAATCAAAAGCTCAACAACAAGATCCAATACCTGAGGCTCGTCAAGATTCTCCGAGGGTGGGTATTACAGAGACGATTAGTTTTGAGGATACAAAAGATAAATTATCCAGTATGAAAATCGAGGTGAGAGGAGCCGAAGCTGCATTGACTCGATTGAATGAACTCTACCAACAAGAGGAATTAAGTGAAACTGCCTACTCGCAGCTTAGTTCAGAATACAGTGATCGTGTTGAGGTATTGACTGATCAGATTAATGAAATGTTACATTCAGATATTCAAACCCACTCAGGTGAAGTAAGTGAGGGTATTTCTGATGATGAGATAAATGCTTTAGAGGCTGATTTGGAGCAGCAATTGATGGATCTTGATGATGATGATTCTTTCCTCAAACCTCGTCCCAAACGAAATATCAACGAGATTTTTGATGAGCCAAAATCGAATCAACCATCTACTCCTGCTACTCCTGCAGCAAGACAACCAATGTCACAACCATCTCAACCAAGTGTACCTTCAACTAAACCCCAATCAGAATCTGAGAAGAAACGGGTTCCTATGCCTCCACCACCTGGAAAACCAAAACAAACCCAATCAACTAGTCCTCCCCCCACTTCATCTTCTCCTGCAACAAGTGTTCCTCCAGCAAAAAATAAGTCTGTACCCATGCCACCACCACCAAAAAAGACTTCAGCTCCCCCACCTCCTCGGAAGAGTGAATCTCAGGCATCACAACCCAAAGCAACGGCACCTGGTGCAAGTAAACCATTATCTGCGGCACAACCTATGAAAGTTCAATCAGAGGATGATGAGGGTATGTTTGCCAAATCAACATCTATTGCTGCACTCCGAATGGATATGTTACGAGAATTAGCAAGACTGAAAAAATTGATCCCAGAAGATCAAGAAAAAGACCAATAGTCCCATGAAAACTCAAGCACAGCTGAAGCAAGATGTAGCTCAGTATATCTCGAATTCACTTGATTTTCAGGAGCAGTTGATTTTTGGATCAGGTTCCACCATTAATGCAATTATCCAAGCTGGATCACCAAAAATTACTCAAGCTGCTAGTTCATCAAATGCCACTACTCTCATGTTAAAACAGGCTAATATCCAAGAGGTAACACTTAATTCAATTAATCCTTCAGAACCATCTATCTGTATCGACGGTGCAGATCAGATCATTGAAGGAAATCAGATGATCATCAAGGGTCATGGTGGTGCATTACTCAGAGAAAAAATCTCATGGGGGGCGGCAAAAACTATAATCGTCGCAATTGATGAATCGAAATTGTCGAAGAGGATTTCAAAAACGATACCAATCGTGATTTCCAGCTTTGGGATATCTGCAATTCAGAAGGCTGTAGAAGAGATAGATACCGTTTATACTGCAATTCTACGGCAGTATTCTAATCTGCCATTTATTACCGATGACGGGAATATGATCCTTGATCTCAGTGTCGACTCATCGACTAAATTGGAAGTACTGGATCAACAACTTCATCGTATACCAGGTGTACTTGAAACCGGTATCTTCATTCCTGAACAATTTGATCTCACCATCTATTGTGCCACACAAGATGGTATTTTAAAAATTTAATCAGATCTGCCTTTCTGTAAATTTAATACAATCAAGATAAAAATTAATTTGTGAAATTCAGACAAGCTGTACGAGAGGTAGCACCTCATCTTGAGCATATTCCTGCAGGATATCACCGCTATGGGTCGGTGATGGTGTTACGATCCAATCAGCAGCTTAGTGAGGATCTGGGTCAGGCATGTTGTGAGATTTATACTTGGTGTGAAACGGTATATCAGCATCTATCCACAGTGGGAGAATCCCGTATCCCAAAACTGGTGCTGCTAGCCGGTCGTGACGCACCTGAAGTAGTACACCGGGAGAATGGTGTCTCGTATCTGATTGATCTTCGTCGGATTACATTTTCAGGGGGTAACCGTCATCTTCGTGAACGATTAGTGGAGATGATTGAGGATGGTGAATATCTCTTAGATATGTTTGCTGCAGTAGGTAATCTTTCCATGCAACCCTTAGTTCATCATCAACTAGCTGGAGCTGTGCTTGTTGAGCAGAATAGCTATACCTTTCAACATCTTCTTAAAACCCTTGAACTTAACGGATTGAGTACCAACAATGCGATTAATTTGGATTGTCGCAAGTTAGACCTAGAAAACTATGCAGACCGAATTCTGATGGGGTTCCATGATGTGGACCATACCCATCTTACTACGGCTTTACGGGCAGCAAAACCAAAATCAGTTTTACATCTGCATCCCATAGTTCCGGTTGATAATTGGGATGATGAAGTGCAGAAATATCATCGGATTATTACAAACTTGGATGCGAGAATACTTGAAACTAATATGCTACCAGTCAAGAGTTATGCTCCTGGATTGGAACATATTGAGCTTATTTTTGAGATTGCGAAAAACTAGTACAGAGATGTAAATTTTTTTATCACAATATCCACAATCACAAGTACTAATGCAAGGAATAAAATCGGTAGTAAGTTATTTTTGAAATTCTTTGCATGTTCATAATTTGGCTCTTGAAGTAATGGTAGTCCTGTACGGATTAGGAGAAGTAAAATCGATGAAGCAGCAAGAATAAAGACATATCCAAAGGTTCCATTAACTATGGGTATAATCGCAATGGCAAATGCAAGACTAAGAAGTATAAAGACCAGTTTTGCTGCATTCTTTTTACCATACAGCACTGCAATTGTTTTAACTCCATATTTCTCATCTCCCGTAACATCCATAATTCCCTTAGTTACTTCCCGTGAGGTATTCAATATTGCCGAAATAAGAAAGAGGTAGATTGCGGGATTCCAATCCTCTACCGGCCAGAAATGTTGCCAACCAGCAGCAACTGCATCTCCATAAAGAAATGCGGAAGTTGCAGTGACTCCAACCGCAAGATTACCGACAAAACCGGTTTTTTTTAGCCAAGAATTATAGAGAAGGGATAACATCAAGGTTAATGCCATGATAATCACTGGTTCTAATCCAAGGAGAATACCTGCTATTGTACCTACTCCAAATAAAATCCAAGAATATATTTTCGCAGCTCGTTCAGTTACCCGTCCTGAAGGAAGGGGTCTTTGTGGTTCATTAATGAGATCAATCTCATAATCTATGATGTCGTTATGAACCATGGCTATACCAATGTAAGCAATTGGGACAATTGCGGCCAGCATATATTTCCACCATGGAAAATTCGGTGCTGAGAACCAAATACCAGCGATTACCATAGAACTGACCATGAACGCATTTGCAGGACGGATCATCTTGAGTAAATCAAGGAATGCCACATTTAATCTTCTCTCCTCTGTGTATTTTAAGGTACTTCTCCAATTCTCAACTGTTCTTTGTCCAAATAACAATCCCGTTGTAATTCAGGATTATTCCCAACTGAGATAATCATTCCATACTTCCTGCCAGTTCCAATCTTGAAGGGAGCTGAAGATTCTATTGGAGAGTCCTTCGGGATAGAGTTGATTTACCTGAAGATAGGAGACATCACCACTAGCATCAACCAGCCCAAAAACTAAATCTTTCTTGGAATGTTTTGCCAGTTTGACAAGATCATCAAGTTCTGGTAGATTGATAGAAGTACCCTCCTGTAATGGGGTGATATAGTAGGCCGCACTATTTTGCTTGGGAATATCTCCTCGTTTGTAGAGTCGAAAGAAAAAGGAGCTCCCCCGCCCCTGATTGACAACATACCCTCTGTTCCGAAGATCTTTGTACACGAGATATCTGCCCATAAAATTATCAAGCAAATTACTAAAATAAGTCATAAGATTCTGCTCGGTCATCTCTTTACCATCTGTCTGTACTTGTATCCTGCCTAATTCAACCAGATGTAATGCCTCAAAACCGGTGAGTACTACCCCTTCTCCACCAGGGAGTCCATAATACCCCCTATTATACACGGTGATGGCATCATCGCCCTGTAAAATTACTCGATGATCTTCTATCATGCCAGTTGGAACGGACATACCAATCTACCCGTAGCTAATGATAAAAATATACAGATTTGGTTCGTCCTGCAGAACAGATTTCAACTCAGGTCCCACTTGGTAATTATTTAGGAAAACCAGTGATAGGCAGGATATTGACTGTTACCGATTAATTTACAACCAACGCTGTCGCACATGGGTATGTATGAATGAGCTGACTACATTATTCTCGGTATTTGAAAATACCATGTCAGTCCATCTCCGAGAGAATCAACCGGCAATGGCGAAACATGGTTCTCCGGGAAATTGGAGACTTGAGGCATTAAACCAAGAAATTCTGTCAAAGACATATTTACTTGATCTTGCCGATGATATCATCGAGCAAGCTTCATATCAGGATAATGCCTTTATTGAGGATGATGAAGAGGATGTTCAAGTAATTCAGCTAGCCAATTATCGTATTGTAATTACCTATCCACCTTTCTCTGATGCACATGAGATTACGATTGTTCGACCCACAATCCAGAAGAATCTCTCGAGTTATCAACTCTCTCCAATGCTAATTAATCGTCTCGAAGATCGTGCCGAGGGAATTCTCATTGCAGGAGCTCCAGGCCATGGAAAATCTACATTTGCTGCTGCATTAACTGGTTTCTTTGCTGATAAGAAGAAGATAATTAAAACCATCGAGAAACCTAGAGATCTACAACTTGATGATCGAGTAACACAATTTACACTTCACAAAGATGATATTGAGAAGGTAGGAGATGTTCTTCTTTTGATGCGTCCTGATTATGTGATTTTCGATGAAATCAGGAAGAATGCAGATTTTGCCGTCTATACAGATATGCGACTTGCTGGGGTGGGAATGATTGGTGTTATCCATGCTACCCAGCCGATCGATGCAATACAGCGATTTGTCAACCGTGTAGAACTTGGCCTTATTCCCAGTATCATTGATACGGTGATATTTATCCACAATGGAGAAGTTGATGATGTTCTCTCACTGAAAATGGTTGTTAAAACTCCCAGTGGTTTCAGAGATGAATCACTGGCTAGACCCGTAATTGAAGTGAAGGATTTTCTTGATGGTATCCCTCTCTATGAAATCTTCTCCTTCGGTGAACAGGTGGTGGTCATTCCACTGCAGAAAAATCGCAAACGAGGAAAACGTGCATCAAAAAATCGCAATTCTCGTCCTAATTACAATTTGAGGGATATCTCGAAAGATCTAGTCTACGCAATTGATAATCTGAAAGAGGAGGATATTCATGTAGAAACAGGAGGTAATAATTCGGTCAATGTATACATGCCTGAGTGGGCAATTACATTTCTTTACGAACATCGTCGAAGTGCAATCCGAGAGATTGAGCGGAATACAACTGCATTCTTGAATTTCATTGCCATCGATAAAGATCTAGAATATACTGGTAAACAAATAGAGATCGTGGAAAATAAAAAATATCTGATTCTGAAACTTGGTGGGGACTTTGCCAAACAAAATGTTCAGTTGATGATCGGTCCTCAAGTAATTATGAATGCCCGGGCTGATAAACAGGGTAATGTAAAACTCTCCCGAAATAAAGCAAATACTCGTCGATTAGAAAGATTTCTCGATACAGCAGACTCACCACTTACGGTTAAGGCAATTTGATTGTCTTATCTTTGATATTGTCATTTATTATATGAATTGAATTTTAACTGATTATTTACTCTACCTATCTAAATCTCCAACACAGAGATCTATTGATCCCATTACTGCTGGAATATCTGCAAGTTTTCCACCTGTGATCAGCGGAGTAAGTGTCTGAAGATTGTTAAATACAGGACTCTTTATACGAGCACGGTAGGGATTTGATCGACCATTGCTGACTAGATAGAACCCACCTTCACCTCGACCGGTCTCTATTCGTCTATAAACCTCTCCTTTGGGAGGTCTTCGTGGGAGATCAGTATTACGATATGGTGCTGTTGCTTTAAGCTCATTATATTTATCCCAAGCTTGCCAACATAGATTGATTGATTCTTGCATCTCCTCGAGTCGTACTCTATAACGAGCAAATGAATCTCCCTCGGTTTTAACAGGAACATAGAAATCTAATTCATCATAGCCCCAGTAAGGATCATCTTTACGGACATCATAATCCACTCCACTTCCTCTGGCTACAGGTCCTACAGTTCCATAGTTCATGGCATCCTCTTTGCTGAGGTAGCCGATCCCCTGATTTCTAATCCTGAATATCTGAGCTTCCTCAAGCAGATCAAGAAATTCATTATGAAGCCGTTGAAATTCTTCAAAACTGGCTTCCATTCTTTTCTCAATGTCTGTGGGAAGATCTGCCCACACTCCACCAACACGAACATAGTTGTAGGTCATTCTAGCACCGGTAATTGCCTCGAGTATATTGAGAATTATCTCTCTTGCATTCATCGGATAGATCAACATGGTTAAAGCACCAATATCAACACTCATTGCAGCAAGCCACAGACAGTGGCTGGCAATTCGTTGTAACTCTAAGGTTAGTATTCGGATCCATTTGGCTTTATCAGGAATATCTACCTGGTAAATCCCCTCAATAGAGTGAGTATATGCTGAAGACCAGCTGTGAGATTCTACATAACATAATCGATCACAGATAGGTATCCCCTGTTCATATGATCTGTTGGTAAGTAGTTTTTCATATCCTCTATGTAGATAACCAATTTGAGCATCGGCATCGACAATAGTCTCACCATCAATAGTTAATCGAATGGACCATAGTCCGTGCATAGATGGATGTTGTGGACCCATGAATAGATTCATTTCTGTTTTTTCCGACATTATGCAAAATCCTCCGGTTTACGGTATGTTGGTCGTTTATAGACATAATCTTCACGTAGGGGATGACCTTCCCAGTTTTCAGGCATCAACAGCCGTCTGAGATCAGGATGATTGGTGAAATTAACCCCTAGTAAATCATATGTTTCTCGTTCATGCCAGTTCATTCCTTCCCAAACAGGTGTGAGAGAATCAACTACACAATTATCACGATCCGTCTCTACTTTGAGAACGAGTAGGATAGCAGTATCAGGACTACCAACGTGCCAAACTACTTCCATCTTGTCTTTGTAGTCTATTCCCGTGCACATATTGGGAATTGTGAATCCAAGATCATGTTTCATAAAATTAGCTACATCTACTACTTTCTCTGGAGTGACATGAACATCAATCCGATGTTCTTTTGGTTCACCAATCTCAGTAATAGCCTCTTTGAATTCGTTTTGTAATTTCTCGATGAGTTCTTCTGCTTCCATTACATCCACCTCAATGCATCTCTCTGCCACCAGTATAGGAAACCAATGAACAATACTCCCAGGAACGTTCCTGCAAAGATCATGATGTCTGATAAATAATCAGGTCCCAAGTGCCTTGCAGATAACGCCCAGGCCAATAGAAATGAAGTGACGACATCAAATATGACAAAGATCAGGGCAAAGACATAATACTGAAAATTGAACCGTGTTTGTGCCTCTCCGATTGGCACTTCTCCACATTCATATGCAATAAATGCGCTTAACCCATCAATCTGATTACTTGTATCTCTCTTTGGTGCAAGGAACTTATTGATGGCAACAAAAATCACCACGGTAATTGCTCCTAGAAGAAAGAGAACAAACGCTGAAACATATTGTTGTAGGATAAAAGCTGGCATGTTTCTACACAATGTTTTTTTTGCCATACTTAATTAATTAAGTGATATTTATTACTAATCTCTGCGCGGGATTTTTACAAGAAATTACAACAATTCCCTAGTACTGCTAAGAATTAGCTGAGATTAGGAATAATTCATTAAACTCTTTATCAGTGAATTAATGATATTTCGTTCATCCTGGGTAATGATTTTGTCTTCACGGGAGATATTATACGCATTTTGCAGAAGATCTTTTCGGAATTTCTGTAATCGTTCTGCTTCTTCTTCTGAGGTCTCATCTGCTTTCTCGAGTTCCTTAATGGCATCTCGTAATAGTTGTATATCGACCTTGACTTGCTTAAGGATTGCCAGTTCATCCTCGCTTACCTCTCCATCTTCCATTGCTACGAGTAGTATCGTGTTCATCATACTCTGTAACACGTTATCTTCATCAAGTTGTGACAAATCAATCGTCTCTAACCATCAGTGCACTTATGTTTAAAAAAATGTTTCGTCTGAATTATTGGAGGACAACCAGTATCTGTTAGGATATATTGGCTAACTTGTCATTCCTAAAGTGAAAAAATGGATAGTTTCCCATCCTGTATCTTCGGTACGTCTCTGATCTCCCTCCTAGAATTACTCTTTGTCGATTCTAGCGCTGATTATCTATCATACTTTGAAGGACAATTAGTATTGCCTCTTAGGATCTACTAGGTGGTAAAAAGTCGTCTCAGAGTTGCTAGGTTTCGTTAAAATTTTCAGCTATTTCTTATGCAATATGAAGTCACTATCGACACGTATAAAGACCCGGTATCTGAAAATTGTATGAATGGGCTGGTAGCTCAGACCGGTAGAGCGCTTCGCTTGCACCGAAGCGGCCGCGGGTTCAAATCCCGTCCAGTCCATAATTTCTAATTATTACAAGAAATCAAAATGAGGAAATTGTTGGAATACGATTGAGTTGATATGTCATATCTAAGGATTCTCCCCGTTTCAGTACATAGTAGAGCTCTCGACTAATCTCATTAAGTAATTCGATTTCATTGATCCATACCACATGATAATTCATTGACATCCAGATTAACGGCCTAGATGGTAGTTGTGGTGTAAGAATTATTTTGATGTCTTCAGATTGATAGTTTTGCAGTGTATGATCAATATTTTCCCAATTCAGAATTAGTAATAGTTTTTTGACTTTCATGCTTGAAGGTTTCATTTTCCTGGCAGACAGCAGATGTCTTGAGGAAAATCTATCTAGGATCGAAGTGAGTGGAACTTTTTGTTGAAAGGACAGTACCATATTTGGCATACATTGGCGGAAGTGGAATCGAGAGTCTGCATGTAATACTTTTGAGAGTAAATGCAATCCTTCTTTGGTCTTCCATAACCAGGAAAAATTCCACTCTAATACATAAATTGATTGCTGATACAGGATTTCAGCCAATTCTGTGAGCTTGGGATTTGTTTCAAATGCAAGACTCCTACTAGAGGTAATAATGGTATTATGGCCGTGACTCAAGGCTTCTCCAACGATCTGATTGGTGAGTATAGCCGCGATCGTAACTCCTGTTGACAAAAATTCAGTATTAGCTTGGTCGGTGCGGAGTAATCTCCAGACTAACTGGTTTGGACGAAATCCAATTTCTGTTAAGGTTCTGATAAGATCATCTCCGTTAGTAATCATGTCTAGCTGTAGTTCAATTTACCCTGCTATTTATACCATCATACGAGGAAGAGTGGATCGAAAGTATTACTAGATGATCCTGATCCTATCATCCGCAATCCTATCAGTTTCCTGTCAGACTGCAATTTTTGATCAATAGTACACGCAAAAGTTTGAATATAGCAAGTAACCACATCATACTGTGTCGAAAATAGAGTTCTACAAAGCAACTAGTAGTGGTGGATTAGATCCCATTGAGAATTCCACTTCTAGTTTGCATTATCGGCGTTCCATTATTATCAAAGATGATATCTCTGATACCTTATGGTTGATCCACGGTTCTGGAGTGGCTAATGCCACCAAACAAAGTGCTGAGAATAATATTAAGAAAATCAACCAAGAAAATGATGGGAAGTATGTGATCGAACATGTAGACTATGATGATGCCAAGGATGTAATTGGAGATGTTTTGGCCTTGCAAGATTCATCGCCTGCAGATCCACCGGAGTTAATCCCTCGACGCAAAGTATCCCTTGATAATATGCCTAAAGTTCCCAAAATTAATAGTTCGACTGAAACTGAAGCTCCCCGACCACTTGGTGATCAAGATCATCATGGTCCTGAGATAGAGGAGTTTCAGATTTCCTATTTTGTTGAGGAAGAAACTGACACTGCCCAAGAGAGTAGCCCTCTGATAAAACAAGTCCTTGAGGTTGTGTCAAAGTACATTGAAGAAATTGATACCAGTTTACAAGGATCACGGTCTCGAAAAGAATCCCAGTCCATTCTTCATGATCTTTCAGATGATATCATAACGCTCATTTATTCCTGATCGTTGCAAGACGTGTGAGAACCTATGCCGGTATTCTGGGAGACCCAGCAAAAGCTGAACTCTATGATGATGATTTCTTTAGAATTATGAACTGGGATCAAAGTAATTCTACCTTTCATCTTCTCGGGGCATCAGAAAATGATGTGGATAAACGTGATTATCGGACCATGTTCAATCGATTTGACCAGCATCTATCAACCGGATCATATGATCCCATTCCTGGATTGAGTAATCCAAATAGTCATAAATATACTACTCGGATCGGATTATTTCCAAGTAGTTCAACTCATCTGATCAAAGGTCCTTCATTTTCATTTGCGCCCTATCCAGTGAATTCATCCAGTAACTATCTAAAATTTAAGTCAAAATTCGTACTGTTCGTTCTCCATCCATTTTTACCCTTTATACTCCGGAGTCTAGCATATTTTCCCTTGGGTGGAAAAGCAGC
>Ga0102944_1000812_pt1 | contig 22678 bp, 21 predicted proteins | sample SalPonD_shore_MG_FD_78172 | JGI IMG/M metagenome (GOLD analysis project Ga0102944, IMG submission 78172) | Salt pond soil microbial communities from South San Francisco under conditions of wetland restoration - Salt Pond MetaG... | ecosystem: Environmental > Aquatic > Marine > Intertidal zone >...
AAAGCCGATCATACCCGCCTTGGCGGCCGCGTAGTTGGACTGTCCGGGATTGCCGGTCACGCCCACCACCGAGGCGATGTTGATGATGCGCCCGTGACGCGCCTTCATCATGCCACGCAGCACGGCCTTGCTGAGCCGGTAAACGGACTTCAGGTCGGTGTCCAGCACTGCGTCCCAGTCCTCTTCCTTGAGCCGCATCAGCAACTGGTCCCGGGTGATGCCGGCGTTGTTCACCAGCACGCTAACGGTGCCGTGGTCGGCTTCCACCGCCTTGACAAGTTCCTCGGCGGCACCGGGCTCGTTGACTTCGAGCACGCGGCCCGCGCCCTTCACGCCCAGCTTGTCGAGGCGTTTCCCGATGGCGTCGGCGCCCATTTGGGAGGTGGCCGTGCCCACCACCGTGGCGCCCGCCTTTCCCAGGGCGTCGGCGATGGCCGCGCCGATGCCGCGGCTGGCGCCGGTCACCAGGGCGATTTCATGGCCGAGATCGGTCATCTCCCCACCGTCATTGTCATGCTCCAGTTTGTTCCAGCGCCTTGGCCAGATCCTCCGGGTCGCCCAGCGGCAGCGCCGTGAGCGAGCGCTCTATGCGCCGGTTGAGCCCCGACAGCACCTTGCCGGGACCGCACTCCATGAAACTACCGGCGCCCAGGCCGGCCATGTGCCGCACCGTCTGGGTCCAGCGCACCGGCCGGTGCAGTTGTTCCAGCAACGCCGAGCGGATCTCGTCTGCGTCGTCGTGCGTCGCCACGTCCACGTTGTGTACCACGGGAATCTGCGGCGCCCGGATGGTCACCTCGTCCAGCCGCGCCTTCATGGCCTCGGCGGCGGGCAGCATCAGACTGCAGTGCGATGGCACGCTGACGGGCAGTTCCAGGACCCGCTTGGCGCCCAGTTCCCTGCAGACCTCCATGGCACGCGCCACGGCGGCCGCGGCGCCCGCGATCACCACCTGCCCCGGGGCATTGTAGTTGGCCGGCGAGACCACCTCGCCCCCGGCGGCGCGCTCGCAGGCCTCTTCAACCTGGCCATCCTCCAGGCCGATGATCGCCGCCATCGCGCCCTCGCCTTCGGGTACGGCGCGCTGCATCTGACGGCCGCGCTCGGCGACCAGGCGCACGGCGTCATCGAAGGAGAGCGCCCCGGCGGCGACCAGGGCCGTGTACTCGCCCAGGCTGTGGCCCGCCATCACCTGGGGGATGGCGCCGCCGGAAGCCCGCCAGACACGCCAGCAAGCCACGCCGGCGGCCAGCAATGCTGGCTGGGTGTTCTCGGTGCGGTTGAGTTCCTCCTCCGGACCCTGCTGGGCGAGTCCCCAGAGATCCAGTCCCAGGGCCTCGGAGGCCTCGCCAAAGGTCTCCCAGACCAGGCCGTGCTCGCCGGCGAGCGCCGACAACATGCCCACCGACTGCGAGCCCTGTCCCGGGAACACGAACGCGAGCTTGTCGTTCTCGTCACTCATGGCGCGTCAAGTCAGAGCGGAATTGCCAGGAAATCCGAATCAGAGACGGACCAGCGCCGAGCCCCAGGTGAAACCGCCGCCGAAGGCCTCGAGCAGGAGCAACTCGCCGGGGCTGATGCGCCCGCTGCGCACCGCCTCGTCCAGGGCCAGCGGCACCGAGGCCGCGGAAGTGTTGCCGTGGCGGTCCACGGTGACCACAACGCGCTCCATGGGAAGCTGGAGCTGTTTCGCCGTGGCGGCGATGATGCGGTGATTGGCCTGGTGCGGAATCAGCCAGTCCACGTCGGCCTTCTCCAGGCCGGCCTCCTCCAGGGTCTCGTCCACGATGCGGCCCAGCGTGCGCACCGCGACCTTGAATACCTCGTTGCCCTTCATGTGGACGCGCACGCCGCCGTGGGGCTCGGGCGCGAAGCCACGCGACACGCCCACCGGCGCGTAGAGCAGATCGGAGTAGTTGCCGTCCGCGTGCACGTGAGTGGAAATCACCCCCGGCTTCTCGTCGGCGGCCAGCACCACGGCGCCGGCGCCGTCACCGAACAGCACGCAGGTGCTGCGGTCATTCCAGTCCAGCATGCGGGTCAGGGTTTCGGCGCCGATCACCAGCGCCTTCTTCGCGCTGCCAGTGCGGATGAACTTGTCGGCGATCGACAGTGCATAGATGAACCCGGTACACGCGGCGTTCACGTCCATGGCCGCGCACCCGCCGATGCCCAGGCGCTGCTGCAACAGACAGGCGGTGCTGGGGAAGACGATGTCCGGGGTCGTGGTGCCGAGCACCAGCAGGTCCAGCTCTTCCGGCTTGACCCCGGCGGCCGTCAGCGCCTCCCGGCCCGCGGCCTCGGCCAGGTCGCCCGTGGTCTGGTCGTCCGCGGCGATGCGCCGCTCCGAGATGCCCGTGCGGGTGCGTATCCACTCATCGGTGGTGTCGACCATCTTCTCGAGATCGGCGTTGGTCAACACCTTCTCCGGCAGGTAGCTGCCGGTACCGATGATGCGGGAGTAGGTCAATGGACTCTCTGCCTTCCTGAATTCAATCCAAAAAACGGCTCGGCGCCGTTGCCCGATGCCGAGCCGGTTTTCGGCGCTTCACGGACAGCGCCTGGCTGAGCGCTCAGTCCTCGTCCTCGGTCTCCACCGGGGATTCCACGACCTGGCGGCCGCGATAGAAACCCTCCGCGCTCACGTGATGGCGCCGATGCACCTCGCCAGTGGTGGCTTCCACCGACAGGGCCGGCTTCGACAGCGAGTCGTGCGAACGCCGCATGCCGCGGCGGGAAGGCGTTTTGCGTGATTTCTGAACTGCCATGGTCCTGCAACTCCTGAAGGTTGAATCATGAGTCCCCGCGCTTCAGGCGCGAGAGACCCGTAAACGGCTTTTGCGTCGCGTCGTCTTCCACCGCCTCAGGCGGGCTGTCCGCTTCCCCGGGCGCGGGCGCGTCGCAGGCGCCCCCCGGGTGCATCGGCACCACCGGCATGGCCAGGATCAGCTCGTCCTCCACCAGGTCCGAAAGCTTCATGCCCCGGTCGGTGACCAGGAAGGCATCCTCGCCCTCGTCCAGCAGCTCCTCCTCGGCCGGATCGTCCATCAGCACGATCCGCCACCGGCGCTCCACGGCCATGGAGTACGGCTTCAGGCATCGCTGACACATCAGCGGCAGCTCCGTCCTGACCCGCCCCTCGGCGAAACCGTGACCACGTTCGTCGGTTCCGAACCGGACCTTATAGGCGGCGTTGCCCCTGGTGCTGGCCAGGTCGCCGGAAAGCCGGTCGAACACCGAAAGCGGCAGCTCGCCCTCGAAAGAGCGCCCCAGTTCCGCCAGCCGGATTGGATCCCCTCGCTCGGGCATCCCACGCGACATAAGCGGGCTATGTTATAACCGGCCGGAATCCCTGTCAAAACGCCAAATGCGCGATCTTTCACCCACCCTGATACTGGCCTCCGGGTCGCCCTACCGGCGCGCGCTGCTCGAGCGCCTGGGGCTGCCCTTCCAGGTGCGCCCGGCAAACGCGGACGAAACCATCGCCGCCGGCGAAGCCCCCGGCGCGGCCGCGCTGCGCCTGGCGCGGGCCAAGGCCGCGGCGATCGAGCCCGAATCGCCCTCCCTGGTGATCGGCTCGGACCAGGTGGCGGAAATTGACGGCCGCATTCTGGGAAAACCCGGCGGCCATGAACAGGCTGCCCGCCAGCTCCGGGAACAGTCCGGGCGCCTGGTGCTGTTCCATACCGCGCTATGCCTGCGCGACACCCGCGACGGCGGCGAGCGCACCGCCCTAGACACGGTGCGGGTCAGGTTTCGCGAGCTCACTGATGCGGAAATCGAGGCCTATCTCCACCATGACCGGCCCTACGATTGCGCGGGCAGCTTCAAGTCCGAGTTGCTGGGCTCTGCGCTTTGCGAGTCCATCGAGAGCGACGACCCGGCGTCCCTGGTGGGCCTGCCCCTGATTCGCCTGGCGGCCATGTTGCGGGAAGCGGGGGTAAGGGTGCCGTAATCGCGGCACACGCACGGTCCTTCGACTCGATTCCTCGTCGGGCTCGGAATCGGCTCAGGACGAACGGGAAATAGCCCGATGCCTCCGCGCGCCTGGAATCGGCTCAGGAGGAACGGGGAAAAGCCCCATGCCTCCACGCGCCTGGAATCGGCTCAGGACGAACGGGGAAAAGCCCGATGCCTCCGCGCGCCTGGAATCGGCTCAGGACGAACGGGAAAAAGCCCGATGCCTCCGCGGGCTCAGAACCGGCGCAGGACTAGCGGTCCGTCCCACCGTTCGTGGTGAGCCGACATCGAGCTTGCCGAGATGTCGCGTCGAACCACCTAATCGGTTTCCATCGCATCCAGTACCGCCCGCAGGTCGTCGGGCAGCGGCGCGGTCACGTCCACCTCCCGACCGTCCGGCATGGCGAAGTGCAGCCGGTGGGCGTGCAGGAACAGCCGTTTCAGGCCGAGCTTCTTCATGCGCTTGTTGAACGCCGCGTCGCCGTACTTGCGATCGCCGGCCACCGGGTGACCCTCGTGGGCGGCGTGAACCCGGATTTGGTGCTTGCGGCCGGTGTCCAGCGTGGCCTCCATCAGCGTGGCTTCGGGGAACGCCTGTCGTGGTACGAAGCGGGTCGCCGCGCGGCGCCCCTCGCCGCTCACCTCGGTCATTCGCTCCCCGCCCCGTTCGCGGTTGGGGGAAAGTGGGGCGTCCACGGTGCGGGCGCCCCCCTTCCATTGCCCCTGCACGAGGGCGAGGTACTGCTTGCCGATTCCGCCCCGGCGCATCAGGGCGTGCAATTCCGTCATCGTGGCCCGGTCCTTGGCCAGCAGCAGGCAACCACTGGTATCCCGGTCCAGGCGGTGCACCAGGTAGTAGGCGGGTTCTTCCAGGCCGGCGTTCAGGATCTCGATGAGGCCGTGGCTGACCCCGCTGCCGGCGTGCACGGCCATGCCCGTCGCCTTGCCCAGGACCATGATTCGCTCGTCCTCGTACAGAACCGCACGCCGCAGCCGCTCGAATCGAGCCGCATCGGGTTTGGGCGGCGGCCTTTGCTCCCCGGTGCGCACCGGCGGAATGCGCACCCTGTCGCCGGCAACGAGACGCAGCGAAGGCCGCGCCCGCCGGCCGTTGACACGCACCTGCCCAGTGCGAAGCAGCCGGTACACCAGGCTGCGCGGTACCCCCTTGAGCCTCGCGGCCAGCCAGTTGTCCACGCGCTGCCCGTCGTGGGCCGGCTTCACTTCCTCGATCTTGACCCTTGAATTCAATGCTGAGTCCCGCTCCAGGATTGCAATCGACCGGTCCGCCCCCGATGGACGGCCCGGGTATGGTATCGCCACGCGCCGCACCGGGCCGTCACGGCCCCGGGAATTGCCCGGGACGCGCCTAAGGCATTGAGAAGACTGGCCCCAAACTGTTATATTCGCCCCGCCGGGGTGCGACGATGCGGGACCCAGGCGGCGGGCCGGAACCGGGCCCCCGCGACCCCTGGAAACCCCGGCAAGGCGAAGACTTGAGAATTTCGCGACCCGGGCGGCAAACGCTGCCCGGCGGCCCCGCCGCCCAGGACCGGACAAGGACCGGACAAGGACCGAGAGTCTCTCCAATCCTGGCGAATCCCGAGGGCGCGTGCCAGGCACGGGCGCGCGCCGGATACGGGGCCGGATCGCCCCCGGGCGATAGAGACAGGAACCGGCCGCACGCCACGAAGTTGGCAAAGCGGCCGAGAATCGGCGCCAAGAGCGCCGCAACCGGACAGAAACGCTCCCGGGCGGGCAACAGCCCGGCACGCGTCGACAAGCAGCGACTACGTGCTGCCTGCATGTTCAGGCAGATCGCCTTGCGACGCGGCCCGGTCGAGCGCGAAGGACAACCAGACATGAAAAGAATGCTGATCAACGCAACTCAGCCGGAAGAGTTGCGGGTGGCCATCGTGGACGGCCAGACACTTTACGACCTCGACATCGAGGTTCCTTCCCGGGAACAGAAAAAGGGCAACATCTACAAGGGTCGGATTTCCCGTGTAGAGCCCAGCCTCGAAGCCGCCTTCGTCGACTTCGGGCAGGATCGCCACGGCTTCCTGCCGCTCAAGGAGATCGCCCGTTCCTATTTCAGCGCCAACGCCCAGAAGGGCGAGGGCCGCCTGCACATACAGGAGGCGGTCTCCGAGGGCCAGGAAGTCATCATCCAGGTGGAAAAGGAAGAGCGCGGCACCAAGGGCGCGGCGCTGACCACCTTCGTCGCCCTCTCTGGCCGCTACATGGTCCTGATGCCCAACAACCCGCGCGCCGGCGGCATTTCGCGCCGCATCGAGGGCGACGATCGCAACGAGCTGCGCGAAGCCATGAGCAAGCTGACCATTCCCGACGGCATGGGCGTCATCGTGCGCACCGCCGCGGTGGGCCGGGACAGCGAGGAATTGCAGTGGGACCTGGACTACCTGCTCAAGGTCTGGGACGCCATCACCGGCGCGGCCGACAAGCGCAAGGCCACCTTCCTGATCTACCAGGAAAGCAATCTCATCATCCGCGCCCTGCGCGACTATTACCGCGACGACATCGGCGAGATCCTGATAGACGACGAGAACGTCTACCGGGACGCGCAGGAATTCATCGAGCAGGTGATGCCGAACAATCTGCGCAAGCTGAAGATCTACCGGGACACGGTACCGCTGTTCTCCCGCTACCAGATCGAGAGCCAGGCGGAAACCGCCTTTTCACGGCAAATCCGCCTGCCCTCCGGCGGACAGCTGGTCATCGACCACACCGAGGCATTGGTGTCCATCGACATCAACTCGGCGCGCTCCACCAAGGGCAGCGACATCGAGGAAACCGCGCTCAACACGAACCTGGAGGCGTCGGACGAGATCGCGCGCCAGTTGCGCCTCCGTGATCTGGGCGGCCTGGTGGTCATCGACTTCATCGACATGATGGCCAACAAGCACCAGCGCGAGGTTGAGGAACGCTTGCGTCACGCGCTCAAGATGGACCGGGCGCGGGTGCAGGTGGGCCGGATTTCGCGTTTCGGTCTTCTGGAGATGTCCCGCCAGCGTGTCAGTCCCTCGCTGGGCGAATCCAGCCTGGAAATCTGCCCCCGCTGCCAGGGGCACGGCCACATCCGCAGCGTGGAGTCGCTGGCCCTGGCCGTGCTGCGCGTGGCCGAGGAAGAGGCCATGAAGGAATACACCGGCAAGGTTGTGGTGCAGCTGCCCCCGCCGGTCGCCAACTTCCTGCTCAACGAGAAGCGCGCTTCCATCGTGGCCATCGAGCAGCGTCACGAGGTGCCGGTGGTGGTGGTGGCCGTGGAAGGCATGCACACGCCGAGCTACCACGTGCAGCGGCTGAGAAGCACCGACCTGCCGGAAGAGGAAACCCCCAGTTACGAGTACGTGCCGGAACCGGAGACCGAGGAAGAGGAAGCCGAGGCGGTTTCCGGCGCGCGGCCGGCGCCGGAGAAACCGGCCGTGGCGACCATCTCGCCCAGCACGCCGGCCCCCGCGCGCCAGCACAAGCCCGGCGGCGAGGGACCGGGGCTGATCGGCTGGCTCAAGAAAGTACTGGTCGGCGAGCCGGCGCCCGAAAAGGCGCCCGAAAAGGCGCCCAGCCGCCGGCCCACGCACCCGTCGTCGACCTCCGGTTCCTCGCAGCGTTCCAGCAAGCCGCGCTCCCAGCCCCGGAGTGGTGGAGGCGGCCGCGGCCGCCGCGGCGGCCAGCAGCGCGGCTCCGGGCGCCAGCAAAAGCCCGCCGCGAAACAGGATTCCGGCAAGGCAGCCGCGAAGCAGGATTCCGGCAAGCCCAGCCAGGAAGGCGCCAAGCAGTCCGGCTCCTCCGAGGACGGCAAGCCCAAGAGCCAGCGCACGCGTCGAGGCCGGCGGGGTGGACGCCGCAGGCGTCGCCCATCCAGCGGGCATTCACAACGCAACCAGAAATCCGGCACACCACAGGACGGCAGCGGCGACAAGGACGCCGGCAATGGCAAGCCCGGCGACGCGCAAGCCAAGGGCAACGCTGCCGCCCAGCGCCAGGAAGGGCCAAAGCCGGATCAACCCGCCGAGCAACCCAAGCAGGGAACCGGCTCCACGGGCTGAGAGTTCAGGAGTCGGCGGCCGCCTGACGGTCGCCGGCAGGCGTTTCCAGGATGCCGTGGCGAATGGCCATGTGGGTCAGCCCCACGGCGTTCTTGACGCCCAGCTTCTCGTACAGGCGGGCCTTGTAGGTGCGCACCGTCTTGTGGCTGATGTGCAGGGTATCGGCGATCTGCTGGATGTCGCTGCCCTGCACCAGCATCATCATCACCTCGATTTCCCGGTGCGACAGCTCGTCCAGCGGGGAACGCTCCCCTCCCGGCAACATCGAAAGCGCCAACTGCTGGGCGATGTCGCCGCTCACGTAGCGCCCGCCGTTCGACACCTTGCGAATGGCGCCGATGAGCTCTTCGGAAGCGCAGCCCTTGGTGAGGTAGCCGCTGGCGCCGGCCTTCAGCAACTGCGTCGGGAACGGCGCCTGGGCATGCACGGTCAGGATGATCACCCTGGCGTCGGGGCGGGCGGCCAGGATGCGCCGGGTGGCTTCCAGACCCCCCATGCCCGGCATGTTGACGTCCATCAGCACCACGTCCGCGGCGTCCTCGCGCATTAACCGAAGCGCTTCCTCCCCGCCGTCGGCTTCCCCTGAAACCGACACGCTGTTTGACGCCTCCAGGATTCGACGGATTCCGGCCCGGACCAGGTCGTGGTCATCGACAATCAAGACACGGATCATGCGGCAGCTCCCCCCTCCCTTTTGTGGGTTTTGTTTCCCGGGAGTCTACCACGCGAGCCGGACCTTTGGGACCGGCCTGGCAATTCGCCCTAGGAGCCGCTCCCCGACTTTGCCCGCACCCAGGGAATCATGCCCCCGGCAAGAATGATCTGGCGTTGGCGCTCGGAGAGACCGTGCTCGAACTCGAGCGTGTCCCCGTCCAGGGTGGCCTGGATGGTCTCGTCGCCGTTCTCCAGGGCCTCGCGCAGCCCCTCGAACTTGAGCACCGAGCCCTGATCCAGTCGCTCGTAGTCGCCGTCGCTGGCAAAACGCAGTGGCAGGACGCCATAGAGCACCAGGTTCTGCCAGTGAATGCGCGCCACGCTCTTCGCGATCAGCACGCGCAGACCCAGGTAGCGGGGCGCGATGGCCGCGTGCTCGCGACTGGAGCCCTGGCCGTAGTCCCGGCCCCCCACCACGGCGTGACTGCCGGCCTCGCGGGCGCGCTCCGGGTAGGAATCGTCCACCTGGTCGAAACAGAAGTTGGCGATCTCCGGGATGTTGCTGCGGTATGGCAGCACGCGGGTGCCCGCGGGCATGATCTCGTCGGTGGAGATGTGGTCGCCCACTTTCAGAAGCACGGGCACTTCCAGCGAATCCGGCAGCTCGTCGAAGTCCGGCAGGGACTTGATGTTCGGTCCCTTGATCAGCTCCACCCCGCCACCATCCTCCGGCGGCTCGATCAGCAGTTTCCAGCTGGTGGCGAATTCCTCCGGCTCGGCCACCGCCGGGTAGTCGAAGTCCAGGGTGCGCGGGTCGGTGATTTCGCCCCTGAGCGCCGAGGCCGTGGCGGTCTCGGGGCTGCAAAGCCAGACGCTGTCTTCCCTGGTGCCCGAACGTCCCGGGAAGTTGCGCGGCGTGGTGCGCAGGCTGTTCTGGCCCGTGGCGGGCGCCTGGCCCATGCCGATGCAGCCGTTGCAGCCCGCCTGGTGCAGTCGCGCGCCGGAAGCCAGCAAATCCCCCAGCAAGCCCTCTTGCGTCAGCGCCTGCAGCAGTACCCGCGAGGTGGGATTGATGTCATAGGACACGGAAGGGTGCACAGTGCGCCCCTGCACCATCCTCGCGCAGATGGCGAAGTCCCGGTATCCGGGGTTCGCCGAGGAGCCAATGTAGGCCTGGTAGAGGGGCTCGCCGGCCACCTCGCGCACCGGGACCACGTTTCCGGGACTGGACGGCTTGGCGATCAGGGGTTCCAGCTCCGACAGGTCCAGCTCGTCCTCCACGTCATAGGCGCAGCCCCCGTCGGCGGCCAGCGCTTCCCAGTCGTCTTCGCGGCCGTGGGCCTTCAAAAATGCCCGCGTCATGTCGTCCGAGGGAAACACCGTGGTGGTGGCGCCCAGCTCGGCGCCCATGTTGGCGATCACGTGGCGGTCCATGGCGCTCAGGTTCTTCAGCCCGGGACCGTGATACTCGATGATGCGCCCGAGGCCGCCGTCCACGTCATGGCGGCGCAGCATCTCCAGGATCACGTCCTTGGCGCTCACCCAGTCGGGCAGCTCGCCAGTCACGCGCACGCCCCAGATCTCGGGCATGTTGGTGACGAACGGCTCCCCCGCCATGGCCATGGCCACGTCCAGGCCGCCGGCCCCGATGGCCAGCATGCCCAGGCTTCCCGCCGCGGGGGTATGGCTGTCGGAGCCCAGCAGCGACCTGCCGGGTTTTCCGAAGTGCATCATGTGCACCGGGTGACTCACGCCGTTGCCGGGCCCGGAGAACCAGACGCCATAACGCTGGCAGGCGCTATACAGGAACCGGTGGTCGTCGGGGTTGCGGAAGTCCTGCTGGATCAGGTTGTGGTCCACGTACTGCGCGGACAGCTCCGTCTTCACCCGGTCCAGCCCCAGCGCCTCCAGTTCCAGCATCACCATGGTGCCGGTGGCGTCCTGAGTCAGGGTCTGGTCGATGCGAAGCTGGATTTCCTCGCCGGGCTCCATGCGGCCGCCTTCCAGGTGCGAAGAAATCAGTTTCCGTGCGAGGTTTTTCGCCATTGGATCAGGCCGAAGTCGAATTTCGACAGCCTAACATTATGACAGTCGCCACCACGCAGCCGTTCCAGACGTGATCCTGGGTGGCGTTCGCGGCTGGAATCCGCTCCTACATTTACCAGTTAACATCGTCGCGCTGAATGGGCATGGTCATGCAGCGGCATCCGCCGCCACCGCGGGAGAGTTCCGCGCCGTCCATGGCGATGGCCACCCGCCTGCCCTTCTTCAGGTCCTTCTTGCCGGTGGTAACGTCGGTGGCCGGCAAGATGTCGAAACCGGCGTCGGCGAGTCCGTCCAGGGTCGCCGTGTTGTGGGCATATCCGATGATCTGGCCGGGTGCCAGCGTGAAAAAGTTGGCGCCGGAGTGCCATTGCTCGCGTTCCTGGCGGAAGGGATCGTCGCCCCCGCAGTACACGGGCCTGAGGTCAAGGCCCTGGGCGGCGAGGGCTTCCAGCACGCCCTCATGCTCGTGGATGCCGGCCACGTGACCGCCGTCGAACTTCACGTGAAATGCGCGGCACTTGCGCGCGCCGGTGATCAGCGGCGGATAGACCACGCAGGTGTCCACGTCGGCCATGGTGAAAATCATGTCCAGGTGAATGGTGGCGCGGGTCTTGGGCAGCTCCACCACCACCACGTCGCGCACCTTGCCTTCCTTGGCCATGGCCTTCATGAGCATGTCCACGCCCGACACCGAAGTTCGTTCGCTGTAGCCGATCATGGCCAGGTCGCCGCGCAACATGAGCAGGTCGCCGCCCTCGAGGGTGAGGTTGGCGACCCCGTTTTCAGTGGTGCCGTCGAAGTAGAAGCCTTCGCTTTTCAATGCCGGGTGGTGCTGAACGACGGTCTTGAACAGCAGCGCTTCCGCCGTTCGAACGCGGCTGGCCATGGAACCGATGATCACCCGGTCGTTGGCGCACATGATGGCGTCGCGGGTGAAAAAGGCGTTGGGCAGCGGGGGCAATGCGTGACGCAGGGGACTCAGGAACTTCTCCAGCGTGTCCTTGCGCATCGACGTGCCCTCGACGAGCTGCCGGCCCAGCACCTCCGAGGGCAACTCCATCAACTCGCCGGCGAGTTCCTCGCAGTGATAGAGGCGGGTGAGCGCACCGATCAACTCGCGCCTGACGGGCTCTTCGTCCAGGACCTCCGACAGCACGTCGCAAAGCTCGTAAACCGTGGCCACGCGGCGCAGCACGCCGGTGAGCTGGCGGTGCTCCTCGTCGGCCAGCGGCAGGTTGAGGATGTCGTCGTAGAGCACCTCCGCCGCCATGGCCGGGGTCATGTTCTCGATTTCCTGGCCGGGACGGTGCACCAGCACGCGACGCAGCGTGCCGATCTCGGAGTCAATGGCAATGTGCTCTTCTGTCATTGGGTCAGGTAACGCCAGCCATTCGGGAAATGCACGTGGGACGCGCCGCGCCCGGGCGGTCGGCCCGGGCGGTCGGGATTGTACGTGAAACCGGGCATCCGTGCCCGTGGCGCGATCACCCGGCGACGTCGCGGCGCTTCCGGATCACCGGGGCCGTCTCGTACCAGCGCCTGGTGGCGTTCACGGCCTTGACCACGCTCAGCATCACGGGCACCTCGACCAGCACGCCAACCACGGTGGCCAGCGCTGCGCCGGAGGAAAACCCGAACAGGCTGATGCTGGTCGCCACGGCCAACTCGAAGAAATTGCTGGCGCCAATCAGGGCCGACGACGCGGCCACGCTGTGGGCTTCCCCGACGGCGCGGTTCAGCAAATAGGCCAGGCTGGCATTGAAGTACACCTGAATGAGGATGGGAACGGCCAACAGGCCGATGATGACAGGCTGGCGCAGGATCTGGTCCCCCTGGAAACCGAACAGCAATACGAGCGTGACCAGCAGTGCGGCAAGAGAAAGCGGTTGCACCCGGCTTAGCAGCTTTTGCAAACCTGCTTCATCGCCGCTGCCCAGCGCGCGCCGGCGAATCACCTGCGCCATGATCACCGGCACGATGATGTAGAGCGCCACGGAAAGCAGCAGCGTCTCCCACGGCACGGAGATGGACGATAGCCCCAGCAACAGGCCGACGATCGGCGCAAAGGCAAAAACCATAATGACGTCGTTGAGCGCAACCTGGCTGAGCGTGAAGTGCGGCTCACCGCCAGACAGGTTGCTCCAGACGAACACCATGGCCGTGCATGGTGCGGCGGCCAACAGGATCAGGCCCGCGATATAGGACTCAACCTGGTCCGCGGGCAAGTAAGCCCTGAACAGTAACCCGATGAACAACCAGCCCAGCAATGCCATCGAGAACGGCTTGACCGCCCAGTTGACAAAAAGCGTCACCCCGACGCCGCGCCAGTTTTCCCGGACTCTGGGAAGCGCTCCGAAATCGATCTTCATCAGCATCGGAATGATCATCAGCCAGATCAGAACGGCCACGGGAAGATTGACCCGCGCCACCTCCAGGCTGCCGATGCCGTGAAAAGTTTCCGGAAAAATGCTGCCGAGCGCGATCCCGACCGCGATGCACGACGCGACCCAGACGGTCAGGTAACGTTCGAACACATTCATTGCGGGTTCGCGGGGCTGGCCCGTAAGCGCATCGTTGTTCATTCGCGATACCCGAATTACCCGGTGGCCTGCCCGATCTCATCGAGCTTGTGGCGCAGCGCCGCCTCGTCGTCCATGTCCATTGCCAGTTCCAGCAGCCCCTCGATGCGCGTGCGCAAGGTTTGGTAGGCGTCCTCGAACACAGCGTGCTTCTCGGCATCCGTACCGGTCGCCGCCACGGGATCGGGGATGCCCCAATGGACGATCAGGGGGTGGCCTGGCCAGACGGGACAGGCTTGCCTGGCGGCACGGTCGCAAACCGTGATCACCAGATCCACCTCCGGGGCGTCATGGCCGGCGAATGCCTGCCACGACTTCGAGTGCAGCCGATCAACCGGGTGGCCATGCTCCCTCAACACGGAGAGCGCCAGGGGATTCACCGCGCCGGCCGGCTGGCTCCCGGCGCTGAGCGCGGTGAACCGGCCGCGGCCCAGGTCATTGAGAATGGCCTCGCCGAGAATGCTGCGGGCGGAGTTGCCCGTGCACAGGAACAGGACCCTGAACACGTGGCCGGGCTCCCTAGCCACAGCCACAGCCGGCCTGGGCGTCCTCTCCCCTGCCGCGCGCTGGCCCGGCATCCCGGGCCGAACTCGGGATGCAGCACGCCTTGCCTTCCAGGTCCGGGGTGAGGTCGGAGCCGTAAACCGGGCTCTCCCCGTGGGTCAGGAAAGTCTCCCAGGCAACGCCGTCCGGGTCCAGAACCCAGCTCTTCCGGGAGCGGGCGTAGCAACAGCTGGTTTCGCCCTGCTCGATCAGTGGCTGCCCGGCGGACTCCAGGGCGGCCGCCATGTCGGAGAGTTCTTCCCCGTCCTCGACCTGAACTCCGAGGTGATCAACGCCCTTTCGGTCAGGGCGCGTGGTGACCGCGAAGTTCACCCTCGGGTCTTCCAGCATCCACTTGGCGTAATCCGGCTTCCTGATGCTGGGCTCCGATCCAAACAGCGTGGTGTAGAACCTGACGGTCGCCTCGATGTCGGCGACCGCGATATTGACGTGCAGGCGTTTCATTGAGTCCTCCTGTTCATTGACCCGGATCGCAGCACGCCGACAGGACGCTGTCCAGAGCCGGCGAGCACACCTCCGGCGCACCACGACAGCAGTCTTGCATCAGGTAGGCGAGCAGTGCCCGGGTACCTTCAAAGTTCAAGGCATAAATGATCGAACGCCCCTGCCGCGTGGAACTCACGAGACCGGCCTGCTGCAAGATCCCCAGGTGAGACGACAGGGTGTTGTGGGGAACGTCCAGCGACGCGGAGATAGTCCCTGCGGGCAGGCCCGGCGGTCCGGATTTCACGAGCAGCCTGAAGGCCTTCATCCGGGTCTCCTGGGCCAGGGCGTCAAGGGCTTCGATGGCCGATATCATGTCCATATGTCTAGACTACTCGACATATTGTGTCCCGTCAAGAACCCCATGCCGGGGGAGCTGGTGGCGATCGGGATTGGATGGTGGCCCCCCCGGGACTCGAACCCGGACCTCCTTCCGGAGTGCGGATTTTAAGTCCGCTGCGTCTACCGATTCCGCCAGGGGGCCTGCCGGAGGCAATCTTCCGGCGGCAGCCCGAAAAATTCAAATCAACGCGGGCGTCCGCGGCGGGGACACCGCTCCTACAGGCCCACACGAAGCCGTCGCGCCGGCCTTCGTGCTTTCATCCTTTCTCTTTGATCTTTGCTCTCACCTGTAGCGGGCCTGCACCTCGTCCAGGATGGCGTTCTGGTCGGTGTGCTCGCGTGCGCTCACGAGAGTCCCCGGCACGCTGTGGTTGAGGGCGTGCAGATCCCTGCCCTCTTCCTCGATGTAGAGCAACCCGGTGACGATCTCGTTGGCCTCGCGGTGGCGTTCCAGGTAGGCGAACGCCCGGGAACGGTCGGTGGGATCGTGGTCCACGTCGATCTTTCTCAACACGATGGTGGACCCGTCGTGCAGGGTCACGGGCATGGGCTTGCCGCGCCCGTAGGCCGTGCGGATCTCCGCCTTGGGCTCGATGAAGTCCGCGTGGATTGCCGGGTGGTAGAACTCTCGGGTGTGGGCGTAGCTCTTGGTGCTGCCCTCGTGGTCGTTGAAGGCCACGCAGGGACTGACCACGTCGATGAGCGCGAAACCGCGGTGCCTCAGCCCCGCCTCGATCAGGGGCACGAGCTGTTCCTTGTCACCGGAAAAGCTGCGCGCCACGAAACCACAGCCCAGCGACAGGGCCGTGAGCACCGGGTCGATGGGCGGCTGCTCGTTGATCTCGCCCTTCTTGGCACGGCTGCCGATGTCGGCGCTCGCCGAGAACTGGCCCTTGGTGAGCCCGTACACGCCGTTGTTCTCGATCAGGTAGAGCATGTCCACGTTTCGTCTGATGGCATGGGCGAACTGACCGAAGCCGATGGACAGCGAATCGCCGTCACCGGACACGCCGATGTAGTAAAGCTCCCGGTTGGCGGCGTTGGCCCCCGTGGCGATGGACGGCATGCGCCCGTGCACGGCGTTGATTCCGTGGGCCTGGCGCAGGAAATAGGCCGGGGTCTTGGACGAACACCCGATGCCGCTCATCTTGGCGACCTTGTGGGGCTCGATGGCGAGCTGCCAGCAAGCCTGGATCAGCGCCGCCGTGATGGAGTCGTGCCCGCAGCCGGCGCAAAGCGTGGACATGCCGCCCTCGTAGTCGCGCACGGTGTATCCCAGCGCGTTTTTCGGCAGCGCCGAATGATGGGCCACGGGCTTGGCTATATGGCTCATGCCACCTGTCCCCTGTCGAGATAGCTCAATACAGCGTTCTCCACGTGGGAGGAGGCGATGGGCAGACCGTTGTAATGCAGGATCGACACCAGCCTTTCCGCGCTCGTCTCGGTCTCCACCATCAGCATGCCGCGCAGTTGGGCGTCACGGTTCTGCTCCACCACGAAAACGATCTCGTGTTCCTTAAGGAACCGCTCCACCTCTTCGGTGAACGGGAACGCACAAACCCGGCAGTAATCCAGCTCGGTGCCCTCGGACTTGAGCTTCTTCAATGCCTCTCGCACCGCCACGTCACAGGAACCGATTGTCAAGACTCCACAGCGGGTGGCACGTGCCGTCTTGCCGCTGGCCGAGGCGTGAGCCCGCTCGATCATGGGCGCCGGCACGTGGCGCCGGGCGGTGTGGAACTTGCGCTTGAGGCGGTCCATGACCTCCTGGTACTCGGCGGCGTCCTCGGTGTAGATACCGTGCTTGGAATGGCCGGAACCGCGGGTGAAGAACGCTCCCTTGGGGTGGACGCCCGGCAGCGTGCGGAACGGGATGCCATCGTTATCCGGGTCGAGATACCGCTCGAAGCGGCCGGTGAGCTGCTCGAGCTGGTCGGCGCTCAGCACCTTGCCGCGGTTGGGCCGGTAATCCTCGTCCCATTTCAGCTCAGGCACCATCCACTCGTTCATGCCGATGTCCAGGTCCGATACCACGAACACCGGCGTCTGGAAATGCTCGGCCAGGTCGAAGGCCCTGACGGCGAACCGGAACGCCTCGCCCGGGTCCGCCGGGTACAGACAGATATGGCGCGTGTCGCCGTGACCGGCGTAGGCGCACTCGGTGAGATCGCCCTGCTGTGTGCGGGTGGGCATGCCGGTGGACGGGCCCACGCGCTGGATGTCGAACAGCACAGCCGGGAGCTCCGTGTAGTAGCCGAAGCTGATGAACTCGTTCATCAGGCTGATGCCCGGCCCGGAAGTGGGCGTGAAGGCCCGGGCGCCCATCCACCCGGCGCCCATCACCATGCCGATGGCGGCGAGCTCGTCCTCGGCCTGGATGATGCAGAATTCCCGCTGGCCGTCGGCGTTTGTGCGGTACTTCTCGCAGTATTTCTTGAAGGCGTCCATCAGGCTGGTGGACGGGGTAATCGGGTACCAGGCGCCCACGGTGGCGCCGGCCAGCATGGCCCCCAGCGCGGCGGTGGTGTTGCCGTCAATGATGACGTGCCCCTCGGTGAGATCGGTACGCTCCACGTGCAACGGCAGCGGGCAGTCGTAGTGTTCCCTCGTGTAGTCGAGCCCGAGTTTCACCGCCTGCATGTTGGCGTCCACCAGTTTCGCCTTCTTCTTGCCGAAGGTCTTCTTGAGCGAGTCCTCGATCACATCCATGTCCAGGTCGAGCAATGCGGCAAGCGCGCCCACGTAGGCAATGTTCTTCATCAGAATCCGCGTGCGCGCGTCGGCGAACTGGTGATTGACCATCTCCGCCAATGGCACGCCGATGACCTGGACGTCGTCGCGCGTGAGCTCGCGGGTGCGCGGCCAGGTGCTGTCGTAGAGCAGGTAGCCGCCCGGCGTGATCTCCGCATAGTCCTTCCCGAAGGTTTCCGGGTTCATGGCCACCATCAGATCCACGCGCCCGGAGCGGGTCAGGTAGCCGGCCTCGGTGACGCGGATCTCGTACCAGGTGGGCAGCCCCTGGATGTTCGACGGGAAGTAGTTCTTGCCCATCACGGGCACGCCCATCCGAAAGATCGCCTTCATCAGCAGCGAGTTGGCGCTGGCCGAGCCCGTGCCGTTGACCGTGGCGAGCTTGAGGGTGAAATCGTTGACTCGACGGGACATCAGCAACTCCGGGCCTGGCTTCCCGATATTGGTATGTTCATCAGGCCTTCTTTCGCCGCTGAAGCTTGGCGGCTTCCTCGTCCTCGACCTTGGGAATGAAGATTTGCGAATGCTTCATGTCCCACGCCGCCGTGGGGCAGCGCTCTGCACACAGCCCGCAATGCACGCACTGGTCCTCGTCCTTGACCATGTGGCGTCCGGTCTGGGGCAGCTTCTTAGACACGTAGATCGCCTGCTCGGGATTGTTTGCCGGCACCTTGAGCCGCGCCCGCACCGACTCCTCCGGCTCGTCCTCGCCGATGGGCAGGATGGTCAGGCACTGCGTGGGACAGACGTCCAGGCAGGCGTCACACTCGATGCACTTGTCGTTGAAGAAGATCGTCTGGATGTCACAGTTCAGGCAACGCTCCACCTCCACGCGCCAGTCGTCCTCGGTGAAGCCCAGTTCCACCTCGATGTCGATCTTCTTGAAACGCTTCTTGATGTCCACGTGGGGCACCAGGCGCCGTTCCTCCGGGGCGTAGGAGTTGGAGTACGCCCACTCGTGGAGGCCCATCTTGGAGGTATGCACGTCCACGGCGTCCGGAAGGCGGTCGTTGATGTCCTCACCGTGAACGTACTTGTGGATGGAAATCGCAGCCTCGTGACCGTGGCGCACCGCCCAGATGATGTTTTCCGGGCCGAACGCGGCGTCACCGCCAAAGAACACGCCCTTCAACGTGGACTGGTAGGTGGTGCGGTCCACCACCGGAACGTCCCACTGGTCGAACTCGATGCCGATGTCCCGCTCGATCCAGGGGAAGGCGTTCTCCTGGCCGATGGCCAGGATCACGTCCTCGGCGGGAAGGAACACCTCGTCCACCACCCGGCTCTTCTGGCGCCCGTCCTCGTCGTTGTACTCGAGCACCTCGAAATTCATGCCCTTGAGCTTGCCGCCCTCCACCACGAAATTCTTGGGCGAGTGGTGAGTGACCAGATCCACGTCCTCCTCCAGGGCGTCCTCCAGCTCCCAGTCTGAGGCCTTCAACTGGTCGCGGGGCTTGCGCGCCATCACCTTGACGTCCGTGGCGCCCAGCCGGAGCGAGGTGCGGCAGCAGTCCATGGCGGTGTTGCCGGCGCCGATGATCAGAACGCGCTTGCCGATCCGGTCGATGTGTTCGAAGGCCACCGACTCCAGCCAGGCGATGCCGATGTGCACGTGCCCCGTATCGCCGGCCTCGTCGCGTCCCGGGCACTTGAGTTCCTTGCCCCGTGGTGCCCCGGAGCCCACGAAGACCGCATCAAAACCCTGCTCCAGCAACCACTTCATGGACTCAACGGGGGTGTTGAGCCTGAGATCCACGCCCATGTCCAGGATGTTGTCCATCTCCTCGTCCAGCACCCTGGGTGGCAGGCGGAAACGGGGGATGTTGGAGCGCATCAGCCCACCGGTGACGTCGAGCTTCTCGAAGATGGTCACCTCGTAGCCCAGGGGCATCAGGTCGTTGGCCACGGTGAGCGAAGCGCAGCCGCATCCCACGCAGGCGATGCGCTTGCCGTTCTTGCGCTCCGGCACCTTCGGGAGCCGCTCCTGGATCGCCTGGCTCTCGGTGTAGTCGTAGGTGACACGCTTGAGCCGGCAGATGGCCACCGGCTTCTGGTCATCCACGCGGCCTCGCCGGCAGGCGGGCTCGCACGGGCGGTCGCAGACGCGGCCGAGAATGCCGGGAAACACGTTGGAATCCCGGTTCAGCATGTAGGCGTCGGTATAGCGCCCCTGGGCGATCAGGCGGATGTAGCCCGGAACGTCGGTGTGGGCGGGGCAGGCCCACTGGCAGTCAACCACCTTGTGGAAGTAGTCCGGGTTGTAGGTATCCGTCGGCTTCATCTATCCCAGCCCCCTGGGACCGGCGGCGGCTGGCGCCGCCTCTCGGCGCACAAGTTACGCCGGGGGCAGGATCGGATCAAGCCCCGCCGGGCGGAGTTCCGCCCGGCGGGAGTTCCGGGTCACTCGATCGGCGTCTGCACCCGGATGGTGTCGTCCTGCACGCCGTCCTCCGCCTTCGCCTTGGCCCCCTCCTCGGAGTTCAGGTAGGCATTGAATGCGTCCATGTCCGTGACCTTCACCAGGAGCCCCACGCTCTGCGGATCGTCCGGGCTGCCGAATATCTCCACGTCGGGAGCGCCGTGCTCCGCGAACATGGCGCGCCGGGAGTCCGGGCCCGTCCAGGCCTGGACCCAGTGGTCGCGATCGTCCACCTTGTGGGTAATGAGCAGGTCCGTACCGGCGGAGGCGGCCGCCTCACTTTCGCCCGCCTCGGGAAGCGGCATGTCGCTGTTCCAGATGTCGTTGGACATGCGCCACTCACCGTTTCTCATGTGCCAGGTGGATATGTACTTGCCGCGATCGGCAATACTGCCGTCCTCCGCCGTGAGTTCGTACGTACCCACCTGGTAACCAATGTCAGCGGTTGCCGTGGACTCGATCTCCTCGAGATTGACGGTGACTTTCTCATCCATGTAGCCCTGGAATATCCTGGCGACGGCATCACGCCCCTGCTCCATTTCCGCGTTGGGGGGCATGACCCGCACGTCATCCCAGTTGAGTCCGACCAGGGCGTCGATGTCGCGGTCATTGAAGGCCTGCTCCCAGGCCTCGGCCGTCGCCGCCAACTCGGGGCTCGCCTGTGAGGTCGGCGCCGGTGCCTGGCTGCAGCCGCTGATGAGCAACGTCGTCAGCATTGCAAGAACTGGATATCTCATGTTCCTCCCTCCTCGAGAGAGCCCGGGGCATGCCCCGGGCTTGACTCCGGCCTACTCTTCCATCTCCGCGGTCTGGCTGGTGCCCGATCCGCCGTTCACCGGTGACCAGTGCGAGGCCCTGACCTTCCACTTGCCGTCCTCCTTGACGAATACCTGGGTGACCCGCGTCAGGTAGTGATCCACCGCCGGGTAACCCTTGGGCTTGAACGAGCCCTCCGAGTAAAACATCGCCACGGCCACCTGGCCGCCGGCCAGGCTGATCACGCGGATGTACTTGGAAGTCGCATTGAATGACTCGTACTGGTCACCGCGTCCACTGCCGCTGATCTCATTCAGCAGACCGCCACTGGACCAGAATTCCAGCGCGCCATCCTTCGAATAGGTGTCGGCCTGGTCCTGCAGGTGCTCCTGGACGTAGGCGTTGCCGTCCATGATGACCTGCCGGACCTGGTCCTCGACGCTGGACTGCCCGAGGGCTGTCCCCGTCATGCCAAGGCACAGCAAGGCGCCGAGCGCCATCGTTCCGTTAATGATTTTCATGCTTCTAGACCTCCCTCCATTAGCGATGGCCCGGGGAGCCGGGGCAGCCGCCCCGGCGCCGGGCATATCGCGGATTTGCCTTTCGCGGATGCGTTGTACTACTTGATCGTGATTTCGCGAAGCAGATACTGCCCGGTAATGTCACGCATGGCCGGATAATTCTTCTGCGCGTACTCGGTGGTTTCCTTGGTCTGCTGCTCGCCGAAGGCCTTCATGAACGCGTCGTAACGCGCCTTGTTGGGCGCCAGAAACGACGAATCCTTCATCTTGACGACCAGGACCAGGTTGAAATCACCACTCTGCGGAAGGTCGCTGCGATAGATGTGGTAGTCCTCGATCTGCCCCAGCTTCTTGGCCACCTCGCTCCCGGACACCCAGGTCTTCTTCAGACCTTCCAGGTAGGCGTCGTCCATGTTCGGATGGACCCGAATGGTTGTAATCGACCACACCGCGTCGCTGGTGTCATAGTCCTTGTAGGGCTCGAGGTCGGCATAAACCACCGACGAAATCAGCAACGTGCCCGCCACAATCATTCCAAGCTTGAATTTCATGGTTCGATCTCCGTTTCGAAAGGTTTCCGCGATCCGCAAGTCGGAACACGGGAATACGGCGGGCGGAGTGAACAGGAGAACGGCAAGGGCCTGTGCACACGCCACGCCGCGGCACGGCATTAAGGCGTCGTGCTCGTCGGCCCGATTGGTAGGATCTTCCCTGATCCAGGGCGCACGCCTCCGCGGCACGTTCGAGGGGGTGCCCGTTAATTAATAGCACCGCGCCCTCAGTTTGCAAGGGAGGCGGTCATCCCCGGAGGGAAAACGGGAATCATTCGCAGCGCGTCAGGAGTCCGGCTGCCTCGAGCTGCTCCATTTCCTGATGCGCTCGGTAATCTCCGGCGCCAGCTCGTTGGGGATGGGAAAGCCCAGGCGGTACTGCTCGATACGCCAGCCGCCGTCATTCCTGACGAGCACGCCGCTGCTGCGGGCGGTTCCGTATTTATCGTTTTCCAGCAGCTCGTCGAACCAGGCGGTCTTGCCGTCCCCGCCGATGGTCACGTGCCGGTCCGAGGGGCGGTAGGTCCAGCCCTGCCCTCTGTCGAAGTACGGCGCCACGTAGGCGCGGAACGCTGTCATGTCCCAGCGCTCCCCGGCATCGGTTCCGATGTAGACCGCGTCTTTCGCGAACACGTCAAAATAGCGATCCGCGTCCGCGGCGGCTGCCGCCTCGTGCATTTGATCCAGCACCGCGCCCACGGACTCGCGTTCGTTCGCGGGGCCATTCGCGAACGCGACCGCGGGCGCGACCATGGCCAGGACCAAAACGACAAACCCGGTTCGCATGGCAAGAGACCTCGATTCTGGATAGGCGACAGGCTCCTCGGCTTCGCTCATGCCTTCTTTCCGGCGACCGGCTCCTGGATGTCGCCGAAATCCACCAGGTTCCACTTCATCCCATCGTTCCGATAGACGCGCTTGCCCTTCGCGGGGTAATCACCCACGTCGTGGGCAAGGCGCTGGCCCACGACGATGCAACGCA
>Ga0102944_1000813_pt1 | contig 22646 bp, 20 predicted proteins | sample SalPonD_shore_MG_FD_78172 | JGI IMG/M metagenome (GOLD analysis project Ga0102944, IMG submission 78172) | Salt pond soil microbial communities from South San Francisco under conditions of wetland restoration - Salt Pond MetaG... | ecosystem: Environmental > Aquatic > Marine > Intertidal zone >...
ACAGCAGTGCTAAAAATCCCCCATATGAGTGTCCTATTACATATATATGTTTACTGCCCAACTTCTTGATCAGTTCAGTCAGATCCTCCAAATGTTCTGCCATGGAATAATCAGCATCATCGGGTATGTTATCATTCGGATAGTGATAGCGTCGACTATACCTGATTATCTGGTATGTCTTTGAAAATTCTTCAATTTGTCTATCCCACGTCCGATAATCACTATTGGATCCATGGATAAACAACACTGTCTCCCCATCCCCGATCTTCTCTACTTCAAATTCTGTGGAATTTACCTCAATTTTCATGTATGACCACAGTTTTTCCGCACTTAGAATATAAATCAATTTGGACGTTCGAAAGTTGAACAGCAGTTTAACAGGTACAAAATGCAAATGACAAAAATATCTGGAAAATGATAGACAGCTAATCTGAATTCGTAAGAAGTTTTGATTAATTACGTCGAACCAACTCATTCCTAGTTTATCTAAAACGACAAGAAGACCCCGTCCTTCAGGGCGGGGTAGTTCACTAGTTTGTTTAGCTCTAAATGCCCCTTCATATAACTCTGCAGCAGTAATTGTTGTGGTTTTTACGTTTGTACCAATTAGTTGACGGGCTTATTCCAATGCTTTTGGTTGTTTCCTAAATAGATCTATTAGAAAAACTGAATCTGCTAGATATTTCAAAGTTCAACTGATCTCCATGCATTTTTATCTCTTCTCGAAATTACGTCTTCAACCGAATCGCTTAATTCAATTAATAGGTTTTCATCATCTTCTGACATCGCTTCTAACCATTGTAAAACCGATGAGATCCCTTTCATTTCCTTAGCTGTCAACCTTAGTATAAGATCTATAAATGATTCATTACCGTGTTTCAACCCCTTCAAATAATATAGGCTTGCTCACTAATCGATAATGTTTTCGTAGTCATAAGTTATATATTATTTTCGTGTATTATAAACCTGATTTGAAAATTAATCTTTTGGAAGACCGAATTTGTGGTGAATAAATCAAATTAGAAACACCTGATGAAACTTTATCTTTGTGGATTAATTATGAAAATGCATCAGATTTAATTATATCACTGGTAATCTCAATACCAAGATTGAGGTGTCTTAATAACCATAACTATCTTGATTGACTCGTGAAATGCAGTACCATTACAGGATATGCTTGTAATTTCAAGATAGATGCATTTGACTCTCAGTATGTTGATTTTCTAAAACATATTAACGAAGTTCATGATCCGCAATTCATCCCAAAATGTATTGATGATCTTAGAATAGAGTATCAGGGCTATTTGGAAAAGATCATAGAAATGAGACAGGATAAATCATGATTGTTAATCATATCTAAGTTGAACTAATTTTTGTAAACATTCCATTTATGACTGCAAAGAACTATCAATAACGATCTGATGTTTTTTGTTATAGGTACAAAAGCCGACTATATTGTCAAATTTCACGTCTGGTTGGTTTCAAGTTCAATGTTTCCTGATTAATTCTTACCAGACTGAGAATGAACTGGCAAATTAATGATCGAGTGAATTAAGCAGTGAATATGTCTATGGAGCTGACACTTGCCGACACCAAAAAAATCCATTTGCACAATATGCTGCTATTAGAACCTCCTGAAACTAGATCTGCAGTGGATATAATTACAAAACTAGGTTATGTTCAGTTAGATACCATCTATGTCACTGCACGGAGTCAAGATCTGGTACTTCATTCCCGTAGTCTCTCCTATCAGGAAAAGGATGTATGGATTGATCATCAGAATCAACGTCTCCTGGAGGAATTTGCCCATGCTCGGAGTTTGATACCGCTATCCGAATTTCCCTATTATTATCGGAAAATGCTCCTCAGAAGGAATAGCAAACCAAAATGGTTTGAAATGGTGAAACAACCCGAGGACCTCATCGCCCGGACGCTCCAGCTGGTCAGGGAAGAGGGTGAGATAACCACTTCGGATGTTCCGGTCAATCAGGAATTTACCTCCAATTGGAGTGGTTTGAATAAACGGGTACTTGATTATCTCACGCTGCGGGGTTTTACGCATGTCAAACGGAGAGAAAATTTCTCTACAGTCTATTATGGATTACTCGAGGATATTATTCCTGATATCCCCGAAGAGGATGAACTACCATCTCGGATGGAGGTATTCTGGCATGATATTTACACCACGCTTGATAATCATGGAATTGTTCCATTTCACCGTCTCCTCCACTACACCTACTCTCAACGAACCTTCAGGTACAATAACAAACGCCAATCACCTCGTAGAATGGTCAAAAAGGCAATTGACGAGGGTAAAATTGAGGAACATCAGGTGGCTGGTACTGATATCCCGTACTACAGTCGTCCTGGTTATCTCGTGAATACTGATCTCCCAAATCTTGAGGAACCGCAAGTCTTCCTGCTCAGCCCCTTTGATAATGTGATGTGGTCTCGCGAGGCACTTGAGGATCAGTATCAGTTTCAGTACAAATTCGAAGGATATACTCCTAAGAAGAAGAGAAAATATGGCTTCTACAGTTTACCTATTCTGTATGGGATTGATTTTGTTGGTAGAGTGGATACCAAATTAGATCGTTCTTCGCAGACCATGATGTTCAAACAATGGACGTGGGAGTCGGCATTTCAACCAACAACACATTTCTGGGATCGATTGGCGATAACGATCTCCCGGTTTCTCTCATTTCATCAGGCTACTGCTACTGATTGGGGTGATTTGGACCCTGTCTATCGGAAAGAACTTACAGACCGATTATAAGTATTATTCCCTGATTATCATTGGAATTCATTTCCAAACCTCTACAAATATGATGTAAAATTATTGTATTTCCATAGATAAGGTATTTTTTCTATTGTCCCTTGTTCATAATTGACTTTTGAATTCTTAACCTTAATCTCAAAAATCTATGGTGTATCAGCTCTTAGGTTTATTTACATAAAATGACGTAGTATCATCTGATTGCAAGTAATTCAGACCATACTGATCAGAAGTCAGCTTAGTGGTTTCCTGATGCCATTACTACATCAAATTAACCGAGTTAGTATATCACAACCAATTTTCCGATATCGAGAACTCATTTTCCTTCAGAACACAGATACAATGAGAAAGCATATTATAGTCCATCAGCTTGAATTAACTATGAGAATTAATTATCCAGTCACATATAACAAGGAGTCGAACTAATCTTGAAAGGTCTGGATACAACCAAACAAGAAAGATTAAACAGAGCTAAGGTCATCTGGATGGCCACGGTAACTCCATCCTCGCAACCACATATGGTACCGATCTGGTTTGTCATCCATGATGATCGTATCTGGTGCTGTACCTCCAGCTCCTCAGTGAAGGCAACTAATCTACGAAATAATCCATCAGTTGCCATCTCCTTGGAAGATGGTTCGTCTCCGGTCATAGGACAGGGTAAAGTGAGAATACTCACGGATAATTACCCGGAACCAGTAGTGGAAAAATTCATCGAGAAACACGATTGGGATATTACAAAATCCACAGAATATGATATGCTAGTGGAGATTACGATAGATCACTGGTTGATGAATTAGATATTTCATATCTCAGAGTTGATTTTTGGTTGTTGGTCAACCTTGTCTCTGTTCAAATGGTTTGAAATAGAACATGGCAGAGAGTAAATTCTTACCAATAATGAGAAAAATTCTCTTAGTCTCAGGAACGACCATATGAGAGCTTTACCGTTGACCTTACAAATTTCAGCAAGGTGTGTCGTGATGTAAATTCATTTGCAACAAGCTGCCCAATCTTCATAACCAAATCAAATATAGTATCATTACCTCAGGTGATAAGATGACCGAAGAAAAATTGACCAGGTATTTCAAAAATGAAGTATTCTTTCAACATCCAGTAACTGATTTTGATAGATCAATTCCATTTTACAAGAAATTAGGATTGGAGGTCTCTCAATTCTCAGAAGAACAGGATAATTATGATGAAATTGGGATATTTGAATTTAATCTCCCCGTAGAGGGAGCGATTCTGAGCCTGGGAAAAGTAGCTAAAGAAAACCTCAAGCCACTGGATTCTCTTGCAATCAGTGTTACCGATCTGGTCGAGGTTGAGCGTACTCTCAAGAACCAAGAGATCTCAACCAATGAAATTGTTGATGTCCCAGGTCTGCTCTCATTTCTGAGTATCAAAGATCCTGATGGGAATGAAATTGTCTTTGTCTCTGATCCTCGCGTCTGATCCCATTTTACCGTCGATTTTATGATCAGGAAAACTACTAAGATCAGAAAAGCATTAATTTTAAATCAAATTCGGTATTCCATTGGTATTTCTTTTGGAATTCTGATCAAATTAGATTTCTTTCATAATTAATCATTGTACTGAAAAATAAATCAATTTCTATCCACTTGATGACTGGCTGAGGAGCTAAATAATTTAATTGGTTGAATAAGGGATAGATGTATGCCTGTAGTACTCTATCCTGAAGATCTACAACAGTTGATTGAGGTAGAATTTAATTTCCTCCATCGGGCATTGTCCAAGTTATCTGCAGAAGAGCAGGTATCAATAGGGATTCAACTCCAGGATCATGATCCATTTCCATATCATCTCTGTACTAGTTTCCCCGTTCCCTTCTGTAATCTCATTCGAGGACAGCCCTCATCGGAATTGATGAACCAGCTACCCTCACTTCTGAAGGAGATCAACAGCTATCAGGATGTCGTCTACCTTGCAGTGATGCCCGATGATTCCATAGTTCCCTTTATCCAGCAACTCCAGGATCTTGACTTTCAAATCTCGGGATTTGAGGATATCTGGATTATGGATCTTGATCAAATTGAACCGGAGAAGCATTCTTCAATCGTTCAGGTATCTGAGGATCAACTTGCAGCATACATCAATGTTACCAATACCGCATTCGATGTCAATGGAGAATCTGAGCAAGCAATGACCATGATCACCAGAGGAATGTTTCGCGATGAGAAGAATGCACTTTTCGGATTTATGTCTGAGGATCAGATGGTGGGTGCAGGTTTGTGTCATGTCAATGGTGATACTGCCTATCTTGGTGGAGGGTCAGCACTTGAGGCATTTCGCGGGAGAACGATTCAGCAGCACTTACTGACGCATCGGATGAGCTATGCCAAAGAGCAGGGAGCAAAGTATGCTGTGGTCACCACATCTGTCAATACCACAAGTGGTCGGAATATGTCCCGACTCGGATTCCAGAAGGCAATGACCTTCACAAATTACGTCTATTCTGATAGAAGTTAGGTACATCTATTGACCACAAAGCCCTGCAATTTTAATTTTCCATACCTGAATTTTACTAGTAAAATCAAGAATAGGAGAATGACATTCCGTCAAAAACTAAAATCTACTCTGACAGGAACCCAAATTGTGAAAATAATAATGAAATCATTTCTGATTACCTCAATTCTGATGGTATTGACAACATCTGCCTGCGTAACCGGTTCTGTTATCGTTTTTGGCTGTTAATTCCTGAACAATGTGATATTATGTATTCTCACCAATATCTACTATATTATGGTAAAATTTGACCTGAATACAAGATCAACCAGTTCTTTGACAAGCTCAGAGCATAAATCCAATTGGGCAGGAATAATCAAACGGGTAAATCAGGCAGAGCTTCATCGTTCTGTTTGCCCACCTTTATAACCAAACAAGAAGACAGAAACTATGGAGAATCCCGAAACCCTTAAACGATCTAAAATTGTTGAGGATGGAACGATTATTCTCAACGTACCAAAATTAGATGATGGTACACGAGTGGAAGTTGTAATTAGCCCCACTGAACCAAATGATCAGGTTTCGAGTAATCAATCACAGACAGCAGAGAAAATGCATCCAACAACGAATCAAGATAATACCACATCAAAAGAACAAGAATCAGGTAATTTTGATTCTCTTGGTCTTATCGAGCCTCTTGTAGAAGGTGTTCTTGATCAAGGGTACAAGATACCAACTGCCATTCAACAACAGGCAATCCCCCAGATTCTTGCTGGTAAAGATCTTCTTGGTAGTGCTCAAACTGGTTCAGGTAAGACAGCAGCGTTTGTCCTACCTATGCTTCAGCTTCTTCTGGAACATCAGAAGAAGGGTAAACGCAATCCACGAGCACTTATCATGAGTCCCACTAGAGAATTGGCAAAACAGATTGCAGATTCTATCAAGAACTATGGTCGATATGTGGAATTATATCATGTCGTAATCTATGGAGGGGTCAGTCAGAAACCTCAGGTGAAAAAATTACGAAGAGGATGTGATATTGTAGTTGGTACTCCTGGTAGACTGATAGACCTGATGAATCAGGGTCATCTTGTTCTGGACAAACTTGACCTCTTTATTCTTGATGAGGCAGATCGGATGCTGGATATGGGATTTCTTCCCGATATCAAACGTGTCCTCCGTGAGATCCCTACAAAACGCCAAACCTTGATGTTTTCTGCAACGATCCCCAAACCAATAGCACAACTGGCAAAAGAAATCCAGCATCAACCTGTTAGAATTACTGTAGATCCCCCATCATCTACCGTAGATACGATCGATTCCTATCTCTATCATGTAGATAAAAAAAACAAATTTGATCTTCTCCTGTCACTCTTCGAGACCAAACCTGAGATGCGAAAGGTACTGATCTTCAGACGAACGAAATACAGTTGTGACAAACTGGTAAAAAAACTGAAGAAGAAAGGGTATTATGCAGGAAGAATTCATGGTAATCGATCACAAAACCAACGGGAGAAGGTGCTGGAGAAATTCAGAAATGATGATATCGATATTCTGGTGGCAACTGATGTGGTGGCAAGAGGTTTAGATATTGATGATATCACCCATGTCATCAATTACGAGATCACCAATGAACCCGAGGTCTATGTCCATCGGGTGGGAAGAACAGCCAGAGCAGGAAAAGATGGAATTGCTCTGAATTTCTGTTCAAAATCAGAACAGAAGTATATACGAGATATAGAGAAACTGACACAGGAACTTATGATCAGGGTCAATAATCATCCGTACCAATCAAAAAAGAAGAAAATGAAGGTAACACATCTTTCCTCGAAAACCTCAGATAATAACCAATCACAACATCAGGCAAAGAAAAATAACCATTCAAAACGCAAAACAAAGAAATATTATAGGAAACAATAAGGAAACAATACCAATCGCCAGATCGATGGTATGCTGTTTCAGGTAGCTCAACACCCATTTCAACACTAATCATGATAAAACTACAATCGATTTCCCATCGCATACTTTATTATTTGCTGAACTCAACCATTTTCATGATCTCGGATCATTTCAATGAGTTAACAGCAGTGCTTGCAGTATCTGATATGGAGAAAAGTCTGGAATTTTACCAAAACTTGGATTTCAGCGTGGTCTGGACCTGGCCGGATGAGGAGACCTGTGATCAGGCAGGGATTAAAATCGACAAGAATTACCATCGTGATCAATTTCAGCTAACGTTATCAGATAATCCGCAGAATACTGGTTGGCTATTCATCAATGTCTCAGATATTGATAGTCTCTATCAGACATACAAAGACCGGAATATCAAATTCGTTCAAGAAATCGATAATTTTCCCTGGGGATATCGTGAATTCTGGATAGACGATCCTGATGGTAATCAATTGCGTTTCACCATGGAATTGGAGCATTCTGGTTAATCACAGCTCGTCATATTTTTGAAGATCATCCTATCTGAACTACGATTTCACCTGTTTCGTGGATGGTGTGTCTTGAGTTTGACCGTGCTTGAATTACACATCACTATGCAAGAAATATTCTTATCTAGTTGTTATGTAATCGAAAAGTTTGAGTCTATGGTCCATTACCACTCAATCCTCTAGCTCACATCTGATTGAAATAAGAAATTGATCAAAAATATTGCTAGTTCTCATAACCGATTAATACTGACTTCTAGTTACTTACTGGATGGAAATTATAATTGAAAACTTAGGTGAAACAGTAATCACTGATGAGATGAAAGTGGTTCTTCTTCAACTGGAAATAGATCTGCAACAGGATCTTCACGATCTCAATCCAAGGAGGTCACCCAAATACTCAGATGTTTCCGAGATAGATGAAGAAGAGCAAGAGGTGATCTGGTCCTGGTTTAGCAAAATTGATGATATCACTGATCATCAACAATTCATGATTAAAGATTCTGCACATGGTATTGTTGGAATTGCAGAGTATCGTATTATTCATACAGAGGAAGGTGATCTTGTTCATCCCACCATAAAGATTCTAAGATCATTTCAGCGACAGGGTTATGGTCGGGCAATGTGGCAATATCTCATAGAAGAGCTAGCTACTTGCAAAGAGGTAGAGGTTCGTGCAAAATCCACCATTACTAAAGGCAAACTGTTTATTGAATCACTTGGTTTCAGACCCATTGTCGAGCAGGTCTCATCTCTCCTGTATATGGAGAATGCTCAATGGCAACTATACCAACAGTGGATCGATAAGGTAGATCAGGAAAACTTTTCCACAATGGTTTTTCAGGAATGTCCTGAATATCTCATTGATGAATTCTGTGAGTTCTACAACGTGATTAAAAGCTACAGCCACTCTCGTTTAATTCTCGGGAATTACCAACTCGATCCCAAACTCCGACGTCAATATGAGAGAGAATATGGAATGGAAGCTGGTTATGATTGGACAACCATTATTGTGCTGGACCATAGTGGAAAGATTATAGGGATGACCGAAACCTATGTTGAAATCGAAGGAACAGAAGCGTATCAAGAATTGACCGGCATTCTCCCGCTCTATCGTGGTAAAGGATTGGCAAAGTGGATAAAGGCATTAATGATGTTGCGAATCAAGGAACGATACCCCCAACTCGAGACTATTCGAACTTCTAACTGGAGAGTGAATGATGAATCAACCAATCCCATCATTGGACTCAATACCAAAATAGGCTACGAGGAATTATTTTCTACTACCTACTATCGATTAAAGATGTAGGTGAAAGATGTCCTGAAATCGGTGAATTTTCACAGGTAAATTGTAATAATTACAATGTAAATTAAATTTTATCTAAAACGACAAGAAGACCCCGTCCTTCAGGGCATGGTAGTTCACTCAGAATTTATTGGAAATTCATTCTATAACCCATTGGGAACAGCATCTTATCATCCTCTCAAAGAGACAAACAAGACTCGAGAATACTGGTCTCTTGAGATAAAGTCTGGTATCAGGATTGACCATCAAAAGTAGTGTATTCTGTAATAAAATGTAAACAATCATAGTGGATAATTTTGAATATTCTATCAAAGTAGAATTTGATGAAATAAGAAAAATTGATAATCCTGCTAGTAGAATTGTTTGATGGATGTCAGCAGTATGAAAATTGGAAAATTTAAACCAAGACAAATCCGTGTAATATCTCAATGATTCGTAGCATTATCGGATTTTCTGAGAAATTTCTCAGAATTGAAATATTTTACCAGAATCGAACTGGATAATATCTCGACAATACCGTACAAAACAGCTGGTAAGGCAATTATCGGCTTCAATTCTGATGAAAGAATTAATGCAATTGCCACTGCAAAATCTCTCATTCCAATTGAATAAACTGCTGTAATCTTTTTGTTATGATCTAAAAATTGACCTGAAAACATACCTAGTCCATATCCGGAAATATTCATTAGTAGAACAGCCAAAAAGAGCACAAAAATTGCCAATCCCTGTGATCGGATGAAAGTCGAATTGGTTGCTGTAGCAATTCCAATCAGCATAATTAGCATGATAGTTGCCGTGGGTGAATAATACTGATTATATTTTGATATTATTTTAGGTTTCCATGATTTGAGAAATATTCCAACTGACATAGGGATCAATAATATCAGGACTAAGTCTACCACCAGTGCTGTTAGATTCAATTTAATACTCATTTGTATAAGAATTCTCACTATAACTGGTACTGTAATTATGCTACTAAATCCAGTAATGAGAAGTACCGAACTTGATAATGGAGTATCACCATTAGACAGCTGCGTTATTACTGGTGTGGCGAATTCTGGCGTAACTGTCCCAATCAGTACCATTCCCACAACAAACACATTTGGAAGATTGAACATTAGAGCTAGAACAAACGCGAGAAAAGGCATTGTCAAATGTAATAGGAAAATTATGAAAATTGCTTTAAGATCTTGGTCAACTAGATCAATTGCAGTCACTGTCAATGAAATGGCACCAATCATGATCGCAAGTAATATCGGTGAATAACGAGACAATATTTTAATTTCTGGAAAAGCGATCCCAACAATTACCGCAGAGATCACCCAAAGGGGATAATACTGTTCAATTAAGTCAATAATTTCTTTAAACTCCCAATGGTACTTGAAAAATATGGTATTCAAAGGTTTTTAACCTAAATTGACACTTGGTGAATGTTTCATCCATATGTTAGAATAATAAGCTTCATTCATTACTGATTGTTCAAAGAAGTTGTCACCAGTCTCAATGCTATCAAAATTAAGCTCTTGTGCGTGGCTTGCAGAACCTCTATTGTTGGGTAATGTTTGAGTTTTTTGAATGAGAAGGATAAGATAGAAGACGTAAGTCCTGTAAAAAAAACCTGTTCTTAGATAATGTAGTTTGAAGGTATGAATTGTAAGACCAATGAATAAATATTCTATCATACGTGAGGATTCGTTATTCAAGGGTAGAGTATTATCTATCATTATTTATCCGTCTTTTTCTCTTTAACAATAGTAAGACTACAGCAATAATTAGAAGATATAATAGAGCATCGAAAAAGTGAGAGAAGGTATGATTAATAGTATACATAGAACTGTTAAGTGATGAAGTTCGTGTTGGTTGGTCATCCAAGGTGAGCACAAATGTGAGTTATTTGTCATCATTAATGAATTCTTGATACTTTTTAGTGTAGTGAGGGAATCAATTCAAGATATTTTTATAATATTCTATCCTTAATTTCTCTTCTTCATATTCTCATTTCCGAACTAGGTTTCCTCTTCAATACCCAATGAAATTTATTACAGAACAAAAGAAAAGCTTTCAAAAATTAATTCTGCTTGGATTTCTTGAAATTATTCAAGTCAGAAATTCACAACAACTCTCGCAATTACAAGGGAATTGAAATTCAAGGTAGTTTCTAAATCCAAAAACTCTCTCGTTAGTGTGGAGTAAGACATCAATTGTTCAATAACTTAATGCATTGACCTCTCTTCGACAATCGTATCAATATTTCAAGATCTGTGATCCTGTGGAAATTTTTACACAATATGTCTTTCGTATATCATTCGGAAACTGTTGGAATAAAACGATCAAATATCAATTTTCTCAGAAAATAGAGAAATATCAGCAAATTGACCATGATAACCGTATAAAGGACGATATCTCCGTATTCTACACTACCTTGACCAAAAATAAATTTGAATTTCATGTTTGAATGACCGATTCCACAGTAGACGTGACAGCTTAATTCCGCGCTTGTATCCGTATTTGGACTGGTAAAATCAATATAGATGGGAAAAGTATATATCGAGTAATCGCGTCTTTCGATCACTTCTTGAATTCCAAGATCGGGAATAGAAATTCCGTGTTCGACATCAAGACTGAAGATCTGCAGATGAATCTCAGCATTTTTCGCAAAACTTAACCTCTCTGTATATCTCGCCTGTGCCAGTGCCTAACTTGATGACACCCCCTGCAGTACTAGATCCTCAACTAAATTAAGATCATATGCGACAATCTTCCACTGCGATACCTCAATTCTGATGTAATAATCTCGTGTCTCATCTCCAGTTGCTTTCGGATTGTTTTTTGCAGAACTACCTGGAATGGTGACTAAAATCAGGAGACAGAGTAAAGGAATTACGATCTTTTTCATTCAAATTCCCTCTATACGGACATAAAGATAGAATCTGCCTGACCATTTATGATGGAGTAGATGTTCCAGGTCTCTACTTTTGGACCGCCCATGCCTGGACTACCAGAAGGCATACCAGCTAGGGCAATTCCATCAACTTGTGGATTGGTATTGAGTAATGCCATGACCACATCTACTGGTATATGACCTTCAACAAAGTAATCATTCACAATCATAGTATGACAGCTACGTTGTGCCTCAGGAATATTATTCTGATCTTTGATATCAAGATAATCTTCGGTACGTTTTTGAAAGACATCAAATCCATTATCATTCATGATATTGACATAATTGTGACAACATCCACAACTAGGAGAACTGTAGAGTACTGCCGATATGAGAATACCATTACTTGCTCCCTGATTATTATTCTGATCTTGGTTATTTCTCCGATTATTGAAGATTCCATTATTATTAGGTGAGAAAACTCCCAGTCCAGTCAGCAGAATTAGAATCAAGACAAAAACAAAAAACAGCTTGAACACCTTAGGTGTAGTCGTGTTGGAGGAGGGAATAGGTTTTCTTTGTTGGTTTCTGAGGTGATCATAAGCACCTTTGATTTTAGGTCCCGAATTCCCCTTAGGATTGTCCAATTCATCCATAAACTTCCCTTCTTAATTCGATATTAAAAATATAGTAATGTTGGTTTTTGGGATTGGTCAAAATAACGGCAAAAATCTAACCAAAATAGATATATCGGTCACTGATATATCTATTCTATTGATTCATTCGAGATCTTCACTAAGATCCGTGTATCATTATACCTTCAAGAATTGAGTGGATCGACCGAAAATGCACTATCAATTACAGCAAGCATGAGAATTCTGACCAGTCTGAGAGTAATGGTGTCTACCAAATCTGCAATCATCAGACCCAGTGTCGAGAAAATAATAGTTGACAGAATAATCAAACTAGAAGGATTCTCTGATTTTGCATTAAATGAAAAATCCGACAAACGCCTAGAGAAACCACCTCGTTCAGTCTCTATAATTTTATATTCTACAAAATAATGTAAAGTTCTATCATATGAGTGTCTTACCCAAATTATTTGGAAGATCTAATCGTGATCTTGCCCAGATTGTCTTATTTATTCATTTGATGACCATCAGGTTCTATACCGCTGATTTTTTGGAAGCTAATCAGACTGCACAGCAATTACTCATTCATCACGTGATGTTATTTGTTACCATCAGTATTGTACTTGCAGCAAGTTATCTCTCAGTTGGCAAAGATGATTATCGTTTCAGAACAGTTCTGTACCTCATTCCCATGATCATGACAGCAGTCAATATGGGTCTCTATGGTGCTTTAGCGTCCGTTGCTGCCATGCCCAAGACCATTGTGATTGCGATTATCCCCATGGTGATTTATGCCATCCTTGCATTTCAGGCGGTATTCAAGTATTCAGAATCCTATATGGTACGATTTGAAGAGTTAGCTGAGGAATTCAACGAAGGTCAAGTTACTAAACGGATAGAAGATCCTAAAGTAATCCATGATTCAATATTTGGTCCAATTGCGTTATTTGTCAATCAGACTCTGGATACCGTGCAGGTTAATCTTGAACAAATCATTGATATGAATACACTTATCGCATCGATTACAGAGGAGTTATCCTCATCCACCGAGGAATCCAGTGCCCAACTCAGTGAAGTCACCCAGTCGATGCAGCAGATGGAATATGGTGCAGTCCAACAGAATGAAATAGTATCCAATGTCAAGAAAGTTCTTTCACAGAATGATGAATCAATTGCCACCATCACTGATCAGATCAAAGGATATGCTGATGCTGTGGCACAGATTGCACTTCAAACTAATATTCTTGCATTGAATGCCGGGATCGAGGCATCTCGTGCCGGGGATTATGGTCGGGGATTTGCAGTCGTTGCAGAAAATGTACGAAGACTATCTGAAGAAACTCGTACAATGTCCAGCAATATCTCCGAATTTACCGGTGAGATTGTGGCTTCTCTGTCTCAAAATGCAGAGATCTCACAGGCTGAATTCTCTCAGGTAGTATCCATTGCAGAGGATACCAGTCAAAACACCGGTACTATTTCTCATTCTATCACTGAGGTAAATTCTGCGTTGCAGGAAATAGCATCACTGTCTCAAACGCTTTCTGAATCCACGCTTAAATTGGATAGTTTTCTCACGAATTTTACCGTGTGATTGACAGAATTATTCGTTTCTGTTTTGCTTTAAGTTCTTGGATTATAAGTCACCATTCAGATAACTACGATAGTTGACCCGGTAAACAGGATGATAGTCAGGTGTGTTATCCATGATTTCCTCAATTCGATCTACCGTTGCCTCATCGAGGTTAATATCACCAGCAGCTGCATTTTCAGTCACCTGTTCGGGTTTTGATGCACCAATGATTGGTGAGGTGATCCAGTCTCGTGACAGGATCCAAGCCAAACTCAGCTGCGTCAATGTGATATCCTGTTCTGTAGCGAGCTCATCAAGTTGTCGTAATTTCGCCAGTACCTCATCATTCAACTCCCTGTCAGGTAGCTCATTGTAGACTGCATGACGAGAATCTTCAGGTATGCCATCATTGTATTTTCCTGTGAGCAATCCCTGGGCAAGAGGAGACCAGGGAACGACTCCCATCCCGTAATGATCAATTGTCTCACGGAGTTCTATCTCAATCCAACGATCAACAAGATTGTATCGTGGTTGTTCCACTGCAGGCCCTACCATACCCAATTCATTGGCAATTCCCTGTGCCCGTTCAATCTGGTAGGGGAACCAGGTGGATACTCCCCAGTAATTGATCAGATTCTCCTCAATCAACATATTCATCGTCCTGACTGTTTCTTCAAGTGGAGTATGATAATCAAATCGATGACAGAAATAGATATCAAGATAATCTGTTTGCAGACGTTCCAGTGATTTCTGAATTGATTCGGTAATGTGTTTACGACTGAGTCCTCGATCATTGGGATTATCACTCATTGAACCAAATACTTTGGAAGAAACCACAAAGTCTTCGCGATCATAATCAACCAGAAAATCTCCAACTACTCGTTCACTCTCTCCTTTGGCATAAACATCTGCGACATCGATAAAATTGATGTCCTGTTCAACAGCTTCTTCGAGACATTGATGTGCGATATTATCCTCAGTTTGCCCTCCGTAAGTTAACCAACCACCGATACCGATGGCACTGAGTCGTGTTCCATGTTTTCCTAATTTGCGATATTGCATACACCAATCAATGATCATGATCATAAAAATCGTGTGTTATCAGAAAATAAGCTATTCTCGATTTCTTCATTTTTCTATAGCTCTTTTCCCCATCAGATTCAATTTGTACTCACGCAAAATATCTGGTCCGAGGATATCACCTTCCTTATTTTGTAAATATAACGCATCAAATGGGCATTGGACCACACAAGCTCCACACTGTACGCATAATTCTGGTCGAGGGATACTAACTTTTCGCCGTTCATCATCAAAGACAAAGCAATTCTTGGGACAGACAGTTACACAATCCGCCGCTCCATGACATCTTTCCTCATACAGTTTGATATCGAATATTCTATCTTCAATCATATCACTCTTGAACACCGGTGTTGATCCCTTCAGATCCATACTGACCATTAGGATTATGATCCCTCCGAGAATGGGCATAATCGTGTAAAATACTGGAGATATTGATAGATAGTTGATCAGGATGATATAAACCGGAATTCCAGTTATCGCAATAACAAGGGGGTAGATGATCCGAGTTTTCACGGAAGGAGTATCACCTTCCTTGGCCTCTTGGTACCAGGGTTCGAATAACGGGAAGGTGATAAACATGACCAGTGCGATATACCAACAGAGTATGATCGCGATTATCATTGCATTGATTGAGAAGAAAGCAAGTGAGAGAGCAAATATTGCACTCATCAAAAATGCCCAGGCAATGGCCATATCTATCCGATCTTTCAGCGGAAAATCAACTGTTCGTATCGAACCACTCGTATCCTTATCTGTGAGGTATTCCTTAACATCCGCTGCTCGGATTGGTCCCCATGTTCCATGCCAGCCGGTCTTTTTTCTAATTATTTTTGGTTCGATTCCCGTTGCTGCCAATTGAGGCAGAATATATCTTCTGTGATTGACAAGCTGATCTATTCCACTTGTTTTCAATATGGAGACGATGTCATGATTGGTAAAATGCCCTCCTGTTGCTGCACACCAGATATTAATACCTCTACTATTAGCCACCAACAAAAACAAATTCAATCCCTGTAATTCTTTTTTGAGTAATTCTACTGTAAGGATATAATTCCCTGTCACAAGTACCGGAGAATCGGCATCAGGTGATCCAATTTGTCGTATACCAGTTTTCGTTGGAAATGGGAAAAATCGGATCAGCGTGGCTAGAATATAGATAACATAATACCGAAAGTTGACCATTTAATTCCTACTCCGAATAACTGTCAATGAGGAGAGCAGGTAGCGATCCTGCTGTATGATAGTGAACCCCTGTGCGGTTAATTTTGTAACAATATTCTTCAGTGATTTTGTAGTGGTCTGTGTAAGAAGATAGGTCAGTATCATCAGTGGCAGTCGGATGATGGTTTGTACTATCCTCAAGATTGGATTGCTTGGTGTAATCTCATCGATTAGCACGAAAGTTCCTCCGGGTTTCAATAATCGGATTATCTGTTTCAATGCAAAATCCTGTTCATAATCTTCGAGTTCAGAAAATACTAGACCCGCGTAGATATAATCATATTCATCTGTCGTCTCTCCATCCAATTCTGCAATCCCCATTTCAATGAATTCCACATCGCCTGTTGGTGAAGTCTCTACCAGTCGTCGTCTTGCAATAGTCAACGCTTCAGGATTAATATCAATACCCTTTACCGATGCTCCTCTGTGTGCAGCCAGAAGTGAAATCAGTCCCGTTCCACAGCCGATGTCTAGGACACGATGATCTGCTGAGAGTGATTGGGTTAATTCTTGGTAAAGCTGTGGGATTTTACCCAAGGTTATCAGTTTGATTCCGCGATCATACCGACTAGGAGAGGATTCAAGGATCTTCATGAAGACTAGAGTTGACATATTTTACGATAATTTAGGAGTGAATGATTATAACCATTATTGAGTACTGAGCTGATTTTGATGAGATTATTTGCAAATTTGATACTTCTTCTTAATTCTGAACACAATTATTACAGGTTTTGTACACATCTAGTCGGTGTCCGGTGATATTCCCACCAATATCATTGGTGATTTTATCCCAAAATTTGTTAATATCCTCAGATTGATAATCCGCTATCTGATGACATATTGGACAGATGACATTAATATGGATCTCCGTATTGCTATCATAACGACTATGTCCATTCCCCACCTTAAGTTCTCTGATCACTCCAATATCAGTCAACATGGACAATGTATTGTAGACGGTGCCTTGGCTAATCGTGGGTAGTTCTTGTTTGATATTATCAAATACCATCTCTGCAGAGGGATGACTTTCATTATCATTCAGATATCTGAAGATTGCTAGTCTCTGTGGGGTGACCTTTAATCCATTCTGATGAAGTAATGATATTAACTCTTCATCTGATTTATGCATTGTCTAAATTAAATAGAATATTTTTTCACTTTTATTTGTAATTATTCGGTAATTAAAATTGCTGATTATTTCTGTAATTATTTAGTAATCATTCTTAATTTGAAAAATATATTTACTAATAATAAATAATAAATAATAATGATTCTTAATTAGCATATCAGAGTTGAATTTTATGTCCAAACAAGAAAAACACATGATGGCAACTTCTGAGGGCACTCAAAACAAAGATTGGTGGCCAAATCGACTTAATCTTGACATTCTTCGTCAACATGATACCAAGTCAAATCCAAATGACGATTTTGATTATCATGAAGCCGTTAAGTCACTCGATCTTGATGCTTTGAAGGAAGACCTCAAACAATTAATGCGTGATAGTAAAGACTGGTGGCCAGCCGATTATGGTCATTACGGACCATTTTTCATCCGGATGTCATGGCATGCCGCCGGAACCTACCGAATAGGTGACGGTCGTGGTGGTGCTGGTACTGGTGCACAGCGATTTGCTCCTTTGAATTCCTGGCCTGATAATGGTAATCTTGACAAGGCCCGTCGGCTGTTATGGCCTATCAAGCAGAAATATGGTAATAAAATTAGCTGGGCCGATCTCATTGTTCTCGCCGGTAATGTCGCTATTGAAGATATGGCAGGACCAACTCATGGAATTGCTCTTGGCCGAGAGGATATCTGGCATCCCGAGAAGGATATTTACTGGGGATCTGAAGATGAATGGCTGGGTGACAACCGCTATGGTGACACCCGGCAGGATCTTGAAAACCCACTTGCAGCCGTGCAGATGGGTCTGATCTACGTCAATCCTGAGGGTCCAAATGGTAATCCCGATCCATTACTCGCCGCTGAAGATGTCCGTGAGACTTTTGCAAGAATGGCTATGAATGATGAGGAAACTTTTGCCCTGACTGCCGGTGGTCATACCTTTGGTAAGACCCATGGTAATGCCCCACCAGATGCTCTCGGACCCGAACCCGAGGCAGCTCCTATTGAAAAAATGGGACTCGGCTGGGAAAACAGTAAGGGTACTGGTAAAGGTGTGGATACCCTGACCAGTGGACTTGAAGGTCCTTGGACCAATACTCCCACCCAATGGGATCTTGTCTATCTGAAATTACTGTACAACAATGAATGGGAGGTAAAAAAGAGTCCTGCTGGTGCCTATATCTGGCAACCAGTTGATCTTCCTGAAGAAGATATGGCTCCTGAAGTTGATGGTAGTGGTAAGAAAGTATCTGTGATGATGACCACTGCAGATATGGCCATGAAGAAAGATCCTGTCTATCGTGAGATTGGTGAACGTTTCATCAACGATCCTGAGGCATTTGCAGAAGCATTTGCCAAAGCATGGTTCAAACTCCTACACCGTGATATGGGACCTAAATCAAATTACGCTGCTGGTGATTACAAAGATGATGATTATATCTGGCAGGATCCCATTCCCGCAGGTAAAGAACTCAGTGATGCCGAAATTGCCAAAGTTAAGGAGAATCTTGCTGATTCTGATCTCACCAATCAAGAGATGATCGAGACAGCCTGGGCCAGTGCTTCAACCTTTAGAGGTTCAGACAAACGAGGTGGTGCCAATGGTGCTAGGATTCGTCTTGCCCCACAGAAAGACTGGCAAGCAAACAATCCCGAACAGCTTTCCAAGGTACTAGATGTCTATGAAGGTATTTCCGAGGAGACTGGTGCAAGTATTGCTGATGTTATTGTCATTGCTGGTGCGCTCGGAATTGAAAACCTGAGTGATGCCAGTGTTGCTGTCACCACCGGTCGTGGAGATGCTTCACAGGAGCAGACAGATGTCGATTCCTTCACCTATTTGGAACCAAAAGCTGATGGTTTCCGTAATTATGTCGAGAAAGAATTTGCAGTCAGTCCCGAAGAGATGATGCTGGACAAAGCTCAACTGCTTGGTTTGACTCCTCCTGAGATGACCGTACTTGTGGGTGGTCTCCGTGCCATGCATGTCTCTGCAACTGGCGAGGGAGTATGGAGTGAGGATGCTTCACTTGATAACAGCTGGTTCAAAACTCTACTTGATATGAATGTAGAATGGAATGAAGCTGGATTCAATAGCTACGAGGCATTTGATCGTGAGACTGGAGATCTTGTTAGAACGGCAACCCGTACTGATTTGGTATTTGGTTCCAATTCCGAGCTACGTGCTCTCGCAGAATTTTATGCCCAGGATGATAATAATGATAAATTTGTCAGTGATTTCATCGCCGCATGGAATAAGGTTATGAATGCAGATCGTTTTGATCTGAGATAACTAATTAATCACCTAAACTACATCAATTAGGATAGTATCATTCATCTTTAACAAACATAATTTCTATTCAAGGTATAATTGGTATTAGAGGCAATTATCCGATTAAAATTGGAGGATTCAGCGTTGCCAAGGCCAGCGTTTGACTTTTTCTTTTGATGAAACTCCTCTATGTCTTATTCTTCTTCTATAGAGATCTTCTGTAGGTGATTTTTCTGCTTTTTTCAGTGTAAACAGTTCATCCTTATCATCATAGTCTCCCAAATCCGGGTTCATTTTCATTATTTCTGGTAGTTGATCTCGTAGCTCCTCTACTGAAACCATTGCTCTGGCGGATATAGTTGATAGTTGAATGGGGACATTAGATTTGAGTTGTTGTAATGCTGCAACAATTAATGCCCTGGTAAACATCATATCCTTAATCTGCTGGAGAGACCTGCCTTTATCTTCCGCCTCATCATACTCATTCTTGTTGTAAATCGCAATCTTACCCATAATCCAACTGCACATAGGGATACTGATTTATTAATGATCTTTCATTCGAAAAAAATATCGTACTTGTGTGATTGACTCCTCCACATTTGCAGTATAATTCCATGATGTACCTTCAAACTAGCTTATTAATGGATGGTAAGACCTTCACTAACGATCAAATTTGCTCGATGGCTTGTAAAAATGAATGATCATTGCATTTGTTGATATTCTGATCTGAGTAATCCGTAAAAATACTGTCCAAATCGTTTATTATTCTCTTTTTGGTTCTCCCTGAAATGTGCTTCTCTCTTGAATTGTAATTTCTCTGCTACTTTGAAACTGGGAATATTGTAATCTTTGGTGGTTATCACAATTTTGTGAGCAGCTAATTCTTCAAAGATGAAATCAATTGCGGTCTTTGCTGCCTCGGTTGCCAGTCCTTTTCTAGTATACCCATGATCAATGTAATACCCGATTTCATATGATGGGATTTGCGGAGATTTTGGCTCAATCCAGATTTCTCCAATAAAGATTCCTTCTTCTTTCAACCAAATTCCCATGACAAAACGATTGCACGCAAGAAAATCTGCTTCAAGTGATTGGAGATGAGCATCAGCATCTGCAACGTCCTTGATCTGTTCTGCTTCCTGCATCTCGTCTTTCAGAAATTCTCGATTGTTATTACGATTGAGTAATTCGAGAAGCGCCTGACCATCACCTGTCTGATACTTTCTGAGTATGACCCGATCACTTTCCAGTTGTGTGGAAATCCCGAGAAATGGTTTAATCCTGTCTTTATTTTTTAGATAAGTCATCTCTATGATGTCATTTCTACCTTGTTTGAAGTACTATTGTATCTACTCAGGAGGAATCTTACTAGTTTTTTCTATCTATCTCACTAAAACACTGAATTCAATTATCTTTGAGATTATACTCAATTGCATCCTGTATAACTAGTTTCAATCCTTCTTCATCGAGTTCATCACCTTCAAACAGGTCTATCGCACGCCATTTCTTGCCACCTAGTCCTGCATTGAAAATACCATGAGGATCCTCAAGGTGAACTCCCTGATTAAAGGTTAATTTCACCTTTTTCTTATGGGCATTACCCACCGCGATCAACCCCTCATGAGACCAGGCAGGACTACCCATCCACTTCCATTCCTCAATGATCTCGGGATCAATCTGGTGGAAGATATTTCGGATCTTGGTTAACATCTCTCCTCTCCAATCTGAGAGTTCGTCAATATATTGATCAATTTGTTTGGATGCTGGGATCTCCTTTTTTGTCATATGTAGTTGTTAATTTCTCTGCCGAAGATATAAGGCTTGATATGAATGAAGATATTGTTGATGATCCTTAGGAATTCTCAATGAGGTCTTCTTGTGATCTAAATCGATTAATACGATGTTTGTAGATTGGTACGATGATGATAATCACAATCGCTAGAAGATAAGATAAGGGGACGAATTGTAATCTTCCACCTTGTGCGATAAATTCTCCTACAAAATCTGTCCAACCAAGTATCCAGAGAAGATTAAGACTCCACTTCTGCTCTTTTAGAATACCATACGCTGAGAAGAAAAATCCGAGTGCAATAATCATCCCACTGTACATAAAAATTCGGTAATCAAAGACGACATCAGTCCGTATGGTATCTATATCCGTTGCAAACGCATAAGTGACATAGATATGCTGTACTACTTTTTCGATACATAATATTAGCAGGAAATAGTAGATTCGCGGACTTGATTTCTTCATACAGCTGTATAGTACAAAATTCCTAATAAATTTGTATATTCACCAAGTTAACTTCTGGTATCGCTCAGATGGATGGCTGATAAATATCGATTAGAATGATGTTTCATGATTTATCTAAAACGACAAGAAGACCACGTCCTTCTGGGCAGTTCACCTTGCAGTAGTTTGGGGGATCAGTAATCAATTCGTTCTGCTATTAATTTTGCTCGTATTATCAGGTATATTCCCATCGTGATCTCGCCAAGTGATGCGGGAACCATCGCAATTGGATATAGCTGATCATAGAGTGACGTGGTAAGAAGGTACACTCCAAATATCGTAATAATATAACTGAGTGCAGTTAGTATCATAAATATCCCTATTCCTTTTGGTACATACCATGATCTTATTGCGAGATATCCGACAAGGAAGAGATGAGGGATGAGAAAGACATATCCTATCAGGACACCGATAGAATAAAAATCAATCCGGAGAAAAGCCAGGCCAATCAGACTGATCGCAGTTGTAATGACAAAAAGAACTCGCAGGATTGACATGATCATGGCAATTCGTCGATTGGTAAATTTGAGAATATTATAGAGTCCTACTGCAATTATAGCATCTAGTGTGAGAATAATGAAGTAA
>Ga0102944_1000817_pt1 | contig 22528 bp, 22 predicted proteins | sample SalPonD_shore_MG_FD_78172 | JGI IMG/M metagenome (GOLD analysis project Ga0102944, IMG submission 78172) | Salt pond soil microbial communities from South San Francisco under conditions of wetland restoration - Salt Pond MetaG... | ecosystem: Environmental > Aquatic > Marine > Intertidal zone >...
TCGGAATTTATGGATTTACTCCAGAGTAAGTTTTCAGAGGAATTATTGAAAGATCACTCAAAATATATTGAAAATATTGTCAAGTTTATAGAATCATATTTCTCAAAAATTTTAAAAAATGGAGAAGAACATCAATATAATTTTTACTACCTGAAATCAGGGTTATTAGAAGAATTAGAATTAATCTCTAAAAATCTTTTAAATTTGAAATTGAATGCTCAAAATGCCAAGAGATTTTTAAAAGATAATTCGTATTTAGATTCATATATTACCCAAATTAATAATATATCTGAAATCAATAAGGATCTTCAATTACAGTTAAAAAGAAAAGGGGATCCTCCAATAAAATATGAGGAACTTTCTCATATATGGATTGAGATAAATAGGATTAAGAATCTCCAATATAAAGTTATCGATACAGAAGAATTAGAAACCTGGGAAGAATTATCAAATTTAATTAAATTTTTGAAGAAGAAGGGGGAGAAAGAAAAAAAAGGGGGTCTTTTTAGTAAGAAAGAAGCAGAAGTAATTTTTGAATTTAAAATATTTAATGACTATATCTCCAGCTCACAACAAGAACACTTCAATTTTTATTGCGATTTATATTATCTCCTATATTTAAACGAAATATTAGCTGAATTAAAAGAGCAAGAATTTTCAAACATACTTGAACGTAAAGAAGTTAAAATCCAACTAAGAAATTATATGCGTTCTATTATAAAAGATCTGATTTTTATTAAATTAGATAATTTCATTCAAGAGATCAAGTCTTTTAAAGATGATTCTGAATATGATAAAGAAGATATTAAAGTAGATATCGATAATTTAAAAAATGAGAAAATTAAAAATCTATTACCAAAATTAGTTGATCTTTATTTTGTTGGGTTAGAAAACCATTATCAATCATTAACTACAAATATACAGGATATTCAAAAATTTGATGAGATAATAGATGAATATTCAGAAAAAATTGATACGTTCTATGATATAATTGAGAACATAAAAGACTATACGTCAAACTATAATAGATTTCTGAAACCATATGACGAAATGCTGGTTTCTTTACGTAAAATCTTCTCAAATCTTTTAGAAGATATATATCGACGTAAGGGAGAATTTAACTATTACTTAGAAGCTATTAAAAAAGAGAGAATGAAAGAAGATATAAGATCATTTACTTCAGAAAAAATTAAAGAATTAAACTCTCTGATTGAAAAATATCGAGATGAAATAGCTATATTATTAAAAGAGAAAATGCCCCAGTTAGAGAATGTGGAAGAAATTATTAATACCTACAAAGATCAAATCAACAAGATTAAAGATGATTTATATCAAAAGTTAAGAGAGCATGAGAAAAAAGATTTAGATCAATATCAGATTATCAAACAATGGGAAGAAAATTATAAAAGAAGTAAAGAGCAAATAGGGTTTTTATTATCACAGTATTTGACGAATCTCTACAAAGATTTTGAAGGAATAATCGAAAAAGAAGAAGCGCTTTTCGAAAGAGTTAAGGAAATTACAAACTATAGTGGTGATCAAGAAGAATTACCCTTAAATTATGCTTTTTCCACATTTCTATCAGATAAACTGACAGAGGAGGAATTAAGGGAAAGGATGATGGAATTGAAAGCCAAGCTTAATAAATTAAGACACCTCGAGATGCTGTATGAGGATGAATTATCGCAATTAAAAGACAATTTAGAAACCAAGGTTAAAATTAGAGAGGGGATTTCAACCTCAAACGTAGAATGTGCTGTTTGTAGGAAAAAGATTAATTTCGCAAAAGATAAAATAATTAAATGCCCTTTCTGTGGAGCAGTGTATCATTATCTTTGTGTAGCCTTTTGGCTTTCAAAATATAATAGTTGTCCATCTTGTCAGAATGTATTTTTAGATCCAAATCAAAATATCTATGAAATACAACCAGAAGAATAAAGGAGTATAAAAAATTCCTTACTTTTGAATTTTTAAAAATTCTGATACTTCAGTTGCCCTTACTGAAAAGTTAGAATCAATATACATGGTTATTGCATGAAAAGGTTCTCCATTATGAGAATGGCAATGTGTATATTTAACAGGCCAATGAGAAACTCTACTTAAATCTATATTATTTATATCAATATCTTTTCCGTAAATTGGTTTTTTGCATATAGGGCAAATTGCTAATAATTTTTTCATAAGGAGAGCTCGAGAAGTAGACATAATTTCTTATTTTTATTGATTTTATAGAAAAAAGAAAATAAGGCTTAAAATAACAAAATATTATTCAGATCATATACAAGATCATCAATATCTTCTTATCCTGGTCTTTTTGATCTAATTTTGGTTTTAGGAATGTTTTTTAATTTCTCAATCTCTTTATCTAACTTTTCCTTTTTATCTGCTAATCGTTCCTTATCACTCTCTAATTTCTCTCTCTCTCTTTTGATGGTACTTTTCTCATCTTCAATCCTACGTTTTTCATCGTTTATTTTATTAATATCATCTGAGAGTCTAGCTCTTTTATTCTGAATATCTCTATCGATCTTCTCTTTGTTTCGTTCAAGTCTAGTTACATCATCCTTGACTCTATTTCTTTTATTTTCTAAATCATCAATTTCACGTTGAAGATTATTTTTTTTATTCTCCAATTTTGAGATATGATCCTTTAGTTTTCTAAGGTTATCTTCCTCTCTATTCTTCTTTTTTTCTAATTGTTTTTTTTGATCTTCAATATCATCCTTTAAATCTAGAAGTTTTCTTTTTTTATGTTGAATATCATCAATTTCGTCTTTTAATTGTTGATCTTTTCTATTTAAATTTTCTTTAATTCTTTTTATTTTTTGTTTTTCTTGTTCGATTTTTTGCTTCTCATTCTGGATGCTTTTTTCAATTTCTTTTATGCTTTCCTTAGCTTTTTGTTTGTCATCAATAAGATCCTTAATGTCTTGTTCAATTGATTTTCTTTTATCTTCAAGATCTTCAATCGTGGTATTATATTTCTGGATTTTTTTAATAACTTTTTCCCATCTTTTCCTCTCCTTTTTTAATTTTTTTCTTTCCTTTTTCAGTTTCTTTAAAAGTTTTTTACTCGGTTTAAGTTCTTGTTTCTCTAGAGGCGTTTTCTCTTTTATATTATACTTAGCAGGTGTTTTTTCTCGCATAAAAATCACTTAATATATTAAAAATAATTCTCAATTAAATGTCTATTTTTTTAATTCCTCAATTTTTAAAAATTAATAGTAATAAGAAAGTTCATTTAAATAGATAGATTATTATTTAGATATTATTGAAATTATATAATGTAATTCAAATAATTAAGAGGTAATAAAAATGAGTTTTGATGAATTTGATGATGAATTCGATGAGGATTTAGAAGAACCTACCGAAAAGACTCCCTCTAGCGATATTAAATCTAAAACTCCAGTCATAAAAGGTCCCGGTGGAGGTAAAAAATTATCTTTATTCTTTACATCTACAATTGGTCCTGGAGAAAAGAAGCAAAAGCTAATTGTTGATGATGCAAATAATGTTGGAGCTATTAAAGAAACAGTTGGAAATATTTTTGGATTAGATCCTTCAGATTTCCATTTATCCTCAGGAGGAGTAACAATGGATGAGACAAATCCATTAAGTGAATATAACGTTGAAGATGGAGACGAAGTATTATTAATACCTGCCTCTACCGCAGGTAAATAAAATCTTTTATTTTAATATTAAATATATTCCTATTTTTTTAAATTTTTAAATATACTTTCTCAAAATTGTATTTTAAATTAACTGATGAATACCCATGAAGGAAGAATCAAATTTTTTTAGTGATGATTTATCTGAAGAGGAAAGGGATCTATATGATAGACAATTTAGGTTAGAGGGTTGGTCTCAAGAAATTGTTAAAAATTCTAAGGTTCTAATTGTTGGAGTGGGGGGTTTAGGTTGTGAAATTGCTAAAAACCTTGCGATGGTTGGTGTTGGTCAATTAGATTTAATTGATATGGATATTATTGAATTCTCCAATTTAAATCGGCAATTATTATTTGTTGATACAGAAATGGGAGAACCGAAAGTGATCGCAGCCGCAAGGAAATTAAAAGAAATTAATCCTTATATTCAAATTAACGCTCATAACACGTCTTTAGAGAGACTAGATCCAAGAATATATAAAGATACGGATATAATTGTAGGAGGACTTGATTCTATGAATGCACGTCTGAATTTAAATGCTCAATGTATAAGATTTAAAAAACCTCTTGTTGATGGAGGAGTTTCAGGATATCATGGTCATATTTATACAGTATTTCCCTATGAGAATGCGTGTTATGAATGTAATCCGTTGCCCATTTCAGAGATGGATGAAATGGCGGCATGTACAGTGGTTGGAATTCCAAGAAAACGAGTACATTGTGTCTTCAAGGCAAATATGCAATTTGAGGATGAATTTAATAGAGAGTCTAACGTTAAAGATTTAGGTGATATAGAATATATCCAAGAAAAAGCAAATAAACTAGCTAAAAAGCATGATTTTGTACCATTATTCAATAAATCTGAAATTATTAAGATTGTAGACCACCATGATCCTGGAATAATTACGATAAATGCTATCATTTCATCACTTCAATCTCAGGAGGTAATTAAGATTTTACATTGGTTGAGAGAAAATGACGCATTAGGAGAACCAGTAAAAGAGTACATTGTACTTAATGCTATGACTATGAAGTTTTATCGAATTGAAAAGAAAAGAAATCCAGATTGTATTCAATGTGGTAAAAATGTACGAAGAGCATCGATAAGAATAAAATCTAATATGAAATGTGAAGAAATTGTAAAGCAATTGCTAGAATTAGGATATAAATTTGATCCCGATATGGAACCCATTCTTACAATTTTAGATTTTGATGATATAAGGATAGTTGATCTGGATAAAAATCCTAAAGAAAATGATTTACGAGATCTAGAACTAGTAACTGCTGCAGGATTTCAAGAGGGAGAAATATTTATCACACTTAATATCGAAAATTAAATTTCTATAATAATTTTCTTATTACCTAAGATTTTTACAAAATTTTATATGAATTATGAATCTCTGAAACAGAACAAATTTTTGAAAAGATCAGCACGAATTATCCCATATTTTAAAATAAAAATTAAATTTTTAAAGCCATTGTATCATTATATTTACAAGATAATTAATAATAAAGAATTCTAAAATGAGTGTAAGAAGCAATAGAATATCACAAGATTTTGCAACTTTAAAGAAATTAAAGAAAGATGGTGTTATAAAGCAATTAAAACCATTCAATCCGAAAAAAAAGAGTATTGATCATTTGGCAATCACATTAACGGGTCCAAAAGGAACTGCATATGAAAAAGGTTTATTTAGACTTGAGATCAAGTACCCCAAGGATTATCCACGAAAACCCCCTTTTGTTAGAATGCACACACCTATTTGGCACCCTAACTTTTGGGCAAAACCCCATGAATACCCAGGACAAAGAAACATATGTCTGGAATTAATAGATCCAAATTTTATAGGAAAAAAAGGAGGCTGGAGTCCTTCAAAAACCATTAAAACAGTCATCCAATCCATCCAAGCAATGTTAAACACAAGAGGAAAATATGTAAATCCAACAGATGTGTTTAATAAAAAAGCAGCAATTGAAATGATGGAAAAACCAAAAAAATTTGAAAAGAAAGTTAGATATCTAACAAAAAAATATGCAAATGAAAAATGGTAAAGGTAAAGGTTAATGGAGAATGAAGATAATTCTTATAAAGAGAATCTTAAAAAAAGTTTAAAAAAGGAGATAAAAGAGAATCTCAAATCTGAAATTATTAATGAAATAGTTTCGGAATTAAAAGCAGAGGAAAGTTTATTAAAAAAAGAATTAGTAGATTTGTTAAGTCAAAAAATTTCTTCTGTTGAATTAGAAAAAGAGATTACTCAACCCAAACAAGGTATACAAAAAAAAATAAAAGAAGATGTTGAATGTCTAATTAGTGTTAAAGCATTCTTAAAAATTAGCAGCCATGCTTTAAAATATGCTAATGATGATATTCCTAGAGAAGATTGGGTGGAAGTCATCGGCCTTTTAGCAGGAAAAATAAATAATAAGACACAAACATTATATATTGAAGATGCTTATCCTATGGGGCATGGCTCAGCTGTATATGCTGAAATAAAAGAATATAAAAATTTTGTTAGAGCATTTAAAGATATTAAGAAAAAAAATTTATTTATATGTGGGTGGTACCATTCTCATCCAAGTTATGGTGCATTCATGAGCTCTGAGGATTTAGGTACTCAAGCAAGATATCAAAAATTATGGGATAAATCTGTAGCACTTGTGATCGATCCTTACGAAATTGATGGAAATTCTTATGGATTTAAAATTTTTCGATCTAACTTAAAAACTCAAGAATGGTTTTCTATACCTTTTGAAATAGCAGAGCCTTTAGATATTGGAGCATTACCACAATTATTAGATTTTATTAAGCCAATCGTTGATGGAAGGGCACTGTTTTTGGAATATGATGAAGAATAGGCTTTTTATTCTCTTGAGTAAGGTGATTATTTATTAAAAAGATATATTTCATTCCACCTTGTATCAGTTTGATATTTGGGGTCATTCATGGTATAATTATAGAATCATCATTAAACCTAATCATTTCTTGGATATTGATTGGTTTTTGGTTTGATTATGTACTAAAATTTTTTGAGAAGATTAAGACTTATAGAGAATATAATTCTCCTCATAATACCTCCTTTTTTTTCATAAGTGTTATTTTTATTGGATTGTTTTACCTCTATACAGGTTATTTTACTGAATTGTTCAGTGTAAATTTAATAAATGAATATGAGGATTATCTATATTTTAGTCCTTGGATAATAATTTTTTCATATCCTTTTCTGATTTATGGATTATATTCCATTTATTCCAGCATTAAAAAATATGAGGTTATATATCTTTATAAACAAAGATCTGTGAATGCTCGATTTCTTGCTATTGGATTTTCACTAATCTTACTCATATTTAATATTTTATTTTCTATTATTATATTATTTCAGAACCAAATTTTGTTATTTAAGCCAAAATATCAATATCCCGATATATTTTTTATATTATTATCTGTAATTCTCTTAATTCTCTCTATATACGGAATTATCAAAAAGGAACCAAGTATTTCTGATTTAACCCCTGAAATGATAGCTTCCAGAAGATCACAAGTTAGACAAATGGAATCAGAAGTTACAAGAAGAGTACAATCAAGATCCCCCCAATCTACTCGGAAAAAAAGATCATCTCAAACCATAAGGCCATCTCAAAGGGTAAAAAAGAAAACTCAAACCAAAGTTAAACCTTCCACAAAAAGAAAACCCTCTAAGAATGAAATTCTAAAAAGAATAAAAGAAATGAAACCAAAGGCGGGAGTCTTAAATATAGAAGATTTTAAATGTGTTTTTTGTTTTGAACTACCTCAATATCCACGAGATAAAGGAAGAGGGATTATTCTCTGTCCAAAATGTAAACATCCTGCTCATACAGATGAATTTAAAGATTGGTTGAGGAGCTCAAACTTATGTTCTCGATGTAATGCAGAAATTCCTTATTCTTTCAGAAAAAATCCTAAAGTTATTTCGGTAAAATCTTATACCAAAGTAATAGAATATTATAAAAAAAAGGAAAATCTCTAATTTCCAAACTAATCTCTCAACAAAATATAATTAATAACTATAATATAATTATCTATTCAGAAGATAAAAAATAGATTGAATTCTGGGAAGAATATTATTTTTAAAGATAAATATGTCCCGAAAAAAATCATAAAAGCCCCACAGATTATTAAAACCCATCGATATATCTTGGGATTTAATGATTTACCTCCTAAATACACAATGATAGAAATTGGCCAAAACCAAATTAGATCGCCCATTTCATGTCCCAAATAAAACATTAATAATCCTAGTGGATCCTGAAAACTTATATTCAAACTAATCATCAAACCTAATCCGATACCAGCCCACCAAAGAATCCAAAACGGATTAGATAAACTTACAATTATTCCACCCAGAAAACTATTACCAGTAAAACCTTTAATATCTTTTTCTTTTATTTCAGCAAGATTAATATCGATGGGCTTATCATAAATATCTTTTATAACCATAATACCAAAAATTACTAATAATATACCTCCCACGATCCCAATTGTAGTATACACGATAAAATTTTGCAGAAAAAACGATGCGCCTAATAATAGAGCGATAATTAAAGCAAATTCTAAAGTGGCATGCCCCAATGTGATGAATAATCCAGCTAAGTATCCCCGTTCACTTTTAAGAGATCGATAAATAGTAAAAGTGAGTACTGGACCGGGAGATAATGCCCCTGTCAGCGCCACTAAAAAAGAGACTATAAAAATATTAATCATAACAATAGGAATATTAAGTTTTATTAGAATTATTCTCTTATTTGACCATTTCCGTAGATTATATATTTAATTGAAGTTAACTGATTCACTCCCATCGGACCTCGAGCATGTAATTTCTGCGTTGAGATTCCTATCTCAGCCCCTAATCCAAATACGCCACCATCAGTTAATCGAGTTGCTGCGTTAACATATACTGCTGCTGCATCTACCCGATAGAGAAATTCTCTTCCATGATCATAATTTTGAGTTATAATTGACTCTGTATGCTTTGAATCATATTTAGTAATTATCTCAATTGCCTCATTGATATCCTTAACAATTCTTATACAAATTTTTAACGAAAGATACTCTGCACCCCAATCATCTTCTGTAGCGGGAATTATATCAGAAACCAATCTTTGTGTGTCTTGATCTCCCCTGACTTCAACCCCATTTTCCCGTAGTAATTTAACAATTCTAGGAATATATTGATCTTTAATATCTTCATGAATAAGTAATTTATCTAAAGCATTACATACAGCGGGGTAAGAACACTTTGAATTAATTATTATCTTATCTGCCATATCAAAATCAGCATCATAATTAACAAAAATACTAACAATTCCAATTCCAGTTTCGATAGTGGGAACTAATGAATTTGAAATTACTTTTTGAATGAGAGCTTCTCCCCCTCGAGGGATAATCACATCAATATAATCTTTTAATTTGAGCATTTCATCCACGTATGCTCTATCTGTATCTCTTACAATTTGAATACAATTATCAGGTAAGCCTTCTGCCAAGGCAGCATTATGTAAAATATCCGTTATAGCGATGTTTGAATGAATAGCTTCACTTCCACCTCTTAGGATGATGGTATTCCCAGATTTTATACATAATCCTGCAGCATCTGCGGTGACGTTAGGTCTTGATTCATAAATGATTCCTACCACTCCTAATGGTACTCTTATTTTTCCTATATCCATTCCGTTTGGTCTCCTCCACATTGAGATTACCTCGTTGATAGGATCAGGAAATGCAGCAATTTCTCTAAGACCCTCAGCAATTTTATGAATCTTCTCTTGATTTAGAATCAATCGATCTATTTTAGATTGCTCTAAGTTATTCATATTTGCATTTTGGAGGTCTAAGGCGTTTGCTTTGATGATAGATTCCGAGTTTTTTTCTAAATCATCAGCCATTCGCATTAATGCGTTATCTTTCAAGGCGGTGGAAATGTTTTTCAAATCAAATGCTGCATTTTTAGCTTTTGCACCCATATCTTTCATTTTATTTTCAATAGACATTATACTCTCACCAATTTGATTATTCCAATAATGGTTAAATTACAAAAAATTAAGTAATTTTCTCTTTATGGCCATAAAAAATTTTTATTTTTGAGGAATAAAATAAGTACCAATTTCTTTTCCCAGCAAAATATCTTTTAATGAAATTCCATCATAACTTGTTATTATCGCAGGAATACCAATATTGGTTAATTTTTTGATGGCATTAATTTTACTACGCATACCTCCAAAAGTAATACCTCCATCAATATCTTCAACTATTTTTTCGATTTCATCACTTAACTCTTCAATAGAAGTTATGATTTCAGCATTATCATGAATATTCGGATTTTTATTACATAATCCCTTTACATCAGTTAAAATTATGAGTAAATCTACAAATAATAATATAGAAACTAATCCTGAAAGTTTATCATTATCTCCATAGCTCAATTCTTCAATAGCTACCGAATCATTTTCATTAATTATCGGTACTATATCTTTCTTAAGCAGAACTTCCAATGTATTTCTAGTATTAGCTCTTCGGGTTGAATCCTTCATATCATCCGAAGATAATAAAACTTGGCCTATGTGTAATCCATATTTATTAAATTCTTGTTGATATATTTTCATGAGATAAATTTGTCCTACAGAAGCAAGTGCCTGTAATTCTTTATACTCCGAGGGTCTTTTTTGCAGGCCTAACTTTGCTAATCCACATCCAATTGCTCCACTACTAACTATAATAATTTCATATCCTTCTTTTTTTAATTGTGCTATTTCTTTGACAAATGATTCTATCTTATCGCAATATATCTCAGCTACACCATCAGTAATCATTTGCGTACTTACTTTTATAACGATTCTTCTGATTTTCGAAGGAAAGGACCTAATATTTATCAACCAATAAAGAAATAATTACTATCTATAGGTTATGTAGAAAATGATAAAATTTAGAGTTTTAGATTTTTACTCTCTTGATATATTTTTATAGCATTGTAAAAAATCTAAATTTTTCACACTTTTTGAGAAGATTAATTGAAATCTTTTCAACTGAAATAAGGAGATCTATAATAATTTTTCATTGTAATATGGGGATCATCATCATTTCTATTAATTAAAAAAAAATTTAAAATAGAATCGTTCAATATTCAAGTTAGAAAAATAGAGAGAATTTTAAAAAAATGGAATTTAATATACTAGAAAAGACACCATTATACGACACTTTTTCTTATTTGGGAAAACGGATTTTCTTGCCTGATGGAATATTCTATTGGTCGAACAGAGCTAAAAAAGAGGCTGAGCTCATTGGGACGATTGGTTCAGCATTTTCTTATGATTATGATATTGTGAATGGTGGTTCCGATGAATGGGTTCCTTGCTATTTGGAAGAAATCAAGAACTATACAAATTTAAGCGTAAAAGATATGGTGCCTTACGCATCTATAGGGGGGTTATCGGAATTAAGATCTATTTGGAAAGAGTGGATAATCTATAAATCTGGTATAAATCCTAAAACACAAGAAGAGGAATTATATCATCTTAGAAACTTTATTACGGAACCAATTGTTACCGCAGGAGTAACTAATGGAATATATATGGCGTCCTTATTGTTTCTGAATCCAGAAGAGTATATAATTTGTCCAAATAAAAGATGGGGAAATTATGATAATATTATAGTCAAAAATCTCGGTGCTCGAATTAAATCTTTTGACTTTTTTAAAGATCAAAAAATCAATTTAGAGGGTCTGAAAAACACGATTATTCAAGTTTCAGGATCCCAAGATAAAGTCATCATATTGCTTAATTTTCCCAATAATCCCACCGGATATGTCCCTACTCTCAACGAAGCAAATCAACTGATAGAATTATTAAAAAATACACAATCAAAATTAAAGATTCCATTTATAATATTTATTGATGATGCCTATGAACCTTATGTATATTCTGAAGGAAGAGAAATATTGGAAAGATCATTTTTTTATGAACTCCAACAACTCCCAGAGGATATTATACCTGTTAAATTAGATGGAATTACAAAAGAACTCTTGTTTTATGGAGGGAGAATTGGATTTGTCACCATCGGTTTGAAAGCAAGTTGGGTAAGACGTGATGAGGATTTGAGTCAATTAAAGACCCAGATTAATAATAAGTTAGAAGGAATCAACAGAAGCACAATATCGAATGCAAATCACTTTTATCAGAAAGTTGCTATTAATATGTTCCAAGATTTTGGGATGGAAAAAATAGTTAGATCTCGAAATAAAGTAAAAGAGATTCTTAGAGAGCGATTTGAGATAACAAATCAAGAACTAACTAAGATAAAGTCGCGTGATATTTCCATCGATCCGAACTCGGGAGGATTCTTCCTATTTATGAATCTTAATAGCAAAAAAATAAAAGCTAAAGAGTTTGCTGATTATCTACTAAAAAAATATAAGGTGGGAGTAATTCCAATTGAAAATTCAAATGAAAATATTAATGGAATTCGGATAGCATATTGTTCTATTCACAAGGACCAAATAGCAGAGTTTATCAACCGTATCAAAAAAGCATTGAAGGATATGGATTAATTCAAAATTTAATCTTTTTGTCGTAAACACTCTTTTATTTTTACTTATTATCATTTTTCTTATTCAGAATAAATAATATACTTCAAGAAAATTCTCTTTTTTTTAACGCGAAATTTTTGATAACTCAATACTTTTATAACGGTTTATTTATATTTATAATAATTATATAAGTAAAATTTGTGTTGAGGAATTAATATGAAACTTTACCTAGTAGATAAAGGTGAACTGAAAGAAATCAATAAACCAGTCTTCTCAACTGGAGATGTATACATCTTAGACAATAATCATACAATTTATGTTTGGATTGGAAGTAAATGTAGTGTCGATGAAAAAACTTCTGGAGCAGCTCAAGCACGAACATTGGATCAAGAACGAGGCGGTGCCGCGAAAATAATTACTATAGATCAAGGACAAGAAACAGCTGATTTTCTTAAATTAATAGCTGATATGGGGGCGATGAAGATTGTAAACAAAAACATCGCAAAAACCATGTTAAAGGATGTGTTTACTGGAGATTATGCTGGATTTACTGAACATAAAAATGTACTCTATCGTGTTAGCTCCGAAGAATTTGAAGATATTAATACGATGAAGATGGTACAAGTTCCTTATTCAGAGGATTCTCTTGATTCCGAGGATTGTTTTGTAATGGATTTAGGAACAAAAGTTTATGTATGGCAAGGAAATGCATGTAATGTTAAGGAAAAGGTGAGAGCGGGACAATGGGCAAGAAAGATAGATGTTGATAGAGCAGGATCTCAAAATGAAGAGATTTTTGAGGAAGGAGATGATATGCGATTCATTGAAGCTCTGAAAAAAGGAACAGATTATAAAGAATCTGATGCGGTTCAGTTAGAAGCTGAATCAGTGATGGAAGAAGAACCTCCTGAACAAAAAATCGAGCGTGAACATAAATCAGAGATTCGAGATGCAGAACCAGAAGAGAGAGTGTCTATAAAACCACAAGCACCAAAGATTAAGGAATCCGCTGCTTCAAAAGCCAGTCCTGGAATACCTGGTCGACGGGATGATTCTATTCTAACAATAGAAAAAACAGAAGGAAGGAGAGTTTGTCCTAAATGTGGAGAAGAGAACCCACATATGATACACGAGAGTGTCGATAAAAGCAACGTCATAATGGATTATCCACGTGTGTATGGTCGCAAATATCTTTGTGGCTCTTGTGGAACCGAGTGGCGAGAGAAATAAAAAACCCTAAAAAGTTATATTTTTTATCCTTTATTTTTTTAAATTTAATTTTATGATTTTTTAATCTATATATTTCATTCTTAATGTTCATAAAATTTTAAAATGTATATAGAATTATCTTAAAAAAAGTATGTTTATGATTTTAACGTTTCTCTTCGTAAGATTTTGATTCTTTTCTTTAAATCTACAATTTCTTTATCTTTATTTTCTACTTCAGATTCTAATTTTAATTTTTCATCTTTTATTGTTTGAAGATCGGTAAGAATTTTATCTTCAATCTGTTCGGCTTCTGATATTTTATCTTGAAATTCTTTTTGTTTCTCCATTAACTCCTTAATGCGATTATCTTTTTCCTTTAACCTATATTGCATATTTGAATACTCTAATTCAAATTTTCCCGTTAATTCACCTGATTTATGCTGAGTCTGCTCGAGTTTATCTTCTAAGCGAGTTATTATTTCTTGATTTGTGATATCTTTCTGTTTCAGCTTTTCGATTTCCAAGACCAGTGATTCGTTGCGTTCTTCTTTTTTTTCTAAATCTTTTTTTACTAGACTAAATGTTTCCAGTTGCTGCTCTAGTTCATTAATTTCTTTCTGAGCGTCTGAGAGAGAATTTTTCAATTCAAAAATGTCCTTTTCTTTTTGGGTAATTAGTTCATCTTTTTTTTCAACCAACACTTCTAATTTATCATACTTCGATTTCGGTATAGTATCATTCTGTAAATATTGTAATTGTTCATTCAATTCTTTAATCTTCTCATCCTTTTCTTTTATTTTTTCTGAAAGATCACTTGTTTCAGCTGTTCCGGATCTTAATTCTTCAACAGTATCTTCCAAATTATCGATTTCTTCTTGAATGTCTGTTATTTTATCTGTTTGATCTTGTATTATCTTTTCTTTTTCTTTTAGTCTTTCTTCTAAGGAATCTATAACTTGATTTTTCTCTTCAATGGTGAGACTTAATTCTTCAAAATCCTCTATTTGAGATTCTTCTAATTCGGAGTGTTTCTCCAACTCTGCAATTTTTTCGATTAATTCTTGGTTGTGATTGGATAAATTTTGAATCTTTGAGTGTAAAGTTTCTTTTTCTTCTTTTAATTCAATTACTCGTTGATTTAGTTCAGCATTTTGTTCCCGAAAAAGATTTATTTGTTCCATGAACCCTTCTTCTTCTTCTGGCTCCCCCTCTGGTTCTTCATCACTCTCTTCAACCCAACCGAGCGATGAAAGAGCATCTACAATTGGTTGATCATCGTCTTCGGGGTCTTGCTTATCTTTATTATTTGGATCTTGCATGGTTAAAGGAATTGTTATGTTATATATAGCTAAAATATTTTCTTGCTTTTAAAGTAATATTAGGAAGTCTCTCTAATAATCTTTACTCATTATTACTAATAAACACATACTTTCGATCAAGGAAAAATTTGGTGATATATCCAATAGAGAGAGCTATTAGTATATTTATTTCTAAGGGAGTAAAAAAGAAATTCGTCAATAAGAATTGGATTCCAATATTTTCAATGGTTGTAATGATTGCAAATCCAAAGTATTTCAAAAATTCCATTGACGTTTCTTTGACTTTTACTTCTTTTTTTTGAAATACAAAAAATTTATCTAGAATATATTTTATGATATATGTTATTCCTACAGCAACAATAGAGCCTACTAATTCTCTCATATTAAATGGAGAAAAAGCACAATAAAAAGTTTGTATAAATCCTGAAGTACCAAAATTCGCACAGATAAAAGGAGCTATGATAAGTTGATTTAACTTTTGAATTAAATAATTTAAGATAATCATCAATAAAGCAAATAATAGATAAAGCGTTATTTGAGTTTTAATGTTATTATTAACTTCTTTCATTCAATACTCCTTCTTAAAATCGTTTTTGTAATTTTGCCCCACAATTGGGACAATAGTTTAAATTTGGATATTTTATTAATTCTCCACAGTTAGGACAAGAATCATATAGTTTATTCTTTTCCGAAATATTTTCTTTCCTCAGATTTTTATCTTCGTTTTTAGAATCAAATAAAGATTGTTCTTGCTCATTTTCCTGAGAATTTGCATTATTGGATCCACATACTGAAGGTAATACACAAAATAGAGGAACCAGGAAAAGCTCCCCGAAGAAAAGGCTCAAAATAATACTCAGTAAGGCGATAACTATCCCAATAATAATAGAAAGTATATTCCATTTCATTATAATGATTAGTTAAGAGTTATTTAAAAGTAAAAAAATTTTTCAGATCTTATTGGTTTAAGACTTTAAGAATCCAATTTATCTTTCCAATTATCTTTCTTTTTTAATTTCTCAGTTTCAGGTTTTTGTTCGGTAGAAATTTTTGTTGAACCTAAAGTTTCAGGTCTACTTGCTGCTGAATAATCCATAATTTCTGAGCTCGTGTCTTGATTTGGCGATAACATCTGCATCATGCCTCCAGTTAAGCTAGTTTTTTGCTTACCAGTAACTTTTCGATAAATATATTTAGAAACAAAATATATCAAAGAAAAGCTTAATGAAAATAAGATATAAATGGCTACCCATCCATCTCCAAATAGAGGTACCTTAAATGGTAGAAGTCCCGAATTATATGGGGCATAAATTAAGCCTAATAAAGCAAATATACCAAGAAATATCACGCATCTAACACATAAAGGAACCATTTGCTTTTTCATCATATCCTTAGTTAATTCCATTGATTCTGATTGGATCTGTTGCATCATTTGGGGATCTCCAATGAGTTGAGCGTTTTTCATTCTTTCTTGAATATTTCTCGCTTTTTCTTGTAGTTTACTCATTTCTTCTCTGTTTAATCCAAAGAAATGATTGAACAATAAGCCAATAAGAAACATTCCTAATGTTATAAAAAAGATTTGAAGTATAATTCCACCGACTGCCATATAAAATATAATATCACAATCAAAATTAAAATTTGCTATTATTTTAATTACATCTAACAATTTAAACGGAAAGGAATTTAAAATAATGAGAATTTATCGTAAATTACCTCTAAAAATAGATTTAATATACTTCTCATAAATACTCGGCCATCTCGCAGTTAATGAGGCTACGATTGAACATCCTAATCGACAATGATCACAGAATTCATAGGAATCATGCTGTTTCATAATTTCAATCACTTTTTTTAACCTATAGATATCGGATAATGGATACTTTAAGGCATTAAAACTAATTATTGGATTTATTTTACACGGAAAATCAATAAATCCGTTATGCCGTATGAAAAGATAGGCTTCTGCTACATGGCATCGAATTTTGTCTTGATGCTTTGGGTTTTGCCCAAATCCGCCTCGCTCAATTGCCTCAATACTAAAAAGATCTGTGAGCACATTTTTATAATCCTTTCGCAGAGCTTTCACCAACTCTGCCCATAGATGAAGATCGGGGATTAAATCGCTCACCCCATTAGCCCGAAACTGCTTTCCATCATAATTTCTTATGATATCTTCACAAGGATATAATTCGATTGAACAATCCAATTTTTCAGCTAATTTACAGATTTCTGGTAGATATTTTAGATTCAATTTCATAACATTGGTGCTAATTATCACATTGATATTATGCTTTTGGGCCAATGCTATCGATTCTATAACCTTTTCAAATACGTTCAAACCTCTCATTCTATCATGATGTTTCGCATCAGGAAAATCTAAAGAAAGTAAGATATAATCTAATCCCATTAGAGAATTATGTTCAAATAAATTTGGAAGATAATATCCATTAGTTGCTAATCCCGTTGTTAAATTATTATGGTATCCCGAATATCTTATTAATTCTGGAAGATCATGTCTAAGAGTAGGTTCACCCCCCGTAAAAGAAAGTGCTACAACTCCTAAATCAACGATCTGATCTATTATAGATTTTACTTGATTTGTACTCATTTCTGGATTTTTTAAGGACTTCGGGATTGAAGGGATAGCACAGAATTTACAATTTGCCATGCATTGTAAAGTTAATTCTATTTGAGCAGAGTAAGGCGTTTTAATATCAGAAAAGTAATTTACAATAAAGTTCTTCATATAAGAAAGGCCCTTAAATTTCCAGAACTGCATAATTTTGAACTTATTAAATTAAAGAGTAAATTTAATCTTAGGATTTAACTATAGATAATTTTTTTCATTAATTCTATACAATAGAGATTATTGTAGGTTTTTAATAAAATTATTTTTTTATGGATTACTTTAGAGATTAAATGATAAAACAAGCGAGAGAGAATTTCTTTAAAAGAAGAGAACGGTTTTTATCTCATGAATATAAATCCAGTTTAAGATTAGTATTGAGTTATTTGTGGGATTACAAATATCATTTCATTTTAGTTGTGTTCTTGGGAATAATCCAATCTATATTATTTTTATCCCTTCCCGTACTTGTTGGACCAGCATTAGATATATTGGTTGATCCGTCTAGTTTGATTAGCAATGTTTTACCTTTGTTCCTCTTAATGATAAGTTTACAAATTAGCGTGGGATTTGTTTTCGCTATTCGAATTTGGACGAATAGATGGGTTGGTACGAATATTATTTATAAATTGAGAAACGATTTATTTTCTACTATCCAATTAATGAGTTTTTCCTGGCTCGATGATCATAAAACGGGAGATTTGCTCTCAAGAACCACTAGTGATGTAAATTTATTAAAGGAATTTTTGGGTAATAATTTACAGCTATTCTTCAGACAAGCATTTACGTTTGTATTCAGTTTTTTAATTTTATTTCTAATAAATGTGGAATTGGCCTTATATATTATAGGCGTCTCTCCAGCGCTATTTTATGTATTATTTAAATTTCGTAAAAAGATGAGACCGGTTTTTAAAAAATCAAGGGAGACCTATTCAGATTTAACCCATAAAATTCAAGAAAATGTTCAGGGCATAAAAGTGGTGAAATCATTTTCAAGAGAAGACCATGAAATCAAAGAATTTACTAAAATTAACGATGAATATTATGAGGATTCTATGAATATTATTACCCTACAAGCAACTTTCGATCCAATAATCTATTTAATTGATAATATTGCATTCTTATTGGTCATTCTTGTTGGAGGAGTTCTAGTTCTGAGAGGAAGAATGACATTTGGAGATTTATTCTCATTTATATTAGTTATGAATTTCTCTGTTGAACCACTTTATTTTGTAGCTAGATTTTTAGCAAATATGCCCCAAATTAGCGAAACAAGTGATAGAGTTGCGCATATTTTGAAATCTGAAATTGATGTTAAAGAAAGTCTAAAAAAGAAAGAAATGCCTCCAATTAAAGGAAAAGTTGAGTTTAAAAATGTGTCTTTCTCATATGATTCAGATGGTAAGCAAAGAGTCTTAAAAAATATTAATATTATCGTTAATCCCGGTGAAACAATTGCAATTTTAGGCGCAACGGGATCTGGAAAATCTACATTGATTAAATTAATCCCTCGTTTTTATGAGGTGACAGAGGGAGAGATTTTGATCGATGGGGTAAATATCAAAGATGTATCTTTCAAATCATTACGAAAACAAATTGGGTATGTATCTCAAGATCGAATCCTCTTTTCTCGGAGTATTAAAGAGAACATTGCGTTTGGGAAAAGAGATATTGATGAAAGAACAATTAAAAATGCGGCTCAAATTGCTCATATTGATGAATTTATTCAAAATGAGCTAACGAAAAAGTATGAAACGAAAGTAGGAGAACGAGGAATGACATTAAGCGGAGGCCAAAAACAACGAATTGCAATCGCTAGAGCTCTTGCTGTTAAACCTAGTATACTTCTCTTAGATGATTGTTTCTCCTCGGTTGATGTTGATACTGAATATGAAATTCAAAAATTATTAAAAAATGTGATTGAAGATACTACCACTTTTTTGATTACACAACGCTTAAGTACTGTAAGACATGCAGATAGAATCATGGTTATGGAAAATGGAAGGATTTCACAGTTAGGAAGCCATCAAGAATTAATGACTCAAGAAAATGGGATATATAAAAAACTTTATTTAACATTAAAGGTGGAGGAAAGAGCACAATGAGTCGAGATCCATCTAATCAAGAAAATGAAAAACATAATATTAAAACGTTCTACATAATAAAGCGTTTGTTTAAATACATAGGATCTAAAAATCGAAAATATATTTTCCCGTTGGTCATAATCATTATTCTAAATATTATATTTAATTGGTTCTCTCCCCTCATCTTCCGATATTTGATTGATGAGGGATTGGGGGGATATTTTGGAACAGGAAGTGGGGGAGAAATAGATATAATTATTACTGCAGGGGTGCTTTATTCTGTTGTTACGATTTTGAGTGTGTTAACGAGAATCGCACAAGGGTTTATAATACAAAAATTAGCAACGATTACAATGTATAACTTAAGATATGAATTATTTACAAAATTTCAATTATTAGGATTAGATTATCATGACAATCCTGAAAAGACAGCAGGGAAAAAAGTGTCTTATTTAACCAATGATGTCAATACTCTACAAGAGCTCATCAATAGTGGATTATTGGCAGTTATAGGCAATTTTTTTCTCATATTCGGTGCTGTAGTTTTTATGTTGATTTTAAGTCCTCAATTAACTTTAGTTGCCTTTCTTATAATTCCAATTATTTTTGTAATTGGGGGCATTGTTTTAGGCAAAGCCAAAAAATATTTTCAGGAATTAAGAGAACGAGTCTCTACAGTTACGAGTACTTTAGATGAGTCTATAATGGGAATGAGGACTATACAATCTTTTGCTGTAGAGGAGGAAAGTTTCGAAGAGTTTAATAAAGCTACTTTGAAAGAACGAGAAGTCACCTTGAAGTCAGCAAAATTATTTGCAATTATTCCTGGGTTAGCCTTATTAATCATAAGTTCGGGATTAATGGCATTATTTTTTACAGGGGGAATTTTAATTAGAGATGGAATAATTACAGTTGGCACATTAGTGGCTTTTATATTTTATATCTTCCAATTTTTTGAACCAATCATTGCGCTAATAGGATTTTTTACTTTACTACAAAATTCCATAGCAGCAGGAGCTCGTATGGTCAATCTTTTAGATTTAGAGCCATCTATAAAAGAAAATAAAAATATTCAAAAAATCGAAAAAATAAGTGGAGAAATCAAATATAAAGAAGTTTCTTTTCATTATGAAAAAGAACAACCCGTTTTGAAAAACATAAATGTCCATATTAAACCAGAAGAAAGATTAGCCTTGGTTGGCTATACAGGAGCAGGAAAAAGCACTTTCATTAAATTACTCAGTAGGTTTTATGATCCAAATGAAGGGAGTTTATATCTTGATGGAAAAAATTTAAAAGAGTTATCTTTAGACACAATTAGAAAAAATATGGGAATTGTTTTGCAAGAAAATTTTCTTTTTTCTACCACTGTGATGGAGAATATACGATATGGAAAACTCGAAGCATCAGATGAGGAAGTGATTGAAGCAGCCAAAAAAGTGAGTGCTCACGAATTCATAATGGAATTAGAAAACGGATATGAGACCTTGGTTGGTGAGCGTGGAAATAGATTATCTGAAGGTGAGAGACAATTAATCGCATTCGCAAGAGCATTGATAGCAGATCCTCCTATCTTGATTCTAGATGAAGCAACCTCATCGATTGATCCGTATAGTGAATTACTTATACAACAAGCCTTAGAAACCCTATTAAAGGGCAGAACAAGCATTTCTATCGCTCATAGATTATCCACGATAATTAATTCTGACAGAATTTTGGTATTAGAAAAAGGTAAAATCATTGAAGAAGGATCTCACAAGGAACTAGTAGATAAAGGAGAATTTTATAAACACTTGTATGAGATGCAATTCAAAGACCCTTATCTTTTTAGGAATCAATAGAATATTCTCTTTTCTATCTTTTCACCAAAAATAAAATTATTTCAATCTAAATAATTTGATCTTTTATATAATTAGATTTAATTATATTTAATTAAATATCATTAAACTTAAATGTTAAACCGTATTATTTAGGTTTATATTTAATTATCTTAATACTATATCTTCATGTCAGATGTGGAAGAAATAGGAAAGGAAGCTAAACTACTTGATCAAAAAAGCATAAAGGAAAGAATCAAACTAAATCGGAGTTTTTTTTATAAATTTATATGTGCTATTTTTTTATTTTCAATGTTTTTGATAATTATATTTTTTCTTCTCGATGGATATTCTTCATTTAAGCTATCTTGGGATTTAATATTCTTTGCTTTCTTGCTTGAAACTCTGGATTCTGCAGCAGGAATGGGATTTGGTACAGGATTAGCACCTATATTGTTTTTATATGGTTACTCTCCTCTTCAGATTGTTCCGATATTATTAATTTCAGAAACAATCACAGGATTCATAGATGCGATTTTTGATCATGAGTTACGAAATGTAAGATTTTCTTTTCGCCCTTTGAATAAAACCATGAAAGTTACTCTTTTAATTGCCTCATTTGGTAGTTTAGCGATATTCATTTCCGTTTTTCTTAGTCATTTTGCATTAAAATTTCCTATCTTTGTAATAAAGATCTATGTAGCGATACTTGTCCTTTTAATGGGATTTTTTGCTTTATTTAGAGTTTTTCTAAAAAAGATTGAAGAGAAAAAATATAATCAAAAAAGACTTATAGTATTTGCAGCCTTAGCTGGGTTCAATAAGGGGATTGGCGGAGGAGGATATGGTCCTGTAGTTACTTTGGGTGAAATCTTTTCTGGAATTTATGAAAAAAGCGCATCGGCCATATCTTCTATAGCAGAAGGTATTGTCTCTCTCGTGGGTATTTTTTCTTTTTTCTTTATAAGCAATATAGGAGTTGAAATAGATCTTATACTTCTTCCTTCCATTGTATCTGGAGGGTTTTTCGCTGCGATTTTAAGTCCTTATTTAGTTAGAGTTCTGCCAAATAAAATATGGAAAATTTTTATTCCTATATATGCTTTCACATTAAGCTGTTATATTTTAATATCGATTTTTTCTTAATATTAGTTAAATATGATTATCTATAACTTTTAAGAGATTTAATTAATATATGAGATATGTCTCCTCATTTTACATGTGAATAAACTTAAAAAATTTAA
>Ga0102944_1000818_pt1 | contig 22497 bp, 13 predicted proteins | sample SalPonD_shore_MG_FD_78172 | JGI IMG/M metagenome (GOLD analysis project Ga0102944, IMG submission 78172) | Salt pond soil microbial communities from South San Francisco under conditions of wetland restoration - Salt Pond MetaG... | ecosystem: Environmental > Aquatic > Marine > Intertidal zone >...
AGGTGTATCATATTTTTCAATCTTTCGCGTCACCCTATTAGGGGAGTTTTGAACAGAAACTGATCGTGATCATGTAGCATTTTCGTTTTAAACCGCGTCTGGCCTAACTATATTTTGAGGGACAGGTTGTCCGATAATGTTATATAGAGGGTTGGGTGGGGCATGGTGTAAATCTCCCTTTTATCAGCATGTTGTTGCATTGTTTAAGTATAGGCAGTCAATATTCGGCCTGTCCACTTTGCAGATTATGAAGAATATGGGACAGGTGTCCCACTATAATGGCTACCTTGGAAATAAAGGTTATTATTAACTATTATTCAAGTACTTGAGAGGTGGGACAGAATTAATGTTATTGGACATTAAACGATAGGAATCTGGCGCTCCCGGCAGGACTCGAACCTGCAACCCTCGGGTTCGAAGCCCGATACTCTATCCAGTTGAGCTACGGAAGCGGCTGGTTACAGTGTAGTACGGGCAGGCGTGGTTTGTGAACGGCGTGATTTCGCAGAAATGCGCTGCTCAAGGACACCCGTGGCTTTGAAATACGCGAACGAGTGTGCAAGGCTGTAGTCCTGTCATTTCAACCGCGGATCCCGCATGGCCCTGCCCGATTCCCGTGCCATCGAGCACGTGTTTACCGTTTTCGCCGACTTCATGTGGGGCATGCCCCTGGTGGTGCTGCTGGTCGGCGGCGGCTGCTTCCTGGCCGGTTTCTCCCGCTTCCTGCCCTACCGCCATTTCGGCCATGCCCTGGACATTCTCACGGGGCGTTACGACGAGGCGGATCACGAAGGCCATATCCCGCATTTCCAGGCCCTGTCCACGGCGCTGTCCGGCACCCTGGGGCTGGGCAACGTGGCCGGTGTCGCCGTGGCCATCTCCATGGGCGGGCCGGGCGCGGTGTTCTGGATGTGGGTGACCGCCCTGGTCGGGGTCGCCACCAAGTTCTATACCTGCACCCTGTCGGTAATGTTCCGCGGCCGCGATACCTACGGCCACCTGCAGGGCGGGCCCATGTACGTCATCCGCGAGGGGCTGGACCGGCGCTGGCTGCCACTGGCGTATTTATTCTGTGTGGCGGGCCTGTTCGGCACCCTGCCGGTGTTCCAGACCAACCAGGTGGTGCAGCTGATGCGCGACCTGGTGGGAATGCCGCTGGGGCTGGCGAGTGCGCAGGATCATTTCGCTTTCGATCTGGCCCTGGGAATCACCATTGCCGTCCTGGTCCTGTTCGTGATCATGGGACATATCACGCGCATCGGGGCCGTCACATCGCGGCTGGTGCCGGGTATGGTGGTGTTCTACCTGGGCGTCACCGCCTGGCTGCTGATCCGTTATATGGACCGGGTACCGGACGCGTTCTTTCTTATTATCCGGGATGCTTTCAGCGGCCATGCCGTCGCCGGCGGTGCGCTCGGCACGGTGGTGATCATGGGCGTGCGGCGCGGCGCCTTTTCCAACGAGGCCGGCATCGGCACCGCTTCCATGGCCCACGGCGCGGCCCGGACCAACGAACCGGTACGGGAAGGCCTGGTGGCCATGATGGGCCCCGTGATCGACACCCTGATCGTATGTTCCTGCACGGCCCTGGCCATACTCTCCACGGGCGTGTGGCAGGATACCAATACCGACGGCGTGACCATGACGGTACGGGCGTTTCAGTCGGGCATGCCCGACCTGGGCGTCTATGTCCTCGCCGCCATGATCCTGTTCCTGGGTTTCAGCACCATCGTCAGCTACTGGTATTACGGCACCAAGTGCATGTCCTTCCTGTTCGGCGCCCACCGCCAGCGTCATTACCTGTGGTTTTACGTCGTCCTCATCGTCGCGGGGGCGGTGGTGTCGCTGCAGACCGTGATCGGTCTCGTCGACGGCATGTTCGCGGTGATGTCCATTCCCACCATGATCTCGGCACTGCTGCTGTCGCCGAAAGTCAATGCCGCGCTGCGGGATTATCTGGAGAGACACTCGTTTGTAAAAAGTAGTCAGTAAATAGTGAGTATTAAAGATAATACTTCTGCCTGACGGCCATCACGAAAACTCCGCCTTGCTATCCGGATAAAAGGGATGGAAGCATTCTCGCAAGGATACGTTAATGCAAGGAACTCAACTCATCAGGATATCCGGATATTTCCGGCGCCGTTGCAACCCGCGGGATCAAAACGCCAGGTCCAACATGGACTGGATGCCGGATAGCCTGCTACGCAGGCTTCCGGCATGACGGGAAGTGCTGTTACTGCTTACTACTCACTACTTACTATTCACTATTCACTGCATTCCCATTCACTGCCGTTACGAGAAATCCTGTTTCTCCATCCAGGGTATGATGCGGTCAAACGCCTTTTCGATATTTTCTATGGGCGTGGAATAGCTGATGCGCAGTGCGTTGGGATAGGCGTCACCGAAGGTCTCACCGGCGATCGTGCAGACACCGATTTCCTTGAGCATGCTCAGGGCGACATTGCTGCCGTTGACGCCCTCGGGCAGCGAGGGGAAGGCGTAGAAGGCCCCGCCCGGCCGGTAGCCGCGCAGGTTGGGGGTTTGCTCGATGAGGGAAATCAGGCGGTCGCGGCGATGGGCATATTCCGCCAGCATGTCGTTGACGAACTGCCGGTCGCCCTTGAGTGCGGCGACCGCGCCCCACTGGCAGGGCGTGTTGGCCACCGTGGTGGTGAACATGTGATAGCGGCGCAGTTTCTTGATGGCGCCCTGGCTGGCGGCCAGCCAGCCGATGCGCATGCCCGCCATGCTGTAGGTCTTGGAAAAACTGTTGATCACCATAACGTGGTCCAGATCACTGCAGCAGGACAGCACACTGGCATATTCCTTGTCGTCATAGACGAGGTGATCGTAGACCTCGTCGCTGATCACGTAGACGCCGCGGTAGGCGGCTTCCTGGACGATGGCCTCGACGGTCTCGCGCGGATATACCGCACCGGTCGGATTGCTGGGCGAGTTCAGGACGATGCCATAGGTGTTTTGATCAATGGCGTCGATAACCTCCTGGGGATCGAGCTGGTGATTGTTCTCGGGACGCGTGGGGATGGACTTGACGATACCGCCGTTGATGCGGATCAGCGGTGCATACAGCAGGAACGAGGGATCGGGCACGATGAATTCCCGGCCCGGCGCCGAGGTGGCGGTCAGCGCCAGGTAAATAGCTTCCGTCGCCCCGGTGGTCACGATGAAGTTCTCCGGGACAAGCTCGCGCTGGTAGGCGGCGCTGTAATAGCCGGACAGTGCTTCCAGCAGCTCGGGCAGGCCGGCGTCCATGGTGTAACCGGTCTGGCGCGCCCGCAGGGCCGCGACCACAGCCTCTACCACGTGCTCCGGCGCCGGCAAATCCGGCTGGCCGATGGACAGGTGGATGACATCGTCCATGGTTGCCGCCAGGTTCACCATCTTGCGGATCCCCGGCACCGGAATGGCCAGCAATGCCGGATTCCAGATGGGATCCTCGGATTCGTAGAAGTCCAGATCGATATTTTGAGTCATGGTCGCACCTGTTTCACATTACTTCACTCATACCATAAGTCTGAATCCATCGCCAGATTCTCTTGTGTAACCACGGAGAGCACGGAGGACACGGAGTTTTATAATTACAATTTTCATATTTTCCTCCGTGTTCTCCGTGCTCTCCGTGGTTTAATCCGATGTTTATCCTGCCTCGAAAAGCTCCGGGCGCTTGCCGGTCAGGTCCATCGCCTGCTGGAAAGCGTAGCCGGCCTGCAGCACCTTCTCGTCTTCGAAGCGGCGGCCCACGATCTGCAGGCCAATGGGAAGCCCGTCGCTGGAGAAGCCGCAGGGCACGGACAGTGCCGGCTGGCAGGTCATGTTGAACGGATAGGTGAACGGCGTCCATGACGGCCAGCGCGTACTGGACCAGTTCTCCGGGACCTCCCGGCCGGCCTTGAAGGCGGTGATGGGCAGGGTCGGTGTCAGCAGCAGATCGTAGCGCGTGTGAAAATGGGCCATGCGTTCGCTGATGGCCATGCGCGTGTTGACGGCGCCCAGGTAATCCAGCATGGAGAGCTTTGCCGCCTTTTCCGCAACCTTCACCAGTTCCGGATCCATCTGCGCCCGAGCCTTCGGCCCCAGGTCGCGCATGGCGTTGGCGGCGCCGCTGTAGAACAGATGGCCGTAGGGAGCGACGGGGTTGGCAAAGCCCGGATCGGTATCCACCACCGTGGCGCCCAGGGACTCGAAAGTCTGCACCGCCTCGCGCACGGCCGCATCGACTTCCGGATTGACATCCACGTAACCGAAATTGGGGCTGTAGGCGATCTTCAGACCTTTGACGCCCTTGTCCAGGCCGTCGAGGTAATCGACATGCCGCCGCGGCGCGGCCTGGCTGTCCCGCGCATCCGCCTCGGTCATAACGTTCATCATCAGGGCACAGTCGCTGACCGTCCAGGCCATGGGTCCGGCATGGGCCAGGGTGCCGAAGGGACTGGCCGGCCAGTGGGGGACTTCGCCGAAGGTGGGCTTGAGGCCGACGACGCCGCAGAAACCGGCGGGAATACGGATGGATCCGCCGGCGTCGGTACCCAGGCCGACGCAGCCCATGCCCAGCGCCACCGCCGCGCCGGTGCCGCCGCTGGAACCGCCGGGTGTCTTGTCCGGGTTCCAGGGATTGCCGGTGACGCCGTCCACGGGATTGTCGGTGACGCCCTTCCAGCCGAACTCCGGCGTGGTGGTCTTGCCCAGGGGCACGTAACCGTGCCGGGACAGCGCGGCGGTGGCCGGGGACGCCTTGTTCAGGGTGGTCTCGGGATCGATGGTTTTGGATCCCTTGATGGTCGGCCACATGGGCGTCAGGAACACGTCCTTGACGGCCACAGGCACGCCGTCGACGAGACCCGAGGCCTCGTTCTTCTGGTAGCGCTGTTCGGACTGGCGGGCGAATTCCCGCGTGGTGTCGGGATCGACCAGGCAGTAGGCATTGACATGGGGGTTGACGCGTTCGATCTGGGCCAGCATGGCATCGGTCACCTCCACCGGGGAGAGTTCGTGGGAACGGTATTTTTCCACCAGCTCCAGTGCGCTCATGCTCAGGATTTCAGTACTCATTTTTCATCCATACTCCCGTGATTTTGTTAGTTAACTGTTCCGGGTTGCTTTCATTGCCGCCGCCTTTCAGCCGCTGCCGGCGTAGCCCTTGTTCTTGTCGACCAGGTTATGCAGCGTTTTACCCTTGCGCCAGCGCCGGAAATTATCCACGAACTGCTCGCCCAGCGCCTGCTTCCAGCCGGTGAAATCGCCGGCCATGTGGGCCGAGATCATCACCTGCGGCATGTTCCACAGGGGACTGTCTTCCTCCAGCGGTTCATTCTCGAAGACGTCCAGCACCGCACCGGCGATCCACTCCTGCTGCAGTGCCTCGATCAACGCATCCTGGTCGACGATCTCGCCGCGGGCGACATTGATGAGACGTGCCGTCGGCTGCATGCAGTCGAGAGCTTCGCGGTCGATCATGCCGCGCGTCTCCTCCGTCAGCGGCGCGGTAAGAATAATGTAATCCGCATCGGGCAACAGATCATACAGCCTGTCGCTGGCGTGGACGTCGGCGAAGTTCTCATCTTCACGTTCCGAACGCGCGGTGCCGATAACGTGCATGCCCGCCGCGCCGAGCAGCGCCGCCACATCCTGGCCTATGGAGCCGGCGCCGACGATCAGGGCCGTTTTGTTCCGTATCAGCTCCGTTTCCCGGTGGCACCATTGATGCTGCCGCTGGTAACGCAAATTATTGATGCTGTCCTTGGCCATGAGCAGGACGGCACCGAGCACGTACTCGGCAATGCCGCGGTTGAAGATGCCCCGGGCATTGGTCACCACCAGATCGCTGTTGACCAGGGCCGGAAACATCAGGGCATCAACGCCGGCGCTGGTCGCGTGCACCCAGGAAATATGGTGCTCGTCAGGCCAGGCCCGCTCCAGCATATCAGTGCGGAAATCCGTCACCAGCAGGATATCGGCCTGCGGCAGCCGCTCACGCAGTTCGTCTTCCTCGCGCACGTGGATCAGTTCCGCCTCGCTCTCGATGCCATCGAGGCCCGGCAGCCTGTCTTCGTCGGCCGCGGTCAGCAGGACTATGCAGGGTGTGTCCGCCATGAACAGCCGGCCCTATTTCAGTCCGGACAGGGCGGCGTCGAACTTCTCCATGGCCTCGTCCACCTGCTCCCGGGTCACGATCAGGGGCGGCAGCCAGCGCACGATCTGGCCGTGAATACCGCAGCGGATCAGCAGCAGGCCGTTTTCCTCACTGCTGTGCAAGAGTTGCGCCGCGGCCTCGCCGTCCGGTTTGCCGTCGGCATCGACCATCTCCATGCCCAGCATGAGGCCGAGGCCGTGAATGGCATCGATGCGGCCGGATTTTTTCATGAATCCCTCCAGGCACTCGCGCAGGTAGGCGCCCGTATCGCGGGCGTTATCCACCAGCTTTTCCTGTTCGATCACGTCCAGGGTCGCCAGCGCGGCGGCACAGGCGACGGCGTTGGCGCCGTAGGTGCCGCCCTGGGAACCGGGAAATCCCTTGTTCATCAGTTCGCTGCTCGCGGCAATGGCCGACAGCGGGAAACCGCTGGCCAGACCCTTGGCGGTGATGAGGATATCCGGGGTGACGTCGAAGTGTTCCATGCTCCAGAATTTGCCGGAGCGGCCGTAGCCGGCCTGGATCTCGTCGCAGATCAGCAGGATGCCGTGTTTGTCGCAGCGCTCGCGCAGTCCGTGCATGAAGGCGGTGTTGGCCGGGTGATAGCCGTATTCGCCCTGCACCGGCTCGATGATCATGGCCGCGGTATCGCCCGGCGCGGTCTGGGTCAGGAACAGTTCGTCCAGTTCCTGCAGGCAGAAGCGCGTGGTTTCCTCCTCGCTCCAGCCGTAGCGGTAGGTATGCGGGAAGGGTGCAAAGACGACGCCGGCCATCATGGGATGATAACCGGTACGGACCTTGGTGGTGGACGTGGTCAGGGAGGCGGAGGCCATGGTGCGGCCGTGAAAGCCCCCGTGGAAGGCGATGATGTTGCTGCGGCCGGTGGACTGCCGGGCCAGGCGCAGGGCCGCCTCCACCGATTCGGTACCGGCGTTGGAAAAAGCCACGGCGTCCAGATTCTTCGGCAGATGGGCATACAGCCTGTCGGTGAGATCCAGCATGGGCTGGTGCGTCACCGTGGTGTACTGGGCATGGATCAGGGTGGCTACCTGCTTCTGGGCGGCCTCGACGACCTTCGGGTGGCAGTGGCCGGTACTGGTCACACCGATGCCGGCGCTGAAATCCAGGTAGGCGTGGTCCTTGCTGTCATACAGATAGACGCCCTCGCCACGGACAGCCAGCAGCGAGCTCGATTGTTTCAGCAGCGGTGACAGATGGTTCATAACGCTACTCCTTTTCGTCAGACATGTATTTACAGCCGATCGATGATCGATCGGGTGATCTCCGCCGTATTCCGGTCCCGTTCATCCTGCGCGGCCAGATCCTGCTCCACCGCCGCGCGCAGGCGCCGGGCAGGTTCCACGTATTCTTGCCGCGCCTCGCCGATCCACTCCAGCATCATGACGGCGGTCAATATCATGGCGCGCGGATCCGCCAGGCCCCGCCCGGCGATATCCGGCGCACTGCCGTGGGTCGGCTCGAACAGCGGCGGCAGTTCGCGGCTGTCCGGATTAATATTGCAGGACGGCGCCACGCCCATGCCGCCGGACAGCACCGCCGCAAGATCCGTGAGGATGTCGCCCTGCAGGTTGCTGGCCACGATCACGTCGAAGCGCCACGGCGCCTGCACGAACTTCATGCAGGCGGCATCGATAAGTTCATGATGGATGCCGATGTCGGGAAATTCCTCCGCGACTTCGGCAAACACCTCCGTGTACATCTCGCCCCAGTATTGCAGGGCGTTGCGCTTGGTGATCAGGCACAGCTGCGCTTCCACTTCGCCGCCGCTGCGATCATCAAGATAGCGGGCTGCGGCAGTACCGTCGCGGCGGCGCTGCTCCAGGCGCTGCCGCGCCCGGTGAAAACCGTGACGGATCAACCGCTCCGCACCACGCCGGGTGAATACTTCCACCTGGGTCGCGGTCTCGTAGGGCGTACCGCGGCGCAGGCGCCCGCCCTGCCCCACGTATTCACCCTCGCTGTTCTCGCGGATCACCAGCATATCGATGTCCGCCGCCCGGGGATCGGCGAGATAGCGGCGGGCGCCCGGCAGCAGGCGGCCCGGCCGTTCGCAGGCCCACAGGTCGAAGCCCTTGCGTATCTCCAGCAGCGGCGCCAGGGATACCGCGTCCGGCAGCACGTAGCGGGCGATGTCCGCACCCGGCCCGGGATCGCCCAGGGCGCCCAGCAGCAGGGCGTCGTAGCGGCGCAGCTGGGACAGGGCGTCGTCCGGCATCATGGTGCCGTGTTCACGGTACCAGGCGGTACTCGGCCAGGGCAGCTCGTCCCAGCTCAGATCGTGGTGGCTTTTGACGGCCAGGGCTTCCAGCACCTGCAGGGTGGCCGCCATGACCTCCTCGCCGATACCGTCGCCGGGCATGGCCGCAATGCGAACGGGCGCACCGTTGTTCATGTCCGGCCCCCGGCATGGAAACAGGGTCGCGAAATTTTCATTCCCCGCCCATGCAGCAGTATTTTACCTCCATGTATTCGTCCATGCCGTACTTCGAACCTTCGCGGCCCAGGCCGGATTCCTTGACGCCGCCGAAGGGCGCGGCGGCGTTGGAAATCAGGCCCTCGTTGACGCCGACGATGCCCGCTTCCAGCGCTTCGGCCACGCGCCAGCAGCGATGAACGTCCAGGCTGTAGAAATACGAGGCCAGGCCGTAGGGCGTATCGTTGGCAATGGCCACGGCTTCCTCCTCGCTGCGAAAACGCATGATCGCAGCCAGCGGCCCGAAGGTCTCTTCGCTGCACAGCTGCATGTCCTTCGTAACGTCCGTGATCAGCGTGGGGGCAACGTAGTTGCCGCCCAGGGAATGGGACTTGCCGCCGGTAATGACTTTCGCGCCCTTCTCCAGCGCATCATCAAGGTGGGCCCTGACCTTGTCCGCACCCTCCCGGTTGATCAGGGCCGACTGGGTCACGCCTTCCTCGAGACCGTCGCCCACCTTGAGGGATTCGATGGCCTCCTTCAGCCGGTCGACGAAGGCGTCGTGGATCCCGTCCTGCACCAGGAAGCGGTTGACGCAGACGCAGGTCTGGCCGGTGTTGCGGAACTTGGACGCCATGGCGCCTTCCACTGCCTTTTCCAGATCGGCGTCGTCGAAGACGATAAACGGCGCATTGCCGCCCAGCTCCAGGGAAATCTTCTGGATGTGCTCGGCGCACTGGGCCATGAGCTTGCGCCCCACCCGGGTGGAACCGGTGAAGCTAAGCTTGCGCACCAGCGGGCTGGAAGTCAGCGTTTCGCCGATGGGCGCCGGCGGGCCGGTCACTATGTTGAGCACGCCTGCGGGCAAACCGGCGCGCTCGCCCAGTTCGGCCAGGGCCAGGGCGGAATACGGCGTCGCTTCGGCAGGCTTGACCACCATGGTGCAGCCGGCGGCCAGGGCCGCCCCGGCCTTGCGCGTGATCATGGCGGCGGGGAAATTCCAGGGCGTAATGGCGGCGGACACACCCACGGGCTGTTTCAGCACCACGATGTGCTGGCCGGGCCGGGCCGCGGGAATGGTGTCGCCGTAGGCGCGCGGCGCCTCCCCGGCAAACCAATGGATGAAAGACGCCGCGTAGGCGATCTCGCCCCGCGATTCCGCCAGCGGCTTGCCCTGCTCCAGGGTCATGAGGCGGGCCAGGTCCTCCTGGTTGGCGAGCATGAGTTCCTGCCATTTATACAGGATCTTGCCGCGCTCGGCGGCGCTGCGCGCGCGCCATTCGGCGAAAGCCCGGTGCGCCGCGGCAATGGCGGCTTCCGTCTCCGCGGCCCCCATGGCCGGGACCGTGCCCAGGATTTCGCCGGTGCCGGGATTATCCACGTCCAGGGTGCCGCCGTCGTCAGCGTCCCGCCAGCCGCCGTCGATATAACATTGCTGGCGGAACAGTTGCGGATCCTTGAGTCCAGTGTTTGTCATGAGCCTATAACCTTTTTTATATAGGGATTTCATACAGATACGGCGCGGGGATCGGCACGCCAGGTGCCGGTTAATCTAACACATGCCGCCGGTACCCGCATGCTTCCGCCTGCCGGAGCGGCGGGGCATTTCATTACTATTTGTGACGGCGCCGGGCGGCGTTCAGTTCAGTTTGCCCAGGCGCTCGGCCACTACCGCCATGTCCGTCCCGGCGCTGCTGTCGATAACGACCGCGCAGCCGCTTTCCTCCGGCGTCAGCGCCTCCTGTTCGCGCAGTTGCAGATCGAGAATGTTTGTGTCGGCCTCCGAGGCGTCCCGGCCCTCATCCTGCCGCCGGCGTATGCGTTCCCGCAGTACGTCATCGGGCGCGTGCACGGCAAGAATGACAAAGGTGGCCTTGCAGCGCTGTGCCAGTTCCCGGAAACGCCGGCGCTGCTCCCGCTGCAGGAATGCGGCATCGACGATGACGGTATAGCCGCCGTCGAGAACGGCCGCGGCGATCTCTTCCAGGCGCGCGTAAGTCTGTACGCTTGCCTCCTGCGTATAGATACCCGCATGGGCTTTGGAGCCGGTGCGTGCCTGTATGTCGTAGCCGAACAGGCGCTTGCGTTCCACGTCGGAGCGGATATGCACCGCCTCCATCATTTCACACAACTCTGCAGCCAGGTGCGTCTTGCCGGACCCGGAAAGACCGCAAGTGATAATCAGTCGTGGTGGGGGGCGATGGCAGGCGGCCTGCGCCAGCGCCACGTAGGCCCGGTATTCCGCCCGCACTTGTTCCTCCTCGGCCTTCTGCAGGCGTCCCTGTGACAGGCGCAGCAGTGTGACCTTGGCGCGCACCAGCGCCCGATAGACAAAATAAAACCGCATGAGACCCAGGCCCGCGTAGTCGCCGGTGTGCTGCAGGTAGAGACTCAGAAAGCGCCGGGCGAAATCCGGCCGGCCGCGATCGTGCAGATCCATGACCACGAAGGCGACCTCCGCCATGACATCGATCCAGCGCAGTTCCTCGTTGAACTCGATGCAATCGAACAGGCGGATCCGGGAGCCTTGCAGGAACATGTTGCCCAGGTGCAGATCGCCGTGGCATTCGCGGATGCCACCGCCCTCCTTCCGCTCCTGCAGCAATTCCTGCCGGCGCCGGTATTCTGCTTCCGTCCAGTCCTGCAGTGCCTGCAGCCGCCGGCTCGCCTCGGGATTCTTCAGCAGCGGCCGGATCTCGTCGAAATTTTCCAGGGCCCAGCGGCGAACCTGTTCCGGCGCGCCCCAGGGATCGGCGGGTCCGGCCTGCGCCGCACGCGCGTGAAACCCGGCGATTTCACCCGCCATGGTATCGATATGCGCAGCCTGCAGTTCACCACGCTGCACCAGCCGGCTGAGCAGGTCCTCCTGGGGAAACTGTTGCATCTGCACGGCATATTCGATGGGCCGGTCGCTGCCGTGGAAGGCGGGGCGGCGGGGCTCGCCGTAAATCGCCTTGACGGCCAGGTACAGATCGGGGGCATAGCGGCCGTTCAGCCGCACCTCTTCCCCGCAATAATGCCGCCGCAGTTCCAGGGTGGAGAAATCCAGAAAGCCGAAATTCACCGGCTTCTTGATCTTGTAGGCATACTCGCCGGTGAGAATAACCCAGGAAATATGGGTCTCCAGAACTTTAAAGTCCGACACAGGATGGTCGTACAGGGCCGGATCCTGCAGGGACTCAATCAGCAGTTCAGAAGAATCTTCTTCCATAAGCCACGGAGAAACAGATTATCGACAGAGAGTAGTAAGTAGATTACTACCGGCCGGTTTGAATCATCCCGCCGACTTATCTACTGACCTGTACCTGACTCAAAATCAGTGAATTCAATCAATCAGCGTCATTCCGGCGAACGCCGGAATCCAGTAGACAAATCTTCCTTGCGTAGGTGCACCAGATCATGGAATGCATGATTCGACTGGATTCCGGCGTTCGCCGGAATGACAACGGCTGTTTTTCGTTAACTGATCACCAATTAAATACTTACTTTTTCAGTTTCTCCGTGTCCTCCGTGCTCTCCGTGGTTAATTACAATCCTCGAGAAACACCCATCGGTCAGAACGGATACTGCCGCTTGCCCAGCTGTATGGTGACCCATTTCAGTTCGGTCATTTCCTCCATCAGGAAGCGACCGCCTTCCTTGCCCAGGCCGCTGTTCTTGACGCCGCCGAAGGGGACGTGAGGTTCGTCATGGATGGTGCAATGGTTGATATGCACGGCGCCGGATTCCAGCTCCAGGGCGAACTTCATGGCCTTCTGCAGATCGTTGGTGATCACGGCCGAAGACAGCCCGTATTCATTGTCATTGGCGATGGCCAGGGCCTCGTCGCTGTCCTTCGCCGGGACGACGCCGATGACGGGGCCGAAGTTCTCGTCCTTGTACAGGGACATCTTGTCATTGACGTCGGCGACTACCGTGGGCTGGAAGAAATTGTTCTCGTAGGTGCCGCCGGTCAGAACGCGGGCGCCCTTCTTTTCCGCGTCCTCCAGCTGGTTCTTGATGAACTCGCACTGCTTGCCCTGGATCAGCGGCCCGATCACGGTATCGTGCTCGCGCGGATCGCCGACTTTGAACGTTTTCACCTTGTTCACCAGTTTCTCCACGAATTCCTCGTACACCGGCTTTTCCACGATAACCCGGGTGCCCGCCATGCAGATCTGGCCCTGGTGAATATAAACACCGAAAGCAGCGCTATCCACGGCGTAGTCCAGGTCGGCGTCGGCGAGGATAACCATCGGATTCTTGCCGCCCATTTCCAGGACGATCTTCTTGAACTGCGGTATCGCCTTGGTGGCCAGGATACGGCCCACCGGCGTGGAACCGGTAAAGGAGACCATCTTGACCCGGGGATCCGAGGTCAGGACGTCCCCGGCCAGGGGGCCGTCGGACGGCACCACGTTGAGCACACCACCGGGCAGACCCGCCTCCTGGAACATCTCGGCGATCTTCATGCAGATCACCGGCGTATGCGGCGACGGCTTGAGTACACAGGTGTTGCCCGCAGCGATGGCGAAGGCAACCTTCTTGATGGCCAGAATCAGCGGAAAGTTGAACGGCGCGATGGCGGCGATGACGCCCAGCGGCTGGCGTATGCCCATGGACATCATGCCGGGCATTTCCGAGGGCATAGTGTCGCCGAACACCCGCCGGGCCTCGCCGGCGACGCTGCGCAGGATATTTACGACGAAACCGACCTCAAACATGGCCTTGCCGAAGGGTGCGCCGCCTTCATTGATGAGGACGTCGGCGAATTCCTCGGTATGGGCTTCCAGGTAATCGGCCGCCCGGATCATCAGCAGCTCGCGCTGGGCAACCGGGCTGTCGCGCCATTCCGCGAAGGTCTGGTGGGCGTTTTCTATTGCCTTGTCGAGATCTTCCTTGCTGGCCTGGTGCACGCGGGCATACACCTCGCCGTTGGCGGGATTGAGATCATCCTCCACGCTGCCGTTGCCGGAAGCCACCCATTTCCCGTTAATGAACAGTTTGTACTCGGACATCACACCTTCCCTCCACTTGAAACGATCGGAATCCGGCTGTGCGGCGATACGGACGAGCCGTAGCGCCGCACCCCCGGCAACAATAATACCGCCGCCCGGCGGATAGCTGAAAGAACGGGCCGCCGATTGCAAATCAGCCACGGAAGTGGCTGATTTGACGGGTGCGCCTGCGCACGGGCGCCCTGCCCTTGACTGCGAAGAACGCAGCGGATGTGCGTTACTTGCAACCTGTCACGAGCCGCCCCAGACCTCGTCGGCGATCTCGATGACCATTTCAAGTTTGGCCCTTTCATCATCCACGGTCAAATCATTGCCGTGTACGGTGCTGGAGAAACCGCACTGGGGGCTCAGGCACAGCCGCTCCAGCGGCATGTACCGGGCGGCCTCCTCGATGCGCTGCCGGATTTCATCCCGGGATTCCAGCTGCGGCAGCTTGGAACTGACCAGGCCGAGAACCACGGTCTTGTTGTCCGGCACATGGCGCAGGGGAGCGAAACCGCCCGAGCGCTCGTCGTCGTACTCGAGAAAATAGGTATCGACGTTGATCTCGTTGAACAGCACCTCGGCGACCGGATCATAGCCGCCTTCCGCCACCCAGGCACTGCGGAAATTGCCCCGGCACAGGTGGATGGCTGTGGTCATGGTGTCGGGCACGCCGCGGAGGCAATCATTGATGAGCCCGGCATAGATGTGCGGCAGCCGGTCCGGGTCCTCACCCAGTTCCCGGGTGGCCTGCTGCAGGTTGGGATCGCACAGATAGGCCAGATTGGTGTCATCGAGCTGCAGATAGGTACAGCCGTTGGCCGCCAGGTCCGCGATCTCCTCCCGGTAGACGGCAGCCAGATCATGGAAGAATTCCTCCATGTCGGGGTAGGACACGTCGTCGATGGCGCCGCGGCCGCCGCGGAAATGCACCATGGTCGGGGAAGGAATGGCCAGTTTCGGGGTCTTGCTGGCCACGGACTTGAGGAACTTGAAATCCTCCACGGTGATCTCGCGGTCCCGTTCCAGCTTGCCGGTGACGACCAGCTTGGGCGGCGCAAAATCCACGTCACCGTCGACGCGGTGGAATTTCTTGGCGATACCGCCCTTGATCTCGATGCCCTTGAGCTTTTCCAGGAAATCGGTATGAAAAAAGGTGCGCCGGAATTCGCCGTCGGTCACGGTATCGAGACCGATTTCCTCCTGGAAGCGGACCACGTCCTGAATGGCCTCGTCTTCGGCCCGGCGCAGGCCGGCGGCGTCGATTTCATCCCGGGAAAACCGCTCCCGGGCCTGCAGCAGTTCTTTGGGACGCAGCAGCGAGCCGACATGATCGGCGCGAAACGGCGGATTAATACGATAACTCATAAATACGGATCCTTTGGTTGACTGACATTATATATAGGGATTTGCTACACAGGCGGGCCAGGTGGGATTTTGCCCGCAGTACGAGTGGGCATCGTACCACGCAGTTTGAACGCGATTCAACCGGCCCTGGATCCGCCGCCGTGCAGCGACCGCGGCCGGAGAACAGCCGGGGGGCGGCTCAGGTCAGCCAGCGGCGCAATGCCGCCGTCACCGCCTGCGGCCGTTCGATGGGGGCGAAATGACCACAGTCTTCGATCACTTCCAGGCGAACTTCGGCATTGACCAGGCCGGCCAGGATTTTTTCGTGTATCTCCAGGGTGCTCCAGGCATCCTGGCGGCCGCACAGCACCAGGGTCGGGCAGGTGACGGAGGCCAGCACCGGCGTGGCGTCGGGCCGTTCCAGCAGGGCCCGGATTTCACCGGCGAACTGATCCGGGGTATAGCGCTCGACCATGGCCCGCAGCGGCTGCATGAGCGCGGCGTCCCCGATGCGTTCCGGGTGCACCATGGGCGGCAGCCACACGTCTGTCAGGGCGGCCATGCCCCGGGTCCGCGCCAGATCGACCCAGCCCAGCCGTTTCGGATATTCACTGTCCCGGGTCGGCCCGGTGGCTGTATCTATGAGGGCCAGGTGACTGACGCGGCCGCCGGCCTTGCGCATAATCTCCAGGGCCACGCGGCCGCCCATGGAATGTCCGGCCACGGCGAAGCGCTCCGGGGCATCCTCCAGCACCAGGTCCGCCATGGCGGTCAGGGAATCGCAGTCGCGATAGTCGGGTACCCGGATCTCGACCACGTCGCTCAGGTGTTCCATCTGGTGCCGCCACACCGTCCCGTCACAAAGCAGGCCCGGCAGCAGAAACAGGGTCGGGGTTTCATTCATGATCGTTGTTTTCCAGCCTTATGTGTCACTTCTTCCTTATTATAAGGATATCCATATAAAAAAGGCGCATCCATCATGGATGCGCCTTGGGGTATGACCGCAGTCAACGCTCCTGTGTCAACTGCTCCCGGTCAGAAGTTGCGCTGGATGGTAACGGCCCATTCGCGCGGACGACCCGGCTGTCCGGAAACGAAGCCGGCTCCTGCACCGGTCAGATCGAACTTGGTCAGGAAGTAGTACTTGTTGGTCAGGTTGGTGACCTGGAAAGCGCCTTCCCACTTGTCCTCCGGTCCCTTCCAGGTCAGCCGCGCATTGGCCAGGATGTAACTCTTGATCTTGTTGATCGGCCTGTTCACGGCGTTCTGGTAGATATCGCCCTGGTAGGAGGCATCAATGCGCGGCGTCAGCGTACCCATGCCGCCGGGAAGGGGGATGTCATACTGCGCACCCAGGCTCCACTTCCATGTCGGCGTATTGGGCGGAACCATGTTCTTGGTAACCGGCACGTGTTGTCCGATGTGGGTATAGTTGAAATCCAGGTAGCTCAGGCTGCCGTCGATGGACAGGTTCTCCACGGGCCGCACCGAGGATTCCACCTCGAAACCCTTGATGTGGGCGTCCCCCGCGTTCTCCGGCAGGGCGCAGGGCGCACCGGCGAAGGGACTGTACATGGGGCAGGAATTGACCACCAGCTGAATATCGCGGTAGTTGCTGTAGAAAGCGGCGACGTTCACCCGGGCCCGGTGCTGCCACAGATCGCTCTTCATGCCGATCTCCCAGGAGCGCAGCTTCTCCTCTCCGAAAGGCCGCACCTGACTGGCAAAGAAGGGACGCGGATTGATGCCGCCGCCCTTGAAACCGGTCGACACCTGGGCATAGGTCATGATGGCATCGGTCCAGTTGTACTGGATGCCGGCCCGGTAATCGACCCGGTCTCCCGAGAACGTGCCGGTTTTGCCGTCCAGCCCGCCCAGGAGGGGATGCAATGCCCCGCTGCGGGTACGGCGCGAGAACGTGTAGTTCTTGTTTTCACTGGTGTAGCGAAGACCGCCGATGAGTGTCAGCCTGTTGGTCAGATTCCAGCTGACGTGGCCAAACGCCGCCTTGTATTCGGCATTGACCGGATCATTGCCCTGGAACGGGGTCAGACCCGGTACATAGCGCAGATCCTGGAAGGTGGCATACAGGGTCCTCTGCCTGAAGTAGAGGCCGCCCAACGTGTATTCCACCTGGTCGGCGGGGCCGAAGGAACCGTTGAGACGCAGCTCCTGGCTGACCTGCCAGTAATTCAGGTTGCCCCGGCCGAAACTGTGCGCCAGCGGTGAGACATCATCATCATTGGAAAACTTGGTATTCCAGGCCCGGTAAGCGGTGATGGACTTGAGCGAGAGGGTATCGTTGATATCCCAGTCTATGGTGCTGGAAACACCCCAACCCTCGTACTTGGTACGCCCGTTCGCCCGGGACGTGGCCCGGCCGTTATCCGCGTAGGAAATGTACGAGGCATAGTTGTAATAGGATCCCTTGGGGGGGACAAAACGGCTGTCGTAGGGGATATTGCCTCCGTAAGGATTGATATCACCGGTCCCCTGGTAATTGGCATAAAGCAGAACGTTCCCCGCGTCGGTGCGATCGTCATGGGTATAATCGCCGATCAGGGTCACCTTGACGGGCCCGCCATTATCCCAGTTCACCATGATCCGGCCGCCGTTGTAATCCACCTGACCTTCCTTGGCCACGACGCAATTGGTGCCCTGGGCCAGGTTGGCCGGAATCGGCGTATTCGGGTGGACGCAGCCCCAATCCAGCCGCTTGACGTAACCGTCCTGCTTCTTGGATACGCCGGCAATACGCACACCGATGCTCTTCCCGACCTTGAAATCCGCGCTGCCGCGAAAATCAAGCCGGTGGCGGCTGCCGTAGGTCACGGCCAGTTTGCTGTCGCCCTCGCCGGGCTTCTTGGAAAACAGCTTGATGGCGCCGCCGATGGAGTTCATTCCCGCCAGCGTGCCCTGCGGCCCGCGCAGTATTTCGACCCGGTCCAGGTCGAGCAGGTCAAAGACGGAACCGGTCAGGCTCCCGTAATAGACATCATCGACATACAGTCCCACGCCCGGTTCGAAAGCAGGGTCGAAGTCATACTGGCCGATGCCGCGGATGTAGGCTGCCATGGAGGGACCGTATGCCTGTCCCTGCGGCTTCAGCGTCACATTGGGAGCCTCGTTGGCAACCTGGGAAATATTGGTCTGGCTGCGGGCCTGCAGCATCTTGCTGTTGACGGCGGTGATGGCCACCGGCGTCTGCTGCAGATTCTGTTTGCGAAACTGGGCGGTAACAACGACTTCAGCAAGCTTTCCGTTATTGTTGCCGCTGGCGCCGGATGAAGTTTGCGCCAGGAGTATTGGTGAACTGGACAGGGTCGTGAGACCCAGAATGATGGTAGCTAAAAATCTGGCGTGGAAGCCAACAGGTTCGTTCATGCATCCCCCTTCCACTTGATGGGTGTAGGTTAGTGTATCCTCGGGTTCCTCGTGCTTTGTTCGGGGCCGCTATTGTAACAATCTGGAAATGATGTGCAAGCGACTGAAAGTTAAGTGATTATTTTGCCTCGTGAAACATCGTCGACGTTTCACGAAAGGAGTGCCCGCGATTCCCGCTGCCAATTGCGGTAACAAAACAGCGCGCCCGGCAACAAAGAAAGCACAGGTTTATCAGTCAGGCTTGATGCTGCCGATTAAGCTGCGGCAGTCGTTGCGGTGGGAGTCCTGGAAATAAAAAAGGCGTCCCCGTTGCCGGGGACGCCTTGAACAGGCTGAGTCGACTTTGCTCAGTCGAAGTTGCGTCTGACCGTGACGTACCACGTCCTGGGCTTGCCGGGCTGCCCCTCGATGGTGGGCTGACCGAAAGCCGCCAGATCAAACTTGTTGAGATAGTACCGCTTGTCGGTGGCGTTGTTGATGCCGAACGCCGCCGTCCACTTGCCGTCGCTGGTGGCATAGGTAATGCGGGGGTTGACCAGAATGTATCCAGCGGAGCAGGCCTGGGATTCCGTCTCCACGCTAATACTGGTCAGCAATGCGTAACAGATTTCGCTCTGGCCGTAGACGTCGACCCGGGGGGTAACGGTGCCCTGGAAGAAGGGAAGGTCGTAGGAAGCCGACAGGTTCCAGTTCATCTTCGGCACGTAGATGGGCCGGTTGCTTTGCAGAGTAACACCGGAGGGCAAACCCAGGATGGCGGCGTTCTCGCTGCCGTCGAACTTGGTATAACCGAAGTTGCCGCTGAGGGTGAACGCCTCCGTGGGCCGCCACTGCCCTGACACCTCGGCACCGTAAATCTTGGCCGGCACATTGATGTAGAAGGTGCGCGACGTAGTACTCAGGCAGGTATTACCCAGAGAGTCCGTCACGGCACCCGGAGTACCCGGCGGGACAGTAGCATAGGTAGATGTACCCGGAATCAAGTTACATTCGGTCCCGCCACTGGGCAGGATGCGCTTGCTGTAGTCGATGTAGAAGCCGGTGACGTTCAAACGCGCCCTTCTGTCGAACCACTCCGTCTTGAAGCCTCCCTCGTAGGACGTAGCTTCCTCGCCCGGGACAGCGACGAACTGGGTAACCTGGAACGGTCGCGGATTGTAGGCCTGGGGCCGGTAACCCGTGGCAACTCTGACATAGCCCATAACATCCGGGGTGAACTGGTAGTTCGTCCCCACCGTCCAGTCGAAGTGCGTATCATTGGTATTGAGAGTGGTGACAACAATGTTATTGTCGAAATTGACGTCCTTGCTGTCTTCCGAATAACGAACGCCCGCCGTGAAGGACCACTTGTCAGTAAAGTCATACACGGCATGGGCGAAACCGGAGTTGTTCTCCGACTTGGCGATATTGAGACCGTTCACCAGGTACCTGGCGGTGGTATCAATTAATCCATTGGCGACGGAATAAGGTATACCCAGACTATCGTGGAAGATACCAAGCATGGCAGCGGGGATACTCACCGTCTGGGCACTGACGAACCTGTCAGTCAGGTGGAAGTAACCCACAGTCCAGTCCAGTCGATCCCAGAGTCGGCCGCTAAAGCGCACCTCGGCCTGGTAGTCATGGAAGTTCTGGCGGCCATCCACAGTCTGCTCGTTCAGAGGAGATCCGTCGGCATCGGTGGCGAACCTGCTGTTGAAATCCAGGTAGGCCAGAATGACTTTCATACTGATCTGGTCGTTAATCTTCCAGTCTGCCGTCCCGGACGCTCCCCACTGGGCGACAGCAGTTTGCGGATTGAAAGAAAGACCGCTCTTCGGATCAGAATAGGTCGCATAGCTAACAAAGGGGGATTTGGGCTTGAAGCGCTTGTCATAATGGACCCCGTAAGTAGGGAAAACATAATTGTTATCCCACTCGGCGTATTGCCCGCTTGGCCCGATTAGGGCAACCAGAGAGTCCGCCCGTGCCTCGGAGTTATCATTCAGATAATGCGAAGCGACGTTGATCTCCAGCCGGTCATTGGGGACCCAGCGTATTGCACCGCGGATACCCTTGACATCCGTGCCGCCCTGGGTACCGATCTTGCAATTAGCCTTGCGGTTGACAATCTGCGATTGCAGATTGCCGGCAGCGCCGGGATGCGCACAGGCAAAATCATATACGTTCTGATAGCCGTCCTCGTTCTTGGAAACGCCTGTGACACGAGCGTAGAGATTTTTCGCTATGGTGAAATCGTAACCGGCGCGGACATCGATACGACTGTAGGCGCCGCCCGTGGCCTGGATAAAACCAGTGTTGTTGCCCTCCGGCTTCTTGCTCACGTAGCGAATGGCGCCGCCGATGGCGCCGCGCCCGAACAGGGTGCCCTGCGGGCCGCGCAGCACCTCGACCCGCTGCAGGTCCATGAGGTCCGACATGGAACCCATGGTCACCGGGAACAGGACGTCGTTGAAGTAAATGGCCACGCCGGGCTCGAAGGCCGGATCGAAATCATACTGGCCGATGCCGCGGATATAGGCGGTCATGGTGTTGCCGAAGGCCGCCTGGGCCGGGCGCAGCGAGGCGTTGGGAACCGTGTAACCGATCTGGTAAGAGTCGGTAAAGCCGCGTACATCCAGATCCTTGGCAGACAGGGCGCTGATAGCCAGCGGTGTCTGCTGAAGGTTTTCCTGGCGGTAGCGCGCGGTGACCACGATTTCTTCCAGTGGTCCGCTCTGGGTGCTGCTCTGTGCGAATGCCGGCGGTGCAATGACGGCAAGCAGAGTCAGATAGCCGAGCGTAACGGTGAAAGGCCTGAGCAGGCGGCCGATAGGCTGTTTCATGATCCCCTCCTAAAATGTAGATACTGCAAACCAGATAATGTTGTGATATAGCAACAAACGTACGACAGTAACTGCATTCCCACCCCATGTTCACTTCGGCGCTGCTGTTTTGAACAATCCCCCCATTAATCAAGGAGTTATTGGTTTTGCAGTCATCCGAATCACTTACGGATCATGGTGTTACTTATATCCTAGTGTAGAAATACTAAAAAACAACAAAACTCAATACTTTTCCATGAAAGAAATAGTATGCGACTTTCGGGGAATGGCCCGGTGGAAAAACCCGCGAAATCCCCTTGCCATAGGCGATTTTGTTGATTCAGAGTCTGAGACAAGTGGGAACAGGGACAAGTTACAGACGCTCCTGGCTCCCGGAATACCCCCCTTCTGCCGCCACGGTTGTCACCCCGAAGGCTGTAAATGCCTTGATATTCAGACACTTGATAGATAGTGGCCACTAACTTGATTCATTATTCCCGGGTCGATCACTGTCAGCGCAGTGACTTTTCCCACTATCCGGTGGAAAACGTTAAATTACCCCAAAATAATGCAATTCCAGTTTGTCTCAACACCGGTGTATGATTAGCATATCCAAACCGGGTTGTTCGTCAATCCGTTTATAACAAAATCCGGACCGCCGGACAGCCGTTACCGGCAGGAAAGGGGGGGTAACAAGTTGGAAATCTATTCGACTGAATCTCTTCGGCAGAAGGCGAAGATCGCTTACTGGAACGATGTCGTCGGCGATGTGTTCACGGGTATGGAGACCAATCCACTCGATCTGAACTGTTTCGACGGCAAGGTCTGCTCCGACAAGCTCGGGCAGTTGACCTTTTCCAAGGTCACCGCCCAACCGGCCGCTATCAACCACGCCAAGAGACATATCACCCGTTCCACGAAACACGAGTTCTTCCTGCACCTTCAGGCAAAGGGTGAACTGACCGTACAGCAAAATGGCAGGCGTGCCCTGCTGAACGAGGGTGATTTTTCCATCTGCGACTGTACCTATCCTTATGAGTTGTACTATGAACATCCGTGTGAAACTATCGTTCTGGCCATCCCGTCCGAACTCCTGCATACACACATTCCGCAGCCCGAACAGCTTTGCGGTTTTTTCATGTCAGGGAAAAAAGGATTGAGCAACACCGTCTCGGTGATGCTGAAGAGCCTGTGGCGGCAGACGGAACAGGGCCTGCCCGTTGAATACGGGCCCCGCATTTCATCCACCTTGCTGGACATGATCGCCACCGCCTACAGCCTGGCCCAGGGAGCCATACCATCGCGTTCCGCCGTTGCGGGCACGCGTCTGGTGCAGATCAAGCAGTTCATCGAGTCCAACCTGCATGATCCGGAACTGACGCCGCGCACTATCGCCGC